>ENA-OQKL01000694-OQKL01000694.1-human-gut-metagenome-genome-assembly--contig:-NODE-694-length-10052-cov-3.580655_pt1 | contig 10052 bp, 15 predicted proteins | sample MGYA00242779_ERZ504800 | MGnify/ENA primary metagenome ERZ504800 (study PRJEB26092, sample SAMD00036410) | human gut metagenome | host: Homo sapiens | study: EMG produced TPA metagenomics assembly of... | reverse complement strand
TCGAGGGTGTGTGCGACCTGTCGCGGCGGCAAGACCGTCATCCGCAAGGACGACCAGCCTGCCACCGTGCTGGATCGTCTGAAAGCATATCATGAGCAGACCGAGCCGCTGGTGGAGTTCTACCGTACCCGCGGCAAGCTGGCAGAGATCAAGTTCTGCCCCTCCATCGAGGAGACCACGGCTGAAGTCATGAAGGCTTTGGAGGCATAATCGTGATTCAGATTAAAAATGCGAAAGAGCTGGACGGTATGCGCAAGGCAAATGCCCTGAGCGCAGCTGCCCTGAAGTACGGCGGTGAGCATATCGAAGCAGGTATGACCACATGGGAATTGGATAAGCTGATCTACGACTTCATCGTGAAGCACGGCGGCACCCCCAATTTCAAGGGTCTGTATGGCTTTCCGGGCACGGCCTGCATCAGCCTGAACGATACCATCATCCATGGTATCCCTTCGCATGACATCGTCATTCGTCCCGGTGATATCGTCAGCATCGACACCGGCGCAAAGATCGACGGCTTCAACGGCGACAATGCCTGCACCTATGCGGTGGGCAAGGTCGATCTGGAAGCACAGCGCCTGCTGGATGTGACCAAGGCTGCTCTTTATAAAGGTATCGAGCAGGCTGTGGCCGGCAACCGCATCGGCGACATTGGCTATGCCGTGCAGAGCTACTGCGAGGATGCCGGTTTCTCGGTCGTCCGCGAGTTCGTGGGCCACGGCACCGGCCGTGAGCTGCACGAGGACCCGGAAGTGCCCAACTACGGCCATCAGGGCCGCGGCCCGCGCCTTGTGCCCGGCATGACCATTGCCATTGAGCCCATGATCTGCCAGTACGACTGCAAGATCACTCAGGCCAAGGACGGCTGGACGGTCAAGACCAAGGACGGCGGCCTGGCCGCTCACTTCGAGCATTCCGTGGCCATCCTCAAGGACCGCACCGAGATCATGACCCGGAGCTGGGATGACCCCAACTTTGACCCCGATACCTTCAGCTTCAAGTAAGGCTTGAGACCGAGACCTCCCTTTCCGGGGAGGTCTTTTTGGTTTTGAAAGACGTTATTTATGCAATTCTGACAAGTTTTGGTGAAAAAGATTCATCTTCACGGTGGAAATGGCAATGCAGAGGGCGGGAAAAGACCGTTTTGAAAAAGCAAGAAATTTTTATCGGAAATACGGAAAAAACCACTTGCAAAATAGACACAAAAGGTGTATAATCTATAAATGGCCGTGACAGCCAGATGCTTTCTCGGTGGACAGGGATTTTCTGCCCACTTTGCGGATTTTGTGCCGCAGGAGAAGAAGTATGTGGCTTTCATCGCCGCCTGTCCGTCCCAACACGACAAACTGAGCAGATCCAATGAGGAGGCAATTAGCTTGTCTAAAGAAGACGTCATCGAAATTGAAGGCATCGTGCGTGAAGCCATGCCCAACGCCATCTTTAAGGTGGAAATGTTGAGCGAGGATAAGAACACCGGGAAGCTCACTCCCAGCGGTCACATCCTCTTAGCGCACATCTCCGGCAAGCTGCGGACCAATTTCATCCGTATCCTGCCCGGGGACAAGGTTACCGTGGAAATGTCGCCCTATGATCTTTCTAAGGGCCGCATCACCTGGCGCTCCAAATAAGCACCAGGGTATCAACCAAAAGGAGGTTCAACATCATGAAGGTCAAGCCTTCCGTGAAACCCATCTGCGAAAAGTGCAAGGTCATCCGCCGCAAAGGCCGCGTGATGGTCATCTGCCAGAACCCCAAGCATAAGCAGCGCCAGGGCTAATTCGGGCGCCTGGGGGTCAAGTGCGTAGAGTCCCGGCGCAGACCCCGACACTGACATGGGATGATTTTTGGAGGAAACTACTATGGCACGTATTGCCGGCGTTGACCTGCCCCGCGAGAAGCGCGTTCAGGTGGGTCTCACCTACGTTTATGGTATCGGCCAGACCACTGCTAACAAGATCCTGGAAGCAACTGGCATCAACCCCGATACCCGCGTCAAGGACCTGACTCTGGAAGAAGAGGCTAAGATCCGTGACTACATCGATCAGGCTAACATCATCGTTGAAGGCGACCTGCGCCGCAACGTTGCTCTGGACATCAAGCGCCTGGTTGAGATCCAGTCCTTCCGTGGCACCCGCCATCGCAAGAATCTGCCCTGCCGCGGCCAGCGTACCAAGACCAATGCACGTACCTGCAAGGGTCCCAAGCGCACTGTCGCTAACAAGAAGAAGTAAGGAGGATTTGAGAAATGGCAAGTGCAAATAATGCCAAGAAGGGCGCTAATGTCCGCATGAAGCGCAAAGAGCGCAAGAACATTGCTGCTGGTCAGGCTCATATCCAGTCTACCTTCAACAATACTGTTGTCACCATCACCGACCTGCAGGGTAATGCAGTGTCTTGGTGCTCCTCCGGCTCCCTGAACTTCCGCGGCAGCCGTAAGAGCACTCCGTTCGCAGCCCAGTCTGCTGCTGAGACCGCAGCCAAGGTTGCTATCGAGCATGGCATGAAGACCGTTGAGGTCTACGTCAAGGGCCCCGGCGCTGGCCGTGAGTCCGCTATTCGTGCGCTGCAGGCTACCGGCCTGGAAGTCACCCTGATCAAGGACGTGACTCCCATCCCCCACAATGGCTGCCGTCCCCCGAAGCGCCGTCGTGTCTGATCGAAGGAGGAAATTGAATTATGGCAAAGAATACGCAGCCTATCGCAAAGCGTTGCAAGGCCCTGGGCATTTCTCCTGCGGTCATGGGCTATGCAAAGAAGAATACCACCCGCAACTCCAATGGCAACATGCGCAAGAAGCAGTCTGAGTACGCATCTCAGCTGAAGGAGAAGCAGAAGGTCAAGTTTATCTACGGCGTTCTGGAAAAGCAGTTCCACAATGCTTACCTGCGTGCTGAGGCCCGCCCCGGCAAGACTGGTGAGAACCTGCTGCAGATCATGGAGTGCCGTCTGGACAACGTCGTGTTCCGTCTGGGCTTTGCTCAGACCCGCCGCGACGCTCGTCAGCTGGTGTCTCACGCTCACTTCACCGTCAACGGCAAGAAGGTCAACATCCCCTCTTACCAGGTGAAGGCCGGCGACGTGATCGAAGTTCGTGAGTCCAGCCGCTCCTCTGCAAAGTTTGCAAAGCTGACTGGCCCCGAAGCTCCCGTTGTGGCTCTGCCCGCATGGCTGAACCGCGAGGCAGGTACTCTGAAGGGCGTTGTCGCAAAGCTGCCCGAGCGCAGCGACATCGACTACGAAGTCGCAGAGCACCTCATCGTCGAGCTGTACTCCAAGTAATCCATTAAGAAGGCAGGGCCTTCCCACTGGATGGCTCGCTTTCGCATTCTTTTCTTTGAAAGAATTCAATAATGGGCCGGCGGCTCCCGCCGGTTTGACAAGGAGGGCATAGATATGATGGAGATTGAACGTCCCAAAATCGAAACGGCAAGCCTGTCCCCGGACGGCCGCTACGGCAAATTCGTGGCAGAACCGCTGGAGCGTGGCTTTGGCATCACACTGGGCAACAGCCTGCGTCGTGTGCTTCTTTCCTCTCTGCCCGGTGTCGCCGTGACCAGCGTCAAGATCGACGGCGTGGTTCACGAGTTCTCCACCATTGAGGGCGTCAAGGAAGACGTTACCGAAATTGTCCTGAACCTGAAGGGTATTGCTGCAAAGCTGTACACCGACGGTCCGAAGACAGTGCGTGTTGAGGCAGTCGGCCCTTGTGAGGTTACTGCGGACAACATCAAGCAGGGCGACGATATTGAGATCCTGAACCCTGAGTGGCACATCGCAACCCTGGGCGAGGGCGGCAAGCTCGTCATGGAGCTGACCTTCGATAAGGGTCGCGGCTATGTGCCCGCTGAGCGCAACAAGCAGGCCATCGTCGAGAAGAACGATATCAACACTCTTCCGTCGATAGCATTTACACCCCGTGCTCAAGGTGAATTATAACGTTGAGAGCACCCGCGTTGGACAGGCCATCGATTACGACAAGCTGACCATCGAGGTTTGGACGGATGGCACGATCAATGCACAGGAAGCCGTTTCTCTGGCTGCCCGTGTGCTGACCGAGCACCTGAACCTGTTCGTCAACCTGTCCGATGAGGCAGCCGGCGCTGAGATCATGGTGGAGAAGACCAACGACGACAAGGAAAAGGCTCTGGAAATGACCATTGAAGAGCTGGATCTGAGCGTGCGTTCCTTCAACTGCCTGAAGCGCGCAGGCATCAACACGGTGGAAGATCTGGTCAGCAAGAGCGAGGACGAGATGATGAAGGTCCGCAACCTCGGTCGCAAGAGCCTGGAAGAGGTCATGGCAAAGCTGGATTCTCTGGGCTTCAAGCTGAACACGGATGACGATAACTAAAAATAATTAAGGAGTGAAACGGGATGCCCGGTACCAGAAAGCTCGGTAGAACCAGCGACAGCCGCAACGCTATGATGCGCGCTATGGTTACCTACCTGTTAGAGAATGGCAAGATTGAGACCACTGTCACTCGCGCTAAGGACGTTCGTTCCATGGCCGAGAAGATGATCAGCCTGGGTAAGGCCAGCGACCTGCACACCAAGCGTCAGGTCTACGCCTACATCACCAAGGAAGATGTTGCAAAGAAGCTGTTTGATGAGATCAGCCCCAAGTACGCTGACCGCAACGGCGGCTACACCCGCATCATCAAGATCGGCGCTCGCCGCGGCGACGCAGCTGAGATGGCAGTTCTGGAGCTCGTCTGATCTGCTCTGACTGTTGATACAGTGTTCAAAGCCTTTCCAGCAATGGAGAGGCTTTTTTTTTGCGTGGCATTTTCATTGCTTCTGAATGTTACCGGGAATAGCGGGCAAAACCGCAAACATTTTCACAATTCCACTAAAAACTCGAACCTATTTTCTAGCAAAATGCCTCTTGATATGTTGTATGGGGGGGTAAACTTGAAGAGCAGACGGTGCCTTTTGGGGTGGGTGCCTGCAAAATAACAAACGAAAAGGGGAAGAGAACATGAGAAAAAAGAGTACGAGACTTCTCAGTGCAGCACTTGCGGTGTGCATGATGCTGTCGGTTCTGCCGGTGGGCGCGTTTGCGGCGGAGCCGGGGGCGGAAGAACAGGAAAATGGCGCGAGTGCGCAGGCGGAGGAAGAATTTGTACAGCCGGAGTCTGTTGAAATCAATAGCACAAACTTCCAAGATACGGACTTCCAAAACTATGTCAAACAGTATGACAAAGATGGAAATGACAGCCTCAGCCTGGAGGAGCGAAATAAGGTAACAACGATCGAATTGCCAGATGACTCATATTGCCCGACAATGAAGGGTATTGAGTATTTCCCGGAACTAGTCACATTGAAATGCTCTAATGTCCATATGCGCTCGCTGGACGTGAGCAAGAACCTGAAACTGGAAACGCTGTGGTGCTATTGGAACAACTTGACGCAGCTTGATGTCAGCAAGAATAAGGCATTGAAAGATCTGCGGTGTGGTGACAACAACCTGACGACGTTGAATGTGAGCCAAAATGGAGCACTGGAATGGCTGAGCACGAATGATATGCGAAATAAGCTGAACTCGCTGGATGTGAGTTACAATAAAGCACTAAAACACTTGGAGTGCACGAAGAATGGTCTTACATCATTGGATGTAAGCAGTAATGAAGCATTGGAACGGCTGGTTTGTTATGGAAACCCGCTGACTGAGCTGGACGTGAGCAAGAACGATAAGCTGACAAGCTTGGATTGCAGAAGGTGTGGACTGACTTCACTAAAGTTTGGTTCAGCAGTGAGCTCCATGGAATGCGATGAAAACCAGCTGACAGAGTTGGATATAAGTCAGAACACAAGGTGGACTGATCTGAGGTGCGGCGATAATAAACTGACCTCGCTGAGTTTCAATGAAAATGTGGTAATGCCTCCGGTTCCTAGTATTTATACAAGCAACAACCGTTACCAGATTGCCGTGGATGCAGATGGCATCTACGACCTGAGTCAGCTGCCGGGAAATTTTGATGTCAGCAAGACCAGTGACTGGACGAATGGCGAGCGGAACGGAACCGAACTGAAAGTTACCCCGGGCAGCACTACGGTTACTTATAAGTACAATACCGGCAGCGACCCCCCATACCGGCCGTAGAATCTTTAACCTGGATGTGCATTGGCATAATTACCGGTGGAAACATGACGGTACCAAACACTGGAGGGAGTGCACTACTGCAAACTGCCCGGGCCTGACGGCTGAACAGGTGGCGAAAACTACCCATGATTACACCGATGCAAAAGACAATGACTGCAATACATGCGGTTATGTGCGTCCGCTGTACACTGTGACCACAGTCAATGCCACAGCAAAGCTTGAGGACAAAGTGCTGGATGCCCCTGTGGCCGCAGGCACTGAAGTGATTTTGACTGCCGGAAATGCTCCCGAAGGAAAGACATTTGCAGGCTGGAAGCTGTATAATGTAAGTGATACTGAGAGTGAAATCACGGACGAAACAGAACTTGCCAAGCTGTTGAAGAATGGCACCGAAACCACTGCGACCCTGACCATGCCCGCTTATAATGTTAAGGCGGAACCGTATTATAGCAATATTCCGTATAACATCAAAGCTGTAAACTGCACTGTGGATAAGACCGAAGCTGCTAAGGGCGATACTGTAACAGCAACGCGCAGGGCGCTGAAAGCCAACGAGCGCTTTACCGGCTGGACGGTGACGGTGAATGGTGTTGAGCAAGACACGGACACCTTCCTGACCCCGGACGCAAACGACCGCGCCAAGGTGAGATTTACCATGCCGGCTGAGAACGTGGAAATAAAGGCAAACTTTGACGGGGAATCCCACGCTGAACATCGGCGACCATGTGACTGCGAACATTGACGGCAGCGATGCGTCCGTACCGAGCGGCAGCACTGTGCCCGTGCCAAAGAATAAAATTGTGCACCTGACAGCCACTGTGCCGGATGGACAGCACTTCATCGGCTGGACGGTGAAGTTGAATGGTGTTAAGCAAGACGACCCGACAAACATCCTGACGACCCCGGACGAGAACGACCCCACCAAGGTGACCTTTACCATGCCGGATGCTAATGTAGAGGTGACGGCAACCTTCGCGGAGGACTCCATTCCTGAACCCGACCCGGTTGGACCCAGCGATACCGGCAACATTCAGGGCGCGATCTCTGCTGTGGTCGTGGGTGCTGCCGCAGGTGCTATTATCTATGAAGCCGGCACCGGCATCTACCGCGTCATCAATATGCCCGGCATCCCCATGCCCTCCAACCGCATCGAGCTGGCCGAGCTGCTGTGGGAGCACGCCGGGAAGCCGGAGCCTGTAAGCACCGCCCTCTACAGCGACATCGACGAGGGCGATACCGACGCACAAAAGGCCGCCCGCTGGGCAGTGGAGCAGGATCTGATGAAGGACGATGCGGACAACAATAAATTCCACCCGGCCTTCCCCGTCAGCAAGCTGCGCACCTGCCTGACCTGGAACGCCGCAAAAGAAAAAGGCTTGTTTGACAAGACCGAAGAATAACCGCTGAAACCCCAAAGGGGCTGCTGCACAAAAGGCTGTGCGGCGGCCTCTTTCTCATTTTCAGGTGTTGGCATTGCGCCCGGCCCGTGGTATACTGACAATAGCATGTTTTCGGCCTTTGGCCGGACAAGTTTTCCACACAGAGGAGGCGCAGCGGTTGAAACATCCGAATCATTTTGGCCGGTGGTTGGCTTGCGTGCTGCTGTGCCTGCTTCTGGCAGGCTGCAGCATGCCCGGTGAACAGGTGCAGGTGGAAGAGCTTCTGCGTGCGCCCAAGCTTTCCGGCGATTACGGCGATGTGCAGACTGCCCTGAACGACTGGCTGGGGGAGAGCGCACAGCTCAAATATCCCATGCAGGGCGACCTGCTTTCGCCTTTCCTGCTGCAGGATCTGGACGGTGACGGCAGGCAGGATGCCGCCGTGCTTTACACCACCGCCCAAAGCTCCAACGTGTGCATTGCCATCCTGCAGAAGGATGATGCCGACATCTGGCATGTGCGCCAGAACGTAGAGGGCCTTGCAGACACGGTAGAGTCGGTGGGGCTGGCCCAGCTGCAGCCCGGCGATGCCACCCAACTGGTGGTGGGTTATACAGCGGCACAGGGCGACCATTATCTGGCTGTGTATTCCTACACCGACGGCGTGCTTTCCACGATCCTGGAGCAGCAGTACCAGCAGTATCTGGTGGAGGATATCACCGGCGGCGGCAATCAGGACCTGATCCTGATGTCTACGCTGGAGGACGGCGGCGTGCAGATCGAACTGCTGACCGTGGATAAAGAGGGCAGCTTCCAGCAGGTGGCTGTTATGGGCCTTTCCGCCAATCGGTTCGCCGGCTGCGCCTCGGTGGCGGCGGGTGTGGGTGCGGACGGCAGGCATTATCTGGTGCTGGATGGCTGGACCGGCATTTCCGGCAACAATCTGGCCAGCGTGCTGCTGCGTTTTGACGAGGACACGCAGCAGATGGTGCCTGCCGATCAGATCAGCACCGAAAAGCTTTACACCGCATCCCTGCGCAATGTGCCCAGTCTGGTCAGTCAGGATCTGGACGGCGACGGCATCGTGGAGATCCCCACCCAGCCGGACGAAGCGGGCCTGCTGAACATGAGCCAGAGCCGCCGCATGGATTTTATCGTGTGGATGGACTATACCAGCCCGCACCCGGAAAAAAGCTTCGGGCTGCTGGACGAAGAGACCAACTGCTATATCGAACTGCCCATGGAGTGGGAGGGCAACCTCAAACTGACCGACAGCGAACAATATGATGGTGCAGTGGAGCTGCGCACGGTGGACGAAGACCAGCTGGTAATGACCCTGCGTCTGGTGCGCACCACCTCCAGCCTGAAGGGCTGGACCCGCCTTGGCATCGTGGCATCCCGCCAGATGCAGGCGAAGCTTGCCCCGGATGTGGAGATCCGTGATAAAAATTACCGCCTGTCCAAGGCGCTGTATCTGCTCAACTAAAGAACGGAGGAACAGTTCATGGTACGAGTGCTTGTCGTTGAAGATGAAGCCAACATCCGCGAGATGATCGCGCTGAACCTGCGCCTTGCGGGCATGGAGGCTGTGGAGGCCGAAAGCGCCGAGGCGGCTCTGCCGCTGCTGGAGAAGAAGCCGGGCTGCGATGCGGCCATTCTGGATGTGATGCTGCCGGGCATGAACGGCTTCTCCCTGTGCGAGACCATCCGCCGCACCGATCAGAAGATCGGCATTATCATCCTCAGCGCCAAGGGACAGGAGCAGGACAAGATCCGCGGCCTTTCTATTGGTGCCGATGACTATATGACCAAGCCTTTCAGCGTAAGCGAACTGCTGGCCCGTGTGAAAGCGCTGTGCCGCCGCGTCGGCCGTACTGCAGGCGGGGACGAAAAAGAAAAGGAAAACCCGCTGGGGATGCTCACCAGCGGCGAATTTGTGCTGGACGAGAACCGCCGCGTGCTGCTCAAGGCAGGCCAGCCTATTGAGCTGACGCAGGTGGAATTCCAGATCATGGAGCTGTTCTTCCGCAACCCCGGCATTGCGCTGGTGCGCGAGAAGATCTTGAAGGGTGTCTGGGGCGAGAACTATTTTGGTGACGTGAAGATCGTGGATGTGAACATCCGCCGTCTGCGCATGAAGGTGGAGGATGAACCCAGCCATCCCACCCATATCCTTACTGTGTGGGGCTACGGCTACAGATGGGAAGAATGAGAAGCGGGATCACCCGCCGGTGGCTGCGGGGCAACCTGCTCATCACCGTGCTGCTGGTGCTGCTGGCCGAAACCATGTTCCTGTACAACTACACACGCAGCTATTATAACAGCGTGCAGCAGACCATGTACCGGCGGTTCTCTTCGGTGTCCGGCCAGCTGAAAATGTACACCGGCGATACGGTACAGAGCACGGCGGCTACCCGCAGCGTGGCCCTGCGCCGCATGGTGGAGCAGTTTGCCGATAAGGACAATACGAGTTCATGCTGCTGGACAGCTATGGCGGGGTCATTGCGTCCTCCGAGCGGCACAAAGTGCGGACGGCATTGTGACCGGCATCGACTTTGAGCAGGCGCAGG
>ENA-OQKL01000691-OQKL01000691.1-human-gut-metagenome-genome-assembly--contig:-NODE-691-length-10087-cov-2.764257_pt1 | contig 10087 bp, 10 predicted proteins | sample MGYA00242779_ERZ504800 | MGnify/ENA primary metagenome ERZ504800 (study PRJEB26092, sample SAMD00036410) | human gut metagenome | host: Homo sapiens | study: EMG produced TPA metagenomics assembly of... | reverse complement strand
ATGTAGTGCCGCACCTGCACCTGTACGATGCGCGCCCAAAGAGAGTAGCACCACACGCTGAACAAAAACAAATAGATTGCGCTTCGCAGGTAGCTGGCAGCCGGAGAATGAAAATAATACCGGCTTGCATAGCGGAGCCACATGGCAAACGCAATGAGCACCAGCAAGCCCAAGGCGTACAAAAGGCTTCTTTTCGTCGTTTTGCTCATGCCGCATGCCCCCAAAAAATCAGTATATTTATATGGATAGTATATCATGCGGATAGACAAAAGACAACACGTTTTGTCCTCTTTATACAGAGAACTGTTACAAAATTTCGCTTTGCAACGGAAAATAATTACAAATCCTATCCAATTGGCGGGGGCGGAAATGGAAGATAACGGCTAAAATATAGATGAAGGATTCAAAGGAAGAGAAAGGCGGTGGAAAAGCACAGATGCGAAGAATTGTATTGGATATGAAGGGCGGACTTCTGTCGGAGGCGGTCATGCAATCACTTTCGGGATGCGACCCGGATTTCCTTATCTACCGTTCTTCAAAGCCGGAAGAAACGCTGGCGTTGTGCCGGACCTGCCGTGCCAATGTGTTGGTGATGGAGGTCATCCGACAGGGAATCTGGAAGCTGAGTGAGAGACTCAAGATCTGCAGTGCCGTAAAGCAACTCGGTTGGACGTGTAAGGTTCTGCTTTTGGTGGATGAGGACGCGGATAAACTGCTTGCCTCCGAAGTGCGGCAGGCGGTAAAGGATCAGCTGGTTGATAACTTTATTTATGCATCGGTATCGCCGACTTACCTCGCGGGCGTAATTGACACGCTTTGAAAGGATGGGTGAGAAATGAAAAAACTACTGCGATTGATTCTAATATTTCTGGTATTTGCGCTCATGGCGGCGCTGTCCGCGATTACCGCGCTTGCGTGCTCGCCGGAAGACAGTAATCCGGAACATCATGAAAACATTATACAGACCGATGAGGAAAAGCCAACCTGCCTGATGGGAGGATACTATGTACTGGAATGTACCGTCTGTGGGATGAGATGCACTTATCAAACTGACCCTGCCATGCCTCACAGCTTTGGACCGTGGGAAGTTGTTCAGGGTAAAGAACCTACCTGTACACAATCCGGCACGAAGCGAGCGTATTGCAGTACATGCAACAAGTGGTATGAAATGCCCGCGCCGCCAACGGATCATTATTGGGTTATTGATAACCGCGTATTCGCGACCTGTACTACTTCAGGATACACCCGTTTTATCTGTGATGACTGCGGTACGGAAGGAGACACCGTCACAATGTCTGCGCTGGGTCACAAATTCGGCGCATGGTTTACCACGACGCAGCCTACCTGCATGGCGAACGGCATCCAAAAACGTGAGTGCACGCGCTGCGGTGCGACGGAGACAAAATCGATTGCCAAGACGGACCACAAATTCGGCGCATGGTTTACTACGACGCAGCCCACCTGCATGGAGACCGGCATCCAAAAGCGGGAGTGTACACAATGCAGTGTGACGGAGACAAAATCGATTGCCAAGACGGACCACAAATTCGGTGCGTGGTTCACCACGACGCAGCCTACCTGCATGGAGATCGGCATCCAAAAGCGGGAGTGTACGCAATGCAGTGTAACGGAGACAAAACCGATTGCCAAGACGGATCACAATTGGGACGCCGGGAAAGTGGTCGCACAACCGACAACAAGCCAAGAGGGAGTTATGCAATGGATATGCAATATGTGCGGCACGATACGCACAAATCCAATTCCCAAGCTCAAACCGGGAACGACTGCAGCTCCGAGCACAACACCGACTCCGGCGCCTACGGCTCCACCACACACCTCCGCCACAGCCACACCGAAGGTTTCGCCTACGGCTCCACCACGCACATCCGCCACAGCCACACCGAAGGTTTCGCCTACGGCTCCACCACGCACATCCGCCACAGCCACGCCGAAGGCCTCGCCCACGGCGTCGCCTAATGCAGCTGCCTCGGCCTCACCGGGTATTTCGCCTACGGCTTCACCCGGCGCATCAATTTCGGGGACAGCGGATAGCGACGGAAAGAATGGCGATAGGGGAGAAAAGAGCGGATTTGGTGAGAACGCTGTCGGTAAAGATGTTCCTCAAAAGTACGAAAAGAACAATGCGCAGACAGCAGAGCGCAGCTTCTCCGTGGGAAAAATCCTTGTTTTCACACTTGTGCCAACACTTTTGATTGTTGCTGCCGTCGTTTTTCTACTCGTTTGGAGAAAGAAAAAAAGGCAGGTTTAACGGACATTCTTTCCGGATAGTGAAGAGGTTAGCTCAGCGTACAGCGCGTCCCGCCAAGGAGCGACCGTTCATGAAAGATTGGCAGATTGATAATTCTATTACACATTGGGATTACCGATATATTCCACAGGTGTGATTGATATACTTTAGAAAGGAGTGGTTATGTTGCAGGTTGTAATTCAGAAAATTCCGGAAAAATTTGCAGGAATTTGAAAATTCTTGCCGCTAAAGGGCGGCAGCCGGAACATATCTGCGCACTGTTTCTGTGTGCATTGGCGTTGTTTGACAGGGACAAAGATGCAGGCGTTGCTGCGATGAACCTTCTGCGCGGTCCTAAGCCCATGACACCGTATGACTGTCAGTTTCTGCGCGACCGATTGCGCGGCAAGGTCTATCTGCCGCTTGCATATTTTGAAGGCGCAACGCCGGAAAATGGGTATCAGCCGTGCGTGCCATACACGCTGAACGTGCTGGCAGACCCCAGACCTCAGGATATAGAGCCGGGCTATATGCGCGTGTTTCTTAAAACGTCCGGCGCGGATTCACCGCGTCCCATGAAATTGCGGCAGAAGGCTTCGACCGGCGAATGGTTCCTCTGGGAATATTCCAGTATTCTCAGCGGTATCCGTATTCCCGCGGCGGAAGATCCGTGGGCATAATAAGTAAAGAAAGGGAGTACAGAAAATGGGACTCATTAAAGCAGCATTGGGTGCGGCCGGCGGCGTAATGGCCGACCAATGGAAAGAGTATTTTTACTGTGAATCAATTCCGGAAAATGTTATGGCGGTCAAGGGACAGCGGCGCGTTTCCGGACGCAGCAGCAACACAAAGGGAAGCGAAAACATCATCTCGAACGGTTCCGTCGTTGCGGTGGCGGACGGACAGTGTATGATCATTGTTGATCAGGGCAAGGTTGCGGAGCTTTGCGCCGTGCCGGGTGAGTTTGTCTATGACAGCTCGACGGAGCCGACGATCTTCTCCGGTGAGTTGGGAACCAGCATCGTAGATACGTTCAAGAATATCGGTAAACGCTTTACTTTCGGCGGCGAGCCGCCCAAAGATCAGCGTGTCTACTATTTTAACACGAAAGAGCTCATTGGCAATAAGTACGGCACGCCCTCTCCGGTGCCGTTCCGCGTTGTCGACCAGCGCGCGGGCATTGATATTGACATCGCCATTCGTTGCTTCGGCGAGTACAGTTACCGAATCAGTGACCCGATTCTGTTCTACACGAACGTATGCGGCAACGTCAGTGAAGACTATACCCGCGACCGTCTGGACGGTCAGCTGAAAACCGAGCTTTTGACGGCGCTTCAGCCTGCGTTTGCGAAGATTTCCGACATGGGAATCCGCTATTCCGCGCTACCCGGTCATACAATGGAACTGGCCGAGGCATTGAATGAAGTTTTATCCGGAAAATGGCGCTGCCTGCGTGGACTTGAGATCGTTTCCTTTGGCGTTTCGTCGGTCAAGGCGAGCGAAGAGGATGAGCAGATGATTAAGGAGCTGCAGCGTAATGCGGCGTTTATGGATCCGACGAGAGCGGCAGCCTATCTTGTCGGTGCACAGGCTTCCGCGATGCAATCTGCGGCGTCGAATCAGAATGCAGGCCCTGCAATGGCGTTTATGGGCATGAACATGGCAGGTCAGGCGGGCGGCATGAACGCGCAGAATCTCTATCAGATGGGCGCACAGCAGCAAGCAGCGCAGCCTGCTCCGGCTCCGGCAGCTGCTGAAGGATGGAACTGTTCGTGTGGACAGAGCGGTATTACCGGAAAATTCTGCCCGAACTGTGGCAGTAAAAAGCCGGAACCAAAGCCTGCCGCCGAAAGCTGGAATTGTCCGCAGTGCGGCGCGACGGCAAGCGGAAAATTCTGCCCGGAATGCGGCACCTAAAAAGCCGGAATCGCAGGCAAACGGCTGGACGTGTAGCTGCGGTGCGGTGAACAAAGGAAAGTTTTGCGCTGAATGCGGCAAACCAAAACCGGCCGGTGTTCCGCAGTACAAATGCGACAAATGCGGCTGGGAGCCGGCTGACCCGACACACCCGCCCAAGTTCTGCCCGGAATGCGGCGATCCGTTTGACGACGGGGATTTGAAGTGAAAAAAGCATCCATAATCGCTCTGACCATCGCGTCGGCGGTTGTGTTTATCGCACTGGCGGGCGTATCACTGTATCGGTATTTTGTCGATAGCCGGATTCAAGATGGAGGTAGGATGGAAAACCCGGATACATACAGAGCAGGAAAAGATCTGGTGGAATTTGAGTGGCGACAGAACCACAGGAATTTTTACAGCTGCTTTTCACTGAAATTCTACCGGGAGAAGGATATGCCTCTGCTGATCGGCCGGTTTCCGGACCGATCCGGCGACGAGATGAGAGAAAGCGAAACGGATGCGTTTTCCAACCCAATCCCTTGGCAGCTTACGTGGGTGCAATGGTTTGAACTTCAGAATATGCTGGCAGAGTCGGATCTGCCCGCGTACCGAAAGCCGTCTCCAAATGTCCAGGACGAAACCGACAGCGAAATCCGGGTCATTTGGCGCACCGATGACGGGAACGAGATTCAAAAGCTCAGCGGCAGCCATGCAGAAGCGCTGGAGACCTTGGTGCTGAGTATTGCCGAAGAAGCTTATGCCACGTCAAACCTTGAAACGGAGTAATGCGAGGTATGCCAAACGGCAGTCGTACATTTTGCGCAGAATGCGGGCCAAACGCCCTGCGAAAGAATAAAAACAAACCATACGATTTATTGTAACAGGAGGATTTACCATGAAAGGACATAAAGTTTTTGAAGGTTTACCGGAATTCTGATGATCATTGCCGCAGTATTTTCCATCATTGCGGGTGTTCTTGTCGGTGGACTGGGTGTATTGGCGGCAGGACTCGGTGCGGAATCCGGTCTGACATTTCCATATTGGGCGGCGTTGATCCTGACGCTGGTCGGAGGAATTTGCCAGATGATTGCCGGAATCAAAGGCATTAAGCACAGTAAGCGCAGTGAAAAAGCAGGAAAGCTCATCGTGTGGGGCGCGATTGTGGCCGTATTCAGCGTATTGAGCATTGTGATGAGTCTGGTCAACGGCGGCGAGTTTAATGTCGTAAGCATCCTGACAGGAATAGCTATTCCGGCCTTGTATATCTACGGTGCGGTACTCAATTCCAAGGCAGACACGCAGTAACCGTATAATTCAAGTAGCATACACAAAGGAGTTTGATACATATATGGGACTGTTTGATAAAAAATATTGCGATATTTGCGGAGAAAAAATAGGGTTACTTGGCAACCGCAAGCTTGAAAACGGCAATCTCTGCAAAAACTGCGCCCAAAAGCTTTCCCCTTGGTTCTCTGATCGACGCAACAGCACTGTTGAGGAAATCAAGGCACAGCTTGATTACAGGGAAGAAAACCAGAAAAAGGTCGCGGCATTCCACACAACCAGAACGCTCGGCGCGGACACCAAGGTGCTTCTTGACGAGGACGCGGGAAAATTCATGGTGACACGTGCCAGAAATCTCGTGGAAGCCAACCCGGATGTTTTGGATTTTGCAGACGTGACCGGCTGTAATCTCGACATTGACGAGAGCCGCACGGAGCTTAAGCGTGAGGATAAGGACGGGAGGGAGATTAGCTACAATCCCCCGCGGTATGAATACTCCTATGATTTCTACATCACCATATTCGTCAACAACGATTACTTTGACGAAATACGCTTCAAGATCAATTCCGGTTCCGTAGATATTACACCGACCCCCCGCAATGCACCGGGAATGACGACCCGATGCAATCCGGAGACTAACGTTGAGTACCGCAATTGCAAAAAGCTCGGCGAGGAAATCCGGCAGGTTCTGACGCAGGTCCGCAAGGATGTGCGCCAGCAGATTGAACAGGAGGCCGCACCCAAAACGGCAGTCACCTGTCCCTACTGCGGCGCAACGACCACACCGGACGTGAACGGCTGTTGTGAATATTGCGGTGGCGCGGTAAGAGGATAAATATCCATCAAATGATAATGAAAGAAAGAAGGACAAAATAATGAAAAAGTTTGTAGCATTGCTTCTGATTGTGGTTACGCTTCTAACACTTTCTGCCTGTGGTAGCAAGGATGCGTTAGCCGGAACATGGTCCGCCGAACTTGGCGCAGACGGTACGATCACATGGACATTCAACGGAAGCGGCAAATGCACCATGGAAAATGCTTATATGAAACAGGACGGTACGTACACCATTGAAGGTGATCAGCTTACGGTGACACTGGAGGCATGGAGTGATCCATCTACTTATACATTCTCCGTAGATGGAAACAGCCTTACCATGAATGAGAATTCCGGCTACGGCATCAGCGGCACCTTTACGAAAAAATAGCCGTGCAGCTTACCATTAACACTATCCGCCTCTGACCTTTTAGAAAGGAGAAAAAACGATGAATAACCTTACAGGCAGCATGAAAGACTCTGCATTCGCTACCAGTCCCCGTGAATTTGATCTTCCCTATTCTACCACACTGGAAGAAATCATGCAGAAACTCAATGCGCGCAGAGCAGCGTTCCAGATGCCATTCCAGATCAAAGGCGGCGTTCCCGGACAGCGCATCTCGTTTGAGAAAGAACCAAATGTGGACGTTGGCCTCTGGCTTTACCTCAAGGATGGCACACACATTCGGATTCAGCCGGTCATTACGGAGGCCAAGATGTCGGTTGGCGGTATGCGCGTTGATAAGAACAGCGCACTGCGCAAGGGCCTCAAGGGTGCGACGGTCGGTCTTGCAACGGAGCGTGGCGCCTATATTGACACCGTAACGGAAACCGTGAAGAAGATTTTGAACGGTGAGGCAGTAGAGGACTATGTTGCGCCGGAGGTTCCGGTCGAAACGAAGGACTGGATGACCACATTCTTGCTTTGCTTCTTCCTTGGCGGTCTTGGCGTCCACCGCTACTATGTCGGTAAGATTGGCACAGGCATTCTCTACACGCTGACGGCCGGTCTGTTCGGCATCGGATACCTTGTCGACTTTATCAAGATTCTCTGCGGTAAGTTTACCGACAAGGACGGAAACCTTATCCGGCGCGAAAAGAAATAAGAAAAAATGTCTCAGGTAGGCACGGCTGCTTTTTGCCGGGATTATACGTTGTTTTCTGCTAATTGGCAGATTTGTGCAACCCTGAAGGATATTGGGAGGAAATTATGAAACAGACGAAGACCAAGCTTCTATGCCTGATTCTTGCGGCACTGATGCTGCTCAGCGGCCTCACCGCCTGCGGAAAGGATAAGGAGGGGAAAGACTCCAATTTAATCAAGCTCGGTGACTATGAGCTGCTCTACAAGGGCGCATGCATCATGGAAGATTCGGACGGAAACGACGCAATCGTTCTGACACTGGACTTCACAAACAACAGCAAGGAAAACGCCTCATATCTCTGGAGTGTCGATGAGACGGTTATGCAAAACGGTGTAGAGCTGGAAGCTGCATCTATTATCACGGACTATGAGAACCTTGAAACCGTAGTGAGCGATCAGTTTACGGATGTTGCGCCGGGTGCAACGCTGGAAGTGCGGACAGCCTTCGTGCTAAAAGACACGACCAGTGAAGTCAAAGCGACCTTTGAGGAATTTCTCGGCAGCAAAAAAGGTACAATCACCGTTGACCCGGCTACGCTCAGCCGGGAAACGGTCTCCGATACGAAACCGGAGACCACCGGTACGACCGGAGACACATTGCTCGATTGGTGGAACGGCGAATGGTACGGCTGGTGGAAGATGAGCGGTTGCTACGGCGATTATGAAAGCATGGAAGGCGACTGGTGGGATGTCTGCGGCGTCATTGATTTCGACAAGGACTACACAGGCACAATTGAGCTTTGGGATGAGGACTACACGAGATCCAAACCTATGGCTTCCGCGCAGGTCAGTCTGAGCGAAGCCGGAACCGGCGAGCACGGTACGGTGATGTCCGAAGGTGGCTGGTTTACAAACGTAACACTGGAGCATGCCGATTGGATCGTTGACCCCGGTCTTTTGGACTACGATGATATGATCTGGATCAGCGGCGACTATGAAGACGGCGATGACGAATTCCACTATGACATCTATCTGCGCCCGTGGGGCCTTTATTGGAAAGACATGGAGGAAGATGCGTATCCCTATCGGTATACCGATTGGTATCTGCCGCTGATTGACGCAGGCAAGTCTATGCCGGATGCTATCGGAGAAGGTGTTTCGGAGGGGAATGCTCCGACCAACCAGACGAATGCGGCAGCTCCCGGCGGAAACGGCATCGTGACTGAGGAGCAGGTGCAAAAGGGCTACGTTTGGATGAACGAGGTCAATAATAATATTTTTGATGCTACTTACGAGGATATTGTTGCCTACTTCGGTGTAGAAGGCGAGTTTGTCAAGGAAGAGTACAGCGACCACATGCAGTCGAACTACCGCTACTACAAGTGGATTTCGAGCGAAGACAGCTCGCATTTCATCTACGTTAACTTCCGTGAAAAGACTCCGGGCGTTTATACGGTGAGTGCGTACAACACCAGCGGCTTCTCCGGCAACGAGGCCATTGCGAAGTATCTTGACATCGTCAAAGCGGAGGCCGCCGAGGCGAACAAGGCAGCATCCGCAAACGCCGAGATGAAGGACTTCTCCGTGGAAATCGCCCAGTTTGCAAAAGACGATGTTAAGGTCAAGATCATGACGAAGATCCCGGTATCCGGCTGGTCGTTCGATGATAGTGGGCGCTGCCTGGTGGAAAACGACGATCCCACAGCGTTTGGTGCGGGCGCCATCCAGTTTGAGGTGAGGGAGAACATTGAAAAATTTGATTCCTACAAGGACAGCTTCGAAAACTACAAGGATATCGAGGACCGCGTGATCGGCGGCATCACCTTCCATGGCCGCACCTACAAAAGAATCGGCTATGATTGGATCCAGTATATCGCGCAGCTTGACGACGGCCGTGCCCTTTCCATCGGCCTTCGGGATATGGACTGTGTACCGGGAACGATGCCGGATATCATTCTCAACAATATGACGTTCCAATAAAAAACGGCTCCCGCTCCAATTTGGAGCGGGAGAATCCGGTTATTCGCGAAAAACGGAGGTAATGCGGTGAAGTTCAAAGCGCTCCTCATCGCAGCAGGTCTGGGTATGAGCCTGCTCGGTCTGACCTCCTGCGGTCAGGTCGACGGATGCACCTATCCGTACCCGGAAACATCGGTCCTTTTTGACGATTTCCACATTACAAAAACCATTTACAGCCAAGGGACGATGAGACTCTATTATCGCGGCGTACAGTTCAAAGACAATCCCATCCGCTGCTACGACACGAATTTTGAAGATTTGGGCGATCAGTTTGACTATACGTTCCGAAACGGTGTTCTGACCGTTCAGGCGGATTTTGCCGAAAAGATCAGCGGGCTGACAATCGAGGACAGGGCGCACGATATCATCTATCGTCTGCGTTATCTGGACTCCCCGCAGTTTGCATGGCTGGCAGACGTGTTTTGGTACGATGAAGGCTGGAGCGAAACGGGAGACCGCGAAGCGTATTACAGTGCGGCCGAGCTGCAAGCGGAAGCTGACAGAAAAGCCGAAAGCCAAAAGGAAGCACAGGAGGTCTTTGCGTTGCTGGAAGGCACGTGGATTACGGAGGACGGCCTGCAAAAATATGAGTTTGTCGCAAATGAGGACAAAAGCGGTATGAACTGTTGTACTATGTGGTGGAACAACGAGACACAAGAATGGTACAGCTGGAGCATTTTTGCCGAGTCCGCGTTCCGGACGAAGAGCTTTGACTTTGTTTGCGATGCAGACTGCGTTT
>ENA-OQKL01000688-OQKL01000688.1-human-gut-metagenome-genome-assembly--contig:-NODE-688-length-10112-cov-3.284226_pt1 | contig 10112 bp, 10 predicted proteins | sample MGYA00242779_ERZ504800 | MGnify/ENA primary metagenome ERZ504800 (study PRJEB26092, sample SAMD00036410) | human gut metagenome | host: Homo sapiens | study: EMG produced TPA metagenomics assembly of... | reverse complement strand
ATAACCACGAACGCATCCAAACAAAAACGGGAGTGGCACCGCTGTCGCTGCGCCACTCCGCTTAAAACTCAATATCCTACATGGGGGCTTTTAGTGCTGTCCGCATAATCTGGTGCGGTTCAATTTCCTGTGCGGGGGATTTTTGTAGGAAAACACAAGTTTGTGCGATGAAATATGGGATTCCGCCGATTGACAATGCGGTACGGTTTTGATACTATTACAGTAGATAAATATTTAACAATACCGAGGCGGGTACGATTTCGGTACGTTCAAAAAGCCTTGGTACGGCGGTTTTTTAAGCCGAAAAAAGGAAAGGTGATCGTATGAAAAAGTATGTCAGCTTGGTGTTGTGTCTGCTGCTTGCGGCGCTGCTTTTTACGGGCTGCGCGGGCGGAAACGGCGGGTCTTCCGGCGGAGGAAAGACATCGGACGCGGCGGTGAATGAAGCGCTGCTCGGATGCTTCGGAAAGTCTGCGGATGAAGCCGTGAAGGCGCTGGGACTGAAGGACGACCAAAAGGCCGGCGACTACGGCTACACGCTGGACTACGCGTGGGGCGGGCAAACGATGGAAACGAATTTTGCCACAAACTACGGTGGTGCGGGTGTGTTCGGCTATGCGGAAGCGCAGAAGACGTTTGAAAACAGCGATGCGGGCACGGCAGAAATTAAAGCGTTTGTGGAGAAATTCACGGCGCAGTTTAACGACCCGTATGCCGTGACGCGCTACACGCAGGCGGAAAAGACGAAAGAAACGTATGACGCGGCGCAGCTTGAAACGTATTTGAAAGACGTGGCGGGCGGCGAAAGCGGCAGCGGCGTGCAGTTCCGGTTCAGCCTTGTGGGTAAAAACGACCGCATGAGCGACGACGGCGATTATATTGAAGTTTCCGTACAGAACACAGGCGACGGGCTGCGCGTGAAGCTCAGCATGGAGCATGTGAATCGATAAGAATATTGAAGCCGCGCTCGGCAGAATCGGGCGCGGTATTTTATAATCTGTGTAAAATATTTTTCCGGGGAAGAAAACCTCTTGCATATTTTATGAAAATCCGATATGATGAGGATAGGGAGTGCGGGCGCCTGAACGGGTCGGGCGCGTGTATGCGGCTTCCGCTTTGAGAAAGGGGGAATGATTTTGGAAACCATGATCTGGGTGGCGGTCATTGTGATTGCTGCAATACTGGAGGGCATGAGCGCGCAGCTTATTTCCATCTGGTTTGTGGGCGGCGGCATCGCCGGCATGATCGCGCAGCTGTGCGGCGCGCCGGTTTGGCTGCAAGTGATGATTGCCGCTGTGGTGACGCTCGTTCTGCTTTTGGCAACGCGTCCGCTCGTGAAAAAGTTCCTGCAAAACAGGAAACGCACACGAACGCCGACCGCGTGGTGGGGCAGACCGCCGTTGTGACGGAGGATATCGATAACCTTGCGGCGCATGGGCGCGTGGAAGTGCTCGGCAACGACTGGGCAGCACGCAGCACAGAAAATGTCCGTATTCAAAAAGGCACAAAGGTGCAGGTGGTGCGTATTGAGGGCGTAAAGCTTATCGTGACACCGACTGTATCTTAAATTGAAACTGGAGGTAAAAACATGGATTTTGAACTGTACATCAACTGGGGCGTTGTGGGCATTATCGTTCTCATCGCTCTTGTCATCGCACTGCTTGCGGCGAACATTAAGGTGGTGCCGCAGGCACACGCATTCGTCATTGAAAGACTCGGCGCGTACCACGCCACGTGGAGCACGGGCCTGCATTTGAAAATTCCGTTTATCGACCGCATTGCGAAGAAGGTCTCGCTGAAAGAGCAGGTCATCGATTTCCCGCCGCAGCCCGTTATCACGAAGGATAACGTCACGATGCAGATCGACACGGTGGTGTATTTCCAGATCACGGACTCGAAGCTGTATGCTTACGGCGTGGAGCGCCCGATCTCCGCGATTGAGAACCTTTCCGCAACGACGCTGAGAAACATCATCGGTGAGATGGAGCTTGACCACACGCTGACCTCGCGCGATGTTATCAACTCGAAAATTCGCGTCATTCTGGATGAAGCGACCGATGCGTGGGGCATTAAGGTCAACCGCGTGGAGCTGAAAAACATCATTCCGCCGAAGGAAATTCAGGATTCGATGGAGAAGCAGATGAAGGCGGAGCGCGAGCGCCGTGCGAAGATTTTGGACGCAGAGGGCGAAAAACGCAGCGCCATCCTCATTGCGGAAGGCCAGAAGGAATCTGCCGTCCTGCGTGCGGAGGCTGTGCGTGAGACGAAAATCAGAGAAGCACAGGGTGAAGCGGAGGCAATCCTCTCCGTGCAACGTGCGTTGGCGGATTCCATTAAGCTTCTCAACGAAGCCGATCCGAATAAAGCTGTGCTGACCTTGAAGAGCTTTGAAGCGCTTGAGAAAGTAGCGGACGGCAAGGCGACGAAGATTATCATTCCGTCCGAGATTCAGGGTATGGCAGGCTTAGCCGCAAGCGCGAAGGAGATTTTTGCGACGGAAACGCCGAAGGAGTAAAATAGAGTTGGCGGCGAGCAATAGGTTAAACTGTCCGGTGAACAGCTTAGCTGCAAGGGTCCCAATTAGGAGTCCTTTGAAGGGCGGCTTTTCAGCCGTCCTTTTTTGTCGGACATGAGGAAAATAAAGTGCGGAGGCGCGCAGAAAACGCTTTTTGCATTTCAAAGTGTGCTGCTATGTATTTGATATATGGTGAGACGGAAGCGGAGAAAGGGGGCATATCGAGGTATACAACGCATGTCCACGAGCAGGGGAGAATTTTGGATTTTTTTCTAAAAACGGCAAAAACTATTGAAAAAACGCGTTAAATCCCGTAAAATGATAAAGGCAACAACGTATAAAGTACGCCTACGGCTTGGCACGCAATTTGCTTGCATTTTTCCGCCATACCGACCGTAACCCCCTTGCCGGGCGTCAGCCTGCCTGTGGGTGTTCCGTGCAGCCTGACGAAAAATCTGACGGCGCAGCTTGTGCACCAACGTTATACATTGTTGCCTTAAAGGTCTGCTTAATGGATTGATTTATCAGTCGCTTGAGACAGACTAAGGACAGAAAATTCAAGGCTGCAAGTGCCGGAGGTGCGATATGGCTGAACTGATGTGCATTTTTACTGTATCTGCATGGGCGTTTTGCGGTCAATTTTAGAAGCATAGGTTGTGGTTTTTTGAGCACAGCCTATTTTCGTTTTTTCGCGGTGCTTTCTTTTACGCCGCAAAACTTGAAAGGATCGGTGATTTTCAATGAGCAAAAAAGTTGCAGTAATCATGGGCAGTGACAGTGATTTTCCGGTGGTTTCCCCGGCGATTCGCAGATTGAAGCAGTTCGGCATCCCGGTGGAGGCGCGCGTGATGAGCGCACACCGCACGCCGGAGGCCGCGGCGGAATTCTCTAAGAACGCGGAAAAGGACGGCTTTGGCGTTATCATTGCGGCGGCGGGCAAGGCTGCGCATCTTGCGGGCGTGCTGGCTGCGCACACGACGCTGCCGGTCATCGGCATTCCGGTGAAGTCCTCCACGCTCGACGGCCTTGACGCACTGCTTGCAACCGTGCAGATGCCCTCCGGCATTCCGGTGGCGACGGTGGCGATTGACGGCGCGGACAATGCTGCGATTTTGGCGGCGCAGATGCTGGCGCTTTCCGACGAGAGCATCGCAAAGCAGCTGCACCAGATGAAGGTGGATATGGAGCAGGGTGTTGCGAAAAAGAACGAAGCCTTGCAGCAGAAAGTTGCCGAGCTATAATTCGGGAGGGATAAACGATGACAAAATCGATTTTGCGAAAGTACGCAAAGCTCATCGTTCAGATGGGCGTGAACATCAAAAAGGGGCAGGGCGCTGTAATCTTGGCAGATACGGCGCAGTCTGAAATCGCACTGATGGTGGCGGAGGAAGCCTACCGCGCCGGTGCGAAGTGGGTGGACATCCGCTGGACGAACCAGGACCTTGACAAGATGCGCTATAAGAAAGAAAGTGTAAAGGTGCTTTCCGCTACGCAGGAGTGGGAAAAGGCGCGTATGCAGTATGAGCTTGACGAGCTGCCGGTGCGCATTTGGATCGACTCTGACGACCCGGACGGCCTGAAGGGCGTGAACGTTGAGAAAATGCAGAAGGCGAACCTTGCCCGTATGAAGGTGAGAAAGCCGTACCGCGACGCGATGGAAAACAAGTACCAGTGGACGATTGTCGCCGTGCCGAGCGCAAAGTGGGCGAAGAAGGTGTTCCCGAACGACCGCACGAGCGTGGCGGTGAAGAAGCTGTGGGACGCAATCCTTCAGACGGTGCGTGTTTCTAAGGATAACGACCCGGTTGAAGCGTGGAAAGCACACAACGCTTCCCTCAAAGCACGCTATGAGAAGCTGAACGCATGTCACTTTGAGAGCCTGCACTATTTTAGCGAGAACGGCACCGATTTCACCTGCGGCCTGATCCCGGACGCACAGTGGATGGGCGGCGGCGAAACGCTGCTGGACGGTACATTCTTCAACCCGAATATGCCGACCGAAGAGATTTTCACCTCCCCGATGAAGGGCAAGGCAGAGGGTACGGTCGTTTCTACGATGCCGCTGTCTTACCAAGGCAATTTGATTGAAAACTTCTCCATTACGTTTAAGGGCGGCCGCGCGGTCTCCTGCAAGGCGGAAAAGAACCAGGAGCTTTTGGAGCACATGATTGCGATGGACGAGGGCGCGGCGCAGATCGGCGAGCTGGCGCTTATCCCGAACGACTCTCCCATCTCGAACCTCGGCATTCTGTTCTACAACACGCTGTTTGACGAGAACGCTTCTTGCCACATTGCGCTTGGCTTGGGCTTCCCGAATGTCATCAAGGATTACGACAAGTATACGCTTGATGAGATTCACGACAAGGGCGTGAACGATTCCGTCATCCATGTGGACTTCATGGTGGGCGACGCGACGATGAACATTGACGGCATCACACCGGACGGCGAGGTTATCCCGGTGTTCAGAAACGGCAACTGGACAGAGAAATTCATGTAATTCATTTTATAGATAATTTAAAGAAAGAGAGAAGTTAAAGAATGAAAAGTTACAGCGATAGCTACAAGGCAGCGGGCGTTGACGTTACCGCAGGCTACAAGTCCGTAGAGCTGATGAAAGAGCACGTAAAGCGTACAAGCATTCCGGGCGTGGTTTCCGGCATCGGCGGTTTCGGCGGTCTTTTCCAGCCGGACATGACCGGTATGAAAGAACCTGTGCTTGTTTCCGGCACAGACGGCGTGGGCACGAAGCTCGTGGCGGCCATGCTGCTCGATAAGCATGACACCATCGGCATTGACTGCGTTGCCATGTGCGTGAACGACGTCGTATGCTGCGGTGCAAAACCGCTCTTTTTCCTCGATTACATCGCCTGCGGCAAGAACGTGCCGGAGAAGATTGCAGAGATCGTAAAGGGTGTTGCGGAGGGCTGCGTGCAGTCCGGCTGCGCGCTCATCGGCGGCGAGACCGCAGAGCACCCGGGCGTGATGCCGGAGGACGACTATGACCTCGCGGGCTTTACGGTGGGCATTGTAGATAAGGATAAGATCATTGACGGCTCCAAGCTGCAGGCGGGCGACGTGCTTGTTGGCGTGGCATCCTCCGGCGTACATTCGAACGGCTTCTCTCTGGTGAGAAAGGTGTTCGGTCTGAATAAAGAAAAGCTTGAAACGTACTACGAAGAACTCGGCTGTACGTTGGGCGAGGCACTTCTGACCCCGACGCGCCTGTATGTAAAGCCTGCGCTGGCGGCCATTGAAGCGGCAGACGTGAAGGCAATCTCCCACATTACGGGCGGCGGCTTCTACGAGAACATTCCGCGTATGATGAAGAAGGGCCTCACCGCTAAGGTGGACCGTTCCGCAGTGCCGGTGCTGCCGATCTTCGACCTCATCGCGAAGACGGGCAACATTCCGGAGCGCGACATGTTCAACACGTTCAACATGGGTGTCGGCATGTGCATGGCGGTCTCCAAGGAGACGGTGGACGCGGCCATTAAGGCGCTGAATGATGCGGGCGAAAAGGCGTTCGTCATCGGTGAAGTGGTTGAGGGCGACGAGGGGGTCATCCTGTGCTGAACATCGCAGTCCTCGTTTCCGGCGGCGGAACGAATTTGCAGGCGCTGATCGACGCGGAGAAAGCCGGCAAAATCGAAAACGGCAAAATTTCCGTGGTTGTGGCGAGCAAGCCGGGCGTTTATGCCTTGGAGCGTGCGAAAAACGCGGGCATTGAGGGCATTGTGCTGGCGCGCAGCGACTATGAAAACGTGGACGCGTACAGCGAAGCGCTCGAAAACTTGCTGAAAGAAAAGCACACGGACTTAATTGTTCTGGCGGGCTTTATGACCATTACGAACGAGAAGTTCACGAAGGCGTTTGAAAATAAGATCATCAACGTGCACCCGGCGCTCATTCCGTCGTTCTGCGGCAAGGGCTATTACGGTCTGCACGTGCACGAGGCGGCTTTGGCACGCGGCGTGAAGGTCTCCGGCGCGACAGTACACTTTGTAAACGAGGTGTGCGACGGCGGCCCGATCATCTTGCAGAAAGCGGTGCCGGTGGAGCAGGGCGACACGCCCGAGACGCTGCAGCGCCGCATTATGGAGCAGGCGGAGTGGAAGATTCTGCCGCAGGCAGTGTCTTTGTTCTGCGCGGGTAAGCTTTCCGTGAACGGCTCTATCGTTACGATTAAAGAATAATTTATCCCTTTACATAGAAAGGAAACGGATACATGGAAATTCTGGATATTAAAAAGGAACTTGCAGGCAACGCATACCCGGGCCGCGGCATCGTCATCGGCAAAAGCGCGGACGGCGTGCATGCGGTCATCGCGTATTTCATTATGGGCCGCAGCGTGAACTCCCGCAACCGCGTGTTTGTGGAGCAGGGCGACGGCATCCGCACGGAAGCGTTTGATCCCGCAAAGCTTTCTGACCCGTCCCTTGTCATTTATGCGCCGGTGCGCGTTTTGGCAAACAAGACCATTGTGACGAACGGAGACCAGACGGATACCGTGTTTACATACCTCAAGGCGGGCAAGAGCTTCAAAAAAGCGTTGAAGACCCGCAAGTTTGAGCCGGACGCCCCGAACTTTACGCCGAGAATTTCCGGCCTTGTAAAGCTGAAGGACGGCGACTTTACCTATAAGCTTTCCATTTTGAAGAGCTGCGAGGGCAACCCGGATGCGCCGCAGAGCTTTTTCTTCGACTATACGCCGGTGGACGGCCTCGGTCACTTCATCCACACGTATAAGTGTGACGGCGCACCGCGTATCCCGTCCTTTGAGGGCGAGCCGAAGCCGGTGAAGATTGAGGGCGACATCGACACGTTTACGAATGACCTGTGGACGAACCTGAACGAAGACAACAAAGTCTCCTTGTTCACGCGCTTCATCAATTTGAAGACGGGCAAGATGGAGACCCGCATCGTCAACAAGAATAAGTGATTTTTCGGAGGGGAAACTATGAAAGAACTGGAACTGAAATACGGCTGCAACCCGAACCAGAAGCCGGCGAAAATTTTTACGAACGACGGTCGCGACCTGCCGATTCGCGTTTTGAACGGCAGACCGGGCTATATCAATCTTTTGGATGCGTTCAACTCCTGGCAGCTTGTAAAAGAGCTGAAAGCGGCAACCGGCATGCCGGCGGCGGCTTCCTTTAAGCACGTGAGCCCGGCGGGCGCAGCTGTGGCAAAGCCGATGAGCGACACGCTGAAAAAGATTTATTTTGTGGACGATCTGGAGCTTTCTCCCATCGCGACGGCGTATGCAAGAGCCCGCGGCGCAGACAGAATGTCCTCCTACGGTGACTGGGCAGCGCTTTCCGACGTATGCGATAAGGAAACCGCAACGCTGTTGGCACGTGAAGTTTCCGACGGCATCATTGCACCGGGCTACACGGACGAAGCGCTCTCAATTTTAAAGACAAAGCGTAAGGGCACGTACAATGTCGTCGAGATTGACCCGGATTACAAGCCGGAGCCGATTGAGCACAAGGATGTTTTCGGCATCACGTTTGAGCAGGGCAGAAACGAACTGAAAATCGACGCGGACATGCTGACAAATCTTGTGACGGAAAACAAAGAGATTCCGGAGGACGCAAAGCTTGACTTAGTGCTCTCCCTCATCACGCTGAAATACACGCAGTCGAACTCCGTCTGCTATGCGAAGGACGGACAGGCCATCGGCATCGGCGCCGGCCAGCAGAGCCGCATCCACTGCACGCGTCTTGCGGGCAACAAGGCGGACATCTGGTATCTGCGTCAGCATGAAAAGGTGCTGAATCTGCCGTTTAAGGAGGGCATCCGCCGTCCTGACCGCGACAACACCATTGACGTGTACATCAGTGAGGAGCATGACGACGTGCTGCGCGACGGTGTTTGGCAGCAGTTTTTCACGGAGAAGCCGGAGGTGTTCACCCGTGAGGAGAAAGCGGCTTGGCTTGCGACGTTTAAGGGCGTTTCCGTGGGCAGCGACGCGTTCTTCCCATTCGGCGACAACATTGAGCGCGCACACAAGAGCGGCGTAGAATTTATTGCGCAGCCGGGCGGCTCTATCCGCGACGACAACGTCATCGATACGTGCAACAAGTATGGCATTGCCATGGCATTCACGGGCATCCGTCTGTTCCACCATTGATCCGAAAGGCGAGGTGCGTTTTATTATGAATATTCTGGTTATCGGCAGCGGCGGACGTGAGCATGCAATCATCCGCAAGCTGAAAGAGAGCCCTAAAACGGAAAAGCTGTGGTGCGCACCGGGCAACGGCGGCATTGCGGCGGACGCCGAGTGCGTGGCCATTAACGCGATGGACATTGACGGCGTTGTGGATTTCGCGAAGAAAAACGCAGTTGACCTTGTGTTTGTTGCGCCGGATGACCCGCTTGCGGCCGGTATGGTAGATGCGCTCGAAAAAGAGGGTATCCGTGCATTCGGACCGCGCGCGAATGCGGCCATCATCGAGAGCAGCAAGGTGTTCTCGAAAAATCTGATGAAGAAATACGGTATTCCGACGGCGGATTATGCGGTGTTCTCCGACCCGAAAGAGGTCGTAGAGTACGTGGAAAAGCGCGGCAAGTTCCCGGTTGTCATTAAGGCAGACGGCTTGGCGCTCGGCAAGGGTGTTATCATCGCGCAAAACTTTGACGAGGCGAAGGATGCCGTGCACACCATCATGGAAGACAAGGTGTTCGGCGCTTCCGGCAACAACGTTGTTGTGGAGGAATTCCTGACCGGCCCGGAGGTTTCCGTGTTGGCATTTACGGACGGCAAGACGCTGCGCCCGATGGTGTCCTCTAAAGACCACAAGCGTGCACTGGACGGCGACAAGGGCCTGAACACCGGCGGCATGGGTACCATCAGCCCGAACCCGTATTACACGAACGAAATTGCGGACGAGTGTATGAAAACCATTTTCCTGCCGACCGTCAAAGCGATGCAGGCAGAGGGCAGACCGTTTAAGGGCTGTTTGTACTTCGGTCTGATGCTGACCCCGGACGGCCCGAAGGTCATTGAGTACAACGCGCGCTTCGGCGACCCGGAGACGCAGGTCGTGCTGCCACGCCTCAAGACCGATTTTGTGGACGTCATCAACGCGGTCATCGACGAGAAGCTCGACGAGCTTGAGATTGAATGGATTCCGGAAGCGTGCGCGTGCGTCGTGATGGCGAGCGGCGGCTACCCGCAGTCTTACCCGAAGGGACTGGAAATTACCGGTCTTGACGAAAACGGTCAGGCGGAAGGCGTAACGGTGTACCATGCCGGCACGAAGCTTGAAAACGGTAAGCTGCTGACGAACGGCGGCCGCGTGCTTGGCGTGACCGCGACGGCTAAAACGCTGGACGAAGCGCTCGAAAGGGCGTATGCAGCTGTGGAGAAAATCCATTTTGACGGTGCGCATTACCGTCATGACATCGGCAAAACCGAAATAACCGAATATACGAGTATAAAAGAATGAGCCTTGTTCCGAAAAGTGAACGAGGCTCGTCCTTTATTTGAGTTCTTATCAAAGATATGCTTGAATTTATGGTTTATATACAGTGTAACGAATAGAGTTAGAAATCTGCGCCGGCATGGCGAGCCATACACCGTTGAGTTGCAGAT
>ENA-OQKL01000684-OQKL01000684.1-human-gut-metagenome-genome-assembly--contig:-NODE-684-length-10153-cov-2.825554_pt1 | contig 10153 bp, 9 predicted proteins | sample MGYA00242779_ERZ504800 | MGnify/ENA primary metagenome ERZ504800 (study PRJEB26092, sample SAMD00036410) | human gut metagenome | host: Homo sapiens | study: EMG produced TPA metagenomics assembly of... | reverse complement strand
GGTTTTTAACAAGTGCGTTTCAGGCTACGATTGGTTCGGGTAATAGCACGGATACAGTTTTTTCGCCTTCCAGAAGGCTTCTTGCATCCTCTTTATCAAAAGTGACCCAAAAGTGATCCTTGTCTTTCCAAAAAGGTTTCAACATATAAAGGTGGGTTAAATGACCGCCAGATGATCCCACCAAGCAAACCTTTATTTCTTTTCATCATTCATCCAACTTCTCCTCGTTGATCTATATCAATCTCTCTGGAAAATATCTCTCGTATAAACTTTCTCTTTCACATCATCCAGACACTTGTCATACCGGTTTGCAATGATGGCCTGACTCTGCTTCTTGAACTCATCCAGATCATTCACAACAACAGAGCCAAAGAACTTCTCCCCATTTTTCAATGTCGGCTCATAGATAATAACCGTTGCTCCCTTGGCCTTGATGCGCTTCATGACCCCCTGAATGCTACTCTGACGGAAGTTGTCACTGTTGCTCTTCATAGTCAGACGGTAAACACCGACAACAACTTCCTTTTCCTTGCTTTCATCCCAGCTATCATTTGCCTGATATGCACCGGCAATTTCCAGAACGCGGTCTGCAATGAAGTCTTTTCTTGTTCTATTGCTCTCGACAATTGCTTCAATCAGATTTTCCGGTACATTGTCATAATTTGCGAGCAATTGTTTAGTGTCCTTGGGCAGGCAGTAGCCGCCGTAGCCGAAGCTGGGGTTGTTATAATGACTGCCAATACGAGGATCGAGGCAGACGCCGTTGATGATCTGCTGTGTGTTCAGCCCCTTCATCTCAGCATAGGTGTCCAGTTCATTGAAATAGGACACACGCAGTGCCAGATAAGTATTTGCAAAAAGTTTGACAGCTTCTGCTTCAGTGAAGCCCATGAACAGGGTATCAATGTTTTCTTTGATTGCGCCTTCCTGCAGGAGTTCTGCAAAGGTATGTGCTGCCTTTACCAGTCGTGCGTTCTCCACATCGGTACCAACAATGATACGAGAAGGATAAAGATTATCGTACAAAGCCTTGCTTTCGCGCAGAAACTCCGGGCTGAAGATGATGTTGTCGCAGTGATACTTCTCTCGGACACTTGCGGTAAAGCCAACCGGAATGGTGCTCTTAATAACCATGATGGCTTCCGGGTTGTACTCGATGACCAGCTTGATAACTGCTTCAACGGCACTTGTGTCGAAAAAGTTCTTCTTGCTATCGTAATTTGTGGGAGCCGCAATCACCACGAAGTCAGCATCACTATATGCTTCCTTGGCATCCAGCGTTGCCGTCAAATCCAGTTCCTTTTCTGCCAGATACTTTTCAATATATTCATCCTGAATCGGAGACTTCTTGTTATTGATCAGCTCCACTTTCTCCGGAACAATATCCACAGCAGTCACCTGATGATGCTGAGAAAGAAGCGTAGCAATGGAAAGGCCGACATAGCCAGTTCCGGCCACAGCGATTTTTCAAATCCTTAAAATCTCTCATGATTACTTTCTCCCCTTTTTATTTTGATTTCTGTCCCCTCTTACTTCGAGAACACACTTTTCACATACTCATAGCTGTTAATATCGCCAATGTCATACCGTTTGCCCGGCATAACGTAAGCGTGCATCGGGGTCTGCTTGCTCAGCCATGCGGCAAAGCTACCCGGTGCGTCATAACCGCAGCCATTGTCCAGTGCTTCCTGAATCCGCTTTACATCATAGGCACGATAGCAGTAGAACGGCGGCACAGCCAGATTTCCTTTCGGCTCTTTCGGCTTTTCCTCATAGCTGGTAATCAAGTCATTGCCATCCAACGTGATGATTGCTGTTTTCTGCTGCTTTTTCAGTTCATTTTCCTCATGGCACATCACACAGGAGGTATTCTTTTCCTTTGCAAACTCCACAAACTTAGAAAGACTAAAATTCAGCACATTGTCGCCAGCCATAACCAGCAAATCATCAGCTAAATTCAGCTTTTCTACCGCCAGCTGAATATCTTTGACTGCTCCCAGACGAGTTTCATTGGTGCTTGTACCATCGTCGATCACAGTAATCTCATAAGGCCGCGTCTTTTGCTTATTGTTCTTCCAGTTCTCAAAAATGCTGTGCGAACTTATGGTTGGAAAATCACCACAAATTCGTCAATGTCGGTAGTGTCCACCAAATCATCCACCAACCAATCAAGGATGGACTTCTCGCCCACTTTTAGGAGCGGCTTCGGGAAATTCTCGGTCAGTGGATAAAGCCGTGTGGCGTAACCCGCCGCTAAAAATCAAGCATTTCATCTATATGTACTCTCCTCTTATAACTCAACACCATCTGCACTCTCACACAAGTGGAGGCTATATTTTCCTTCCAATGCCGGGAACGCTTTCAGATACTCTGCTGTGACCTTTGCTTCAATATCTTCGGCCTTGTCCGGGTCAATCAGTGCCATGCAGCAGCCTTTAAAGCCTGCGCCAGAGAAGCGGCCACCGTAGATACCGTCTGTATCGGTCATCATTTCATATAGTCTTTTCAGTTCATCACAGCCGCACTCGTAGCTGTAAATAGAAGATTTTCCGCTTTCAAAAACAAGCTGACCGTACCCCTCCAAATCACCTTTACGCCACAGTTCTGCGCCCTTTTCAGCACGAGCGAACTCGCTGTAATAGTGTTCTGCACGTCTGCGCCACAACTCCGGCAAACGCTCTTTATAGGCTTCAAAGACCTCAACCGGCACATCGCGCAGCCGGGTATTTGCAAAGGTGTCATAGTCCATGCCCGCATAGCCCATCAGTGCATAGGCCGCAGCCTTGCACTCATCTTGTCGCAAGTTGTACTTGGAGTTTTTAAGTGAACGTTCCAGACCAGAGAAGAAAATTGCAACCTTATAAGGCTTCATTTTCTCACTGGTAGGGATCAGTTCATAACTATACGTCTTTCGTGTTCAAGGTATAGCAAGTGATTTTTCTTAGAAAGTACCTCGCAGCTCTGGTCGAGTTTTCCGCAGGAGACACCAACATACTGGTTTTCCGCCGCCTTTGCCGTGAGAATCATCTCCATCGGCTCCAGATGGATGCCGTTCAATTTACACAATGCGGACAAAAAGCAAATAATGACCGAAGCCGACGAGGACAAACCGCCAATCGGCAGACTGCCCTCGATGATGCCCGACAGACCAACTTTCAGGCGGTACTTTTCTCCCAGCATCTTTGCAGCACCACGCAGATGATCAGCCCAGTCACCCTGCTTTTCATCCGGCACTGCACTCACAAAGAACTGAGCGCGTTTCGGGAAGTTCAAAGACTGCAATTCCACAACACCATTCTGTTTCGGGTGATAGGCCATGTGGATTCCCTTGTCGATTGCCAAACCATTGATTTTTCCGTACTGATGGTCGATATGCGCACCCAGTGGACTGATGCGGTACGGGCAGAACGCCACATCAAACGGTTCCTGATGATATAATTCCTTGTAAACCTCAACACACTTCATCGGTTTATTTTCCTACTCTTCGTTATTTGTAAAACTTTGCGTACCACTCAGCGAACTTCCGTAAACCCTCGCGCAAGCTAGTGGAGGGCTTATATCCGAAGTCACGCTCCAGCGCACTGGTATCTGCATAGGTCACAGGTACATCACCAGGCTGCATTGGAACCAATTTTTTGTGTGCTTCAAAATCATAATCTTCCGGCAGAACACCAGCACGAATCAGTTCTTCCTGCAAAATCTGTACAAAGTCCAGCAGATTTTCCGGGTTCTGATTGCCGATGTTATAAACTGCATACGGAGGAACAGGCAGGCCATCTTCGCCGTTCTTGCGCGCCGGCGCGCCCTGCATCACACGGACAACGCCCTCGACAATATCATCCACATAAGTAAAGTCGCGCTTGCAGTTACCATAGTTGAAAATCTGAATTGTCTCGCCTTTCAGCAGCTTGTTGGTAAAGCCAAAGTACGCCATGTCCGGGCGACCAGCAGGGCCATACACCGTGAAGAAGCGCAGGCCCGTGGAAGGAATGTTGTACTAGTTTAGAATAGGCATGAGCCATCAACTCATTGGATTTCTTAGTGGCCGCATACAGAGATACCGGATTATCGACCTTATCATCCGTGCTGTAAGGCACTTTTTTATTGCTACCGTATACGGAAGAACTAGACGCATAAACCAGATGCTCCACCGGGGTATGCCCCTCATCGTAAGAATGGCGGCAGGCTTCCAGAATGTTATAGAAGCCAATCAGGTTTGCTTCCACATAGGCATCGGGATTCGTAATGGAATACCGAACGCCTGCCTGCGCACCGAGGTTTACCACAATTTCCGGCTTATACTGCTCAAAAATAGATTCGATCACAGCCTTATCAGCCAGATTGCCTTTTATGAAGCTGAATTTTTCAAACTGCTCCAGTTCCTTCAAACGTGCTTCTTTCAGGCGCACGTCATAGTAATTGTTCATGTTGTCCAGACCCACGACCTTGACACCCTCCACCGTGGAGAGCAACCGCTTTGCAAGGTTGGAACCAATGAAACCCGCTACACCCGTGATAAAAATGCTTTTATTTTTCAGATCAATTTTTGTTTTATTTTCCATCATAATATTTCTTTTCCTCCCTTGTTAAATCTCCTGCTATTTCATTGCACGACAACAAGCCTGTATACAGATTGCAGCAACAATCTATACGCAGGCTTGCCTTCGTACCTCCTTATTCTGTTTTCTGCTCTATCAGCTTTCGCTGTGGTGGGTTAAGTATAGAGCGCAACCAGAAGCCATTAGCACCCAAAATCACGCTGGCCGCAACGCACCATGACAGGCAGAAACAGGTTGAAGTGAAAAGGTCAAGCCGCGTAAACCCGCATGAAATCAGGCTTTTGTCTGGTTGCCCATATTATTTCACACTCCCCGTAACCAAAGCTGGGGTTGTTGTAATGGCTGCCAATGCGCGGATCCAGGCAAACGCCATCAATGATATCTCTGGTGTTCAGGCCCTTGCTTTCGGCATAAGTATCCAGTTCGTTAAAATAGGCCACGCGCAGCGCCAGATAGGTATTGGCAAACAGCTTGACCGCCTCGGCTTCGGTAAAGCCCATGTACAGGGTATCCACATCCTGCTTGATGGCCCCCTCCTGCAAAAGCCCGGCAAATGTATGGGCGGCTTCTACCAGGTGTGGGTCGTTGGGGTTGGTGCCCACAATAATGCGGGAAGGGTACAGGTTGTCATACAGCGCTTTGCTTTCCCGCAAAAACTCCGGGCTGAACATAATGTTCTTGCTGCCGGTTTTCTTGCGGATTTGCTCCGTGTAGCCAACCGGAATGGTAGATTTGATTACCATAACCGCATTGGGGTTCACCTTCATGACCAGGTCGATGACAGATTCCACCGCAGAGGTATCAAAGTGCTGGGTCTTGCTGTCATAATTGGTCGGTGCCGCAATCACAACAAAATCCGCATCGCGGTAGGCCGCTTCCCCGTCCAGCGTGGCGGTCAGATCCAGATCCTTTTCCGCCAGGTATTTTTCGATGTATTCATCCTGAATGGGGGACTTCCTGTTGTTGATGCTGTCTACCTTGCTTTTGATCAGATCCACCGCACAAACCGTGTGGTGCTGTGCAATCAGGCACGAAATTGACAAACCCACATAGCCTGTACCCGCAACTGCAATTTTCATATGGTTCCCGCCTTATTTTGTATTTTTGCTTTGCTTATATGTTAACCGTACCATCCAACCAGCCAACGGTTTTACCGTCCCTGTTCAGAACAGGGCCAAACACAAACCGCTGCATATAAAATACAGAAAGTACCGCAATTTCAGACTGTCAAAAAAATTTTTGCAGGGGCGCATTGTGCGCCCGATACCATTTACCCTGTGAGCAGCCCAGCGAATGACTTTCATTCGTTGAATTATTAGGGTGTATCTGAAACGTCGAAAATATCGTCTGTTTCTACAAACGCAAAATCCTGCTTGTGTTTGCGAAATATCCGTCATTTTCTTTGTTTTTCAGATACACCTTCGAGAAACGTTATCCACCCCTACATACTCTATAAGAGAAAGACACCTTTTTTTCGACACATTGCACACTTTTATTTATGGCAACACCGCACAATTCCCGCCTGACGGCTTAAGCACCGCTCCGGCGGCTGCGGCACGGCATCTGCGTTGCCAAAATGCTCGATAATGTCGGGTTGCGGTACCCGCATCGTGCTTCGGGGGCAAAAGCCCCTCGCACTCTGCGACCGCTGCCCCTGCTTCGGTTCGCTGTTTCCGCCACTGGCGGCGCTCACCTTTGCAGCATCCAGTATTATCTGCGCTTTTGGCTTAGCATCTGCCGCACCTCGCTCGCCGTATCGGCACTTAGAATTATGCGGTATTGCCCTATGTTTTCCCGCGCCGGACAGGGCCGTACGGGGGTATTTTGATTCGACCTTTTAACATTATAAGGCATAAATGTGGAAAAATAAAGAACAACCGGTGGTCAAAACAGGTAAAATGTGTAGAATTGCGCAAAATTATGAGCATGGCCGCGCCCTGCCCTTGCACGCAGTGCGCTGGTTGGGTATAATGATAGACAGTCAAAATATTCCGTTAAGGAGAATGAGTACAAATGAAATTAGGAATCGTAGCTTCAGCGGTACTTTTTATATATCTATAATTCTCCAAAAACCTCAATATATTTTCATAGATACGCTGTTTCAAGCCATCCTCCATTTCATGTAAATCCACATAAATCCATGTACTTTACTCCCAAATGGGGGTAAATACGGGGGTAAAACACAGGGAACTCAACGCGATAAAACGCCTCGATTTTCGATCTAAAAGTGTTGTGAGCCGTTTTGGGCACATTGTTGTCTTTAATGTGCAGGACAACAAAACAGCGCCTTTAATCTGTTGCTGTATGCAATCGGATTGAGGCGCTATTTTTTATATGTATATAAAAGCTCAATAATTTCATTGCGGCGTATTTCGACGTCAGACACTCCATCACCTCCTCTCATTTCTCTAAACCCCATCTTAAATGTAATTAGTGCAAAAACCTTGCACTAATTATTTGAACTTTTTGTGAATTTTTGAAGTTAAAAAAACACCGCCGATTTCAGTAAAGGAATCAGCGGTGTTTTGCATTAGAAGTTTTTTATTCCGACTATATGCCAATAGCGGAAAAGTTCCTGTCTCATACAGAAAGATTCAGTGTAAGTTCTTCAATGAAATATCTCTGTACTAGTTTTTCTGCTGTTTGCAATGTATCAGGTACAGCATAAAATTTATGGCAATACCGCACAATTCCCGCCTGACGGCTTAAGCACCGTTCCGGCGGCTGCCGCACCTTGCTCGCCGTATCGGTACTTAGAATTATGCGGTATTGCCTTATATTACTTCACCTATTATTATGTGTATCTTTACCGTCTTGCTTTTATAAACTCTTTCATCTGTTTTGCTTGCGTATCCAGCACAGACTGATTTCTAAGTTGCGGCGCATTTCTATCCCGATGTACGCTGCCAAGCGAACAGTCTTACTTCACACCCTTGTCACCAAGGTCTGACAGGTACCGCGCACGGCATAGCTGCCGCTGCCTGCGGGCAGGAAGAAGCTGTCGCCTTTCTTGACGACCACGGTCTCACCACCGCAGGTCAGCTCACCCTCGCCGTCTGTGACGAGCAGCGAAACAAAGCTCTTCTCGTCCGCTGTGTCCTCAAACGCGCCGTTCTTGGCATCCACGGTGAAATATTCACCCTGCGCCAGATGGCTGCCGAAGTCATGCTTGACAGGCGGGGTGCGCAGGGTCACGTCCAACGCCTTCTCCACGTGCAGGGCGCGTGGCTTGCCGTCCGCCCCCACACGGCCGTAATCGTACACACGGTAGGTCACGTTGGAGTTCTGCTGTACCTCGGCAATGACAATGCCCTTGCAAATGGCGTGCAGCGTGCCGGCCGGAATAAAGAAGCAGTCACCCTTGTGCACCGGCACGGCGTTCAACACCTCGGTCAGGGTGTTATTCTTGATGCGCTCCTCAAACTCCGCCTTGGAGATTTCATGGTCAAAGCCATAGTACAGGAAGGCACCCGGCTCACAGTCCAGCACATACCACATTTCGGTCTTGCCGTACTGATGCTCGTTTTTCAGCGCGTACTCGTTGGAGGGGTGTACCTGAATGGACAGATTGTTCTTTGCGTCAATGAACTTTGTCAGGATTGGGAACTGTTCAAACTTCTCGCAGTCGGTGCCAAGGCAGCCCGGGTGGGCGGTCACATAGTCCGCCAGCGTTGTGCCGTCCGCCAGATAGCTGGGACCGTCCGGGTGGCAGGAAAGCACCCACGCCTCGGCCAGCGGGTTCAGATCGCTCTTGATGCCAAAGTCACTGCGCAGGCGGCTGCCGCCCCACAGGTAATCCTTGCAGCTGGGAGTCAATTTCAGTATATTCATATGGATCTCCTTTACCTCAAAATCTCATTTTTTACTCAGGCATCTTCTGTTTCCTGTTCTCGCAAAAAATAGCACACAATAAACGCTGACTGTGTCATGCCCAGCCAGAGTAGAAACACCGCATTCCAGCCTCGGCTATGCCGCCGATGCCCCGTGCGGTCGCAGCTGCACCAAAATAGGTTATGGCGCTCAGCACAGGGCGCTAAAATCTTCACTTTAAGCAAACCACTTCTCGGCGTCTTTCACAATTTCACATTCGACCTTTTCAGCAGCTTCTCTGTTTTCGGCACTGACAGAAATGTAAATTTTCAGTTTCGGCTCCGTGCCGGAGGGACGCACGACAATAGAGCAGTTATCTTCCAGCAGGAACTTCAGCACTTCAGACTTGGGCAGCCCGTCCAGGCCATAAGCATAATCCAGCAGCTTTACAACCTTCTTACCGCCAAACGCTTTGATATTGCCGCGGAATGCCTGCATAATGCTCTGCATCTTGGCAAAACCGGCGCTGCCGTCGAACTCGTAGCTGTGCAGGGTGTTCAGGCAGTAGCCATAGGTCTTGTACAGCTCGTCCAGCTTATCCAGCAGGCTGATGCCCTTGGTCGCATAGTAGCTGAACATTTCGCAGATCATGTAGGCACCGTCCACGCCGTCCTTATCGCGGACGTAGGAGCCGGTCAGGTAGCCGTAGCTTTCCTCAAAGCCGAACACATAGCTGTCTGCTTTGCCCTGATTTTCCAGCTTGCCAATCTGTTCGCCAATGAACTTGAATCCCGTCAGCACATTGATTGTCCGCAAACCATAATGGGTGGCAATCTGTTCCCCCATATCCATCGTCACGATGGTCTTAACCATGACCGGGTCGGCGGGCATCTTGCCGTGCTTGACACGCTGGTTGCAAATGTAATCCAGCAACAGCATACCTGTCTGGTTGCCCGTCAGCAACTCGTACTCCCCTGCCTTGTTCTTGACGGCGATGCCCACACGGTCACAGTCGGGGTCGGTGGCAAGCAGTAAATCCGCATTGCACTTTTTGGCATACTCCATGCCCAGTGCCATAGCTTCTTTAATCTCCGGATTCGGGTACGGGCAGGTCGGGAAGTTCCCGTCCGGCTGCTCCTGCTCCTTGACCACGGTGATGTTGGTGTAGCCCATCTCCTTCAGTGTGCGGGTCACAGGCTTCAGACCGGTGCCGTTCAGCGGGCTGTAAACAATAGCCACATCCTTATTGACTTCTTCGCCAAACAGGACAGACTGATTCTTGACCTCATTCACAAATGCGGTATAGACTTCGTCCGGGATGTACTGGATGTTGCCGCTTGTAACACCTGCTTCAAAATCGCTAGTCTTGACGTCTGCAAAAATGTCCAGCTTCTCGATTTCGGCAAGAATCTCCGCAGCAGCCTCAGTGGTAATCTGGCAGCCATCTGCGCCGTAAACCTTGTAGCCGTTGTATTTGCTGGGGTTATGGGAAGCGGTGACCATGACACCCGCAGAGGTATGCAGATAACGGGTCGCAAAGGACACGGTAGGCACCGGCATCAGAACAGGCCAGATACTCACCTTGACCCCATTGGCTGCAAAAACACCAGCAGCGACTTTTGCGAACACGTCGCTCTTGATGCGCTGTCATAGCCGATTGCCACAGAAGGCTCTGCAAAGTTTTACTTTCAGATAGTCAGCCAAGCCCTCGCGATGCTTTGTCGACCGTGTAAATGTTCATGCGGTTGGTGCCTGCACCGACTTACGCCGCGCAGACCACCCGT
>ENA-OQKL01000680-OQKL01000680.1-human-gut-metagenome-genome-assembly--contig:-NODE-680-length-10198-cov-4.551683_pt1 | contig 10198 bp, 12 predicted proteins | sample MGYA00242779_ERZ504800 | MGnify/ENA primary metagenome ERZ504800 (study PRJEB26092, sample SAMD00036410) | human gut metagenome | host: Homo sapiens | study: EMG produced TPA metagenomics assembly of... | reverse complement strand
ATTTCCTTTGCTATCGGATTTGCCATAACTATAGCAACTGTGTTGTTGGCAGTGGCAATATCGATAAGTCCTACCAGAAGTCCCATACCGAGCAGTCCACCTCGTTTGCCCCTGAACGTCCTGTAAATACCCGAAAGCAGAGCATCAAAGCCACCATATTCACGGATCAGCGCACACATGGCTGCCACAAGCACTGCTACCATACAGGTTTCAAACATACCTGACGCTCCACTTCCCATATTGGTAAGCAGATCGTATGGTGCTGTATTTCCTGTTGCGAGCATTATGACCGTTCCCGATATTATTCCTATTATAAGCACTACAAATACATTTATTCCGGCAATTCCACCGAACAGCACGAGAATATACGGTACTATCTGCAACAGATGATATTCCTGCGATACAGCGCCCGCGATATCTGTCCTGAATGACAGAATTGCTATAACAACCAGCGTCATTACTGCCGCCGGAAGTGCAATGAAAAAATTCTCCCTGAATTTGTCCTTCATCTGACAGCCCTGTCCGTTACATGCGGCAATGGTCGTATCTGATATAAAGGAAAGGTTGTCTCCGAACATCGCGCCACCCATTACAGAGCCTATACAAAGCGGCAGACCAAAGCCCGATGCATCCGATACTGCTGCCGCTATCGGCACAATCAGCGTTATAGTTCCAACCGATGTCCCCATCGCAATAGACACAAAGCATGCCACAACAAAAAGCACCATCACCGCGAACCTTGCCGGTATCAGTGACAGCATGAAATATGCCACGCTCTCCGCACTGCTTCGACCTACTACACCCACGAATGCTCCCGCGGTAAGGAAAATTAGCAGCATTGTTATGATATTTTTGTCAGCCAGTCCCTGTGCCATTATCTCTAGCTTTTGGTCGAATTTCACACTACGATTCTGCAGACATGCCACCAGTATTGCCACGAGGAATGCTATTATGATGGGCACATTATAAAACCCCATCGGAATTTTCATTATATATTCAAAAAGTATTCCCAATCCCAGATACAGTACGAGAAATACTGCTATTGGTAACAGGGCTATTGGATTTTGTTTTTTCACGTTTATATGTTTCCTTGACATTTTTTTAGCAATTTTCATCATAAGTAATCATCATTAGTATGTCAATAATAATATGCTATTTATTATAATTTTATGTAACTGTTCAGTACCTTCACAGTTGTGAGCCGCAAGCGTTTCGCACTGAGTTAAAAGGATAGCACGATGTAAATGTGTTATTTTCCGGTTTATTCGCTCAGAAATTCAGCCACCTTTTCTATCTGCGCACTATTGTACTCCATGTATTCCAGATAATACTTTTTCACGGTCTCATTCTGCACTTCTTTTTTATAGAGCCACTGTCTTGTTTTAGCCTCCGGTGCAAACAGCACTGCCTGATATTGTGGAGAAAATATCTCATCGAGGCTGCAGGCTGATTTGTCCAGCACGCAATTGTAGTCTATATTTTTTTCCGCAAAATACCGATTCAATGCTTCCGCAAACTTTTTTGCTTTTCTCACATGGACAGCATATTCCACCGGATTATACGGCTCTCCTTCTATTACCGGCACCTGCCACACTAAAATACATTTTTTCATCTCTTTGTACTCCCCATTTTTTGCCAAATTTATATAGATATCTTTATTAAATTTTGAAGCTTTAACAGTGTTATCAGTATCTCTATTTGCTAAACATACTACCACCATAAGAAAAAACAAACAATATATATGTGCTATTTGGTATGATTTCGGTGCCATTTGACACAATCTACTGTTATGGTGAATTTATATCTAATAAATTTAATTATAATTTTATGTAATGGTATCTGGCACCAATATGGTCAAAATCATTGTTTGCATATTCACTATACTCTTTTATATACAAAAAAACGTAATCACTATGGCATGAACAACACTTTTTAGGTATGAACGACATAGTGATTGCTTATTGATATAACTTTTTCCTATTATTATATATTTATGTAATTGTCGCGGTCTACCTCTATCACGGTATAGTAATTCTTTCCAAGCTTTTTCCTGACATTTTCCTGTATTGCATTGCATATATCATCATCTGAGGTGATATAGCCGAATGGAACTGCAATGTCAAAAACCAGATTCGTATGTGTATCACCTCTGATAATACGGAAATCGTGCATATTTATGTGCGAATCAAGCCCTTTTATCACAGAGAGCACCTCGGCCTTCAGTCCGGCTACCTCCTCGTCCTCTATCGCTACCGGATCCATGTGGATGGTCACTATACAGCCCATCTCCCTTCGTATCCTGCGCTCCAGATTATCGATTATATCGTGCAGCTCGACCATATCTCCGTCCTCCGGCACCTCTGCATGAAACGATACTATCCTGTGTCCCGGTCCATAATCATGCACCATAAGGTCATGCATACCGAGTATGTTTTTGTCAAAGTCCAGTACCATCTCCTTGAGTCTATCGACAAACTCCGGCTCCGGCTTTGCTCCAAGCAGCGGGTCTATCGCCTCTCTGGCTGACGATATTCCTGAATAGAATATAAACAATGACACAAATACACCGCCTATTCCATCCAGATTGAATCTTGAAAAGTGCGCTATGAGTGTGGCTGCAAGTACTACAGATGTAGCGATACAGTCTGACAGACTGTCCCTGCCTGTCGCTTCGAGTGTTGATGAATCAAGCTTTTTTGAAAAATAGAAATTGTATACCGCCATGACGCATTTTACGGCTATTGATGCCAGTAGTATCGCTACAATAAGCCATGAAAACTCTATGTCCTGCGGCTTTATGATTTTGCCAAAGGAATCCCTGAACAGCTCAAAGCCCATGATGAGTATGATTGCTGCAACTGCCAGTGTAGCCACATACTCCATCCTCGCATGTCCGTATGGGTGCTCCTCGTCGGCTCTCTGTGCCGCCATCTTGAAGCCTGCTATCGTGATGATTGATGAGCCTGCATCTGACAGGTTGTTGAATGCATCCGCAGTGATTGAGATTGCACCGCTAAACATTCCTGCAAATAGCTTGCCGGCAAAGAGTATGAGGTTTAAAAATATACCGACTATACCGCACAGCATGCCATATTTATTTCGTTTTTCAATGTCTGTTTCTGTCTTTGGCATTTACTTTACCTCTATTTTTATTTTATATCCTGATTTACAGCTTATTTCACCGCTCCGAATCTGTTGAACGGGTAATATCTGAATATTGCTTTTGCAAGTATATCGTCCTTAGACACATATGTGTGCTCCCAGACTCTTGCGTCTGATGAGCCATTTCTGTTGTCACCGAGCAGCAGATATGAGTCCTGTGGCACCTTAAACTCGTAAGGTCCGGCATTTACTGTCCACGGATCCTCACCGCTCTGGTTTGACTTGAGATAATCCTCCTCAAGCGCCTCACCGTCTATATACACCTGACCGTCCTCTATGGTGACTGTCTCTCCCGGCAGACCTATTACACGCTTGATGTATTTCTCAGAAGGCGAATCCGGTGCATTGAATATGACTATATCCCCTCTCTTTGGGTCTGAAAATGTATATGCGAGCCTGAAGCCAAATATGTCATCTCCAATCTGTATGGTGTTCTCCATCGAGCCTGATGGGATATTTGCATTTATAATGACATAGTTCTTTATGAGTATTGCCGCTACAATGGCGAATGCGATTGTTAACACCCAGCTTAAGATTTCCTTGACAGGTGATGTTTTTCCTCCGGCTTTTTTGGCTCCATCTCATCGGTTGTTTTTGTGTCTTCATCGTTGTTTAAGTCTAATATCTCCATTTTCATGTTCTCCTTATTCATGCTTCAATAAGTGTTTGATAATATATGTCATAGCTGTACAGCCTATGGTGCCATCCACCACTTTATAAAGTCCTTCCTTGTAAAATAAAGACTTGTAAGCCCGTAATCTGCGATTTCCATTATGTATTCCCGCATTTACACTTATTATCTTCCGTTTATTATATTTTCCGGTGTTGTCTGCATGATTTCCTGCGCGTAGTCATCACCGAACTTCTTTGCCACGTACTCATAGCATTTTTTCATGTTGCAGACGCGCTCCTTTGTGCCATGGCTGTCGCTTGCTATTACATCAACAAGTCCTGCCTTCAAAAGCTTCTTTGTATATCTCTTGAAGTGTCTGCCAGCTATGCCAAGCACTGAGTCTGCATTGACCTGTATGAGCGCTCCCAGCTCCTGCAAATCCTCTATACGGCTTATATCTCTGAGACACTCATATCTCTCTACATGTGCTATCACCGGTATATATCCTGCAAATATAGCTTCGCGCGTCATCTTGTATATAAACGAGTATTCGCTGGAATGTGAATACTCTGTGAGTATATACTGTGTATCTGCCAGTGTATGACACAGCCCCCAATAAAAGGCATCTATCATATCGGTTGCCACATGATACTCTGTGCCGAGCTTTAATTCTATTCCAAGCTTCTTTGCATATGGCATCAGCTTTTTATAGTGTCGCTCTATCTTTTCAATCGGATGCTTAAACATTCCATGGCGCAGGTGCGGTGTGAGGATTATGCCTGTGATGCCCTGCTTTTTGGCTATCTTGAGCATCTCTACCGATTCCTCGAGCGACTTTGAGCCGTCGTCCACTCCATATAATAAATGGCAATGTATATCTATCAAAATTCATGGGCCTCCGTTTTGTTTTCCTGAATTATCATTATACTATATACAGATTTTTCGTGCAATTCTTTAGATATTAAATTTTTCTTCTTTTTTGTGGGGGAGTGCGTGTGCGCTGCATGGATGCCCGGCGCTTACGCCACTTACGTTGTGACAATAATTTACAATTTGAAATATAATAAATATTCGAGGTTCAAATATCTATGATATTTGAACCTCGGGGATTATGCTATTATTCTATATAATGATATGAGTGTCAAAAGATATACAACGAATTACATGCAAGTATGCATCGATGATACCTTTTGACCCTTTAATCATATTATCCGATTTGTCTGACGAGATTTATCATTTCGATTGCACCAAGTGCACAGTCATATCCTTTGTTTCCGGCTTTTGTTCCAGCTCTTTCTATTGCCTGCTCGATGTTTTCGGTGGTGACTACTCCAAACATTACCGGGATTTCTGACTCAAGTGATACTGATGCGATTCCCTTTGATACTTCGTTGCACACATAATCATAGTGGCTTGTTGCGCCTCTGATTACTGCTCCGAGACAGATGATTGCATCGTATTTTCCACTCTTTGCCATCTTCTTTGCAATGAGTGGTATCTCGAATGCTCCCGGCACCCATGCTACGTCTATGTTTTCCTCCGGTACGTCGTGTCTTACGAGTCCGTCCTTTGCTCCCCCTAAGAGCTTTGATGTGATAAATTCATTGAATCTTGCTACTACGATTCCTACCTTGATTCCATCCTGTGTCATTTTTCCTTCGATTACGTTCATTTTTGTTCTCCTTTTGTTTTTTATTTTTGCTAGTATGAGAGTATATGTCCCATGCGGTTCTGCTTTGTTTTCAGATAAAACAGGTCATGCGCTGTGGCGCTCATCTGGATTGGCACACGCTCGCTGATTTCCATGCCAAACTCTGAGAGCTGGTATACCTTGTCAGGGTTATTTGTGAGAAGGCGCAGACTGTGTACGCCAAGCTCTCTTAATATCTGGGCTCCGATATAGTACTCGCGCTCATCTCCGGCAAAGCCGAGTGCCAGATTTGCTTCGAGTGTGTCCATTCCCTGCTCCTGAAGCTCATATGCCTTCAGCTTATTTATCAGGCCGATGCCTCTGCCCTCCTGACGCATGTAGAGCAGTATTCCTCTGCCCTCCTCGTCTATCTGTCTCATGGCCGCCTCAAGCTGCTGACCACAGTCGCAGCGCTGTGAGCCGAATACATCTCCTGTGAGACACTCTGAATGTACTCGGCAGAGCACATTTCTTCCATCTGCGATTTCGCCCTTTACAAGTGCCACATGATGCTCTCCGTTTAATCTGTTGACGAAGCCATATGCCTTGAATTCTCCGTATTTGGTCGGCAGCTTTACCTCTGTGACACGGTCAACGAGCTTTTCATGTATCTTTCTGTATTCCTGAAGTGCCGCTATTGTGATGAACTTGATGTCCCATTTTTTTGCAAGCTCCATGAGCTCTGTTGTGCGCATCATGGTACCGTCCTCACGCATTATCTCACAGCACAGTCCACATTCCTTTAGTCCTGCGAGCCTGCATAAATCGACTGTTGCCTCTGTGTGTCCGTTTCTCTCCAGTACGCCGTTTTTCTTTGCAAGAAGCGGAAACATGTGGCCCGGACGTCTGAAATCCTCAGGCTTTGCGTCATCAGAGACACATTTCATTGCGGTGATTGAGCGCTCTGCTGCGGAAATTCCTGTGGTTGTTGAGACATGGTCTATTGATACTGTAAATGCTGTCTCATGATTGTCTGTATTTTCCTGCACCATCTGCGGAAAACGAAGCTTCTTTACATATTCCTGCGACATCGGCATGCATATCAGACCCTTGCCGTGCATCGCCATAAAGTTGATGTTTTCTGTTGTGGCAAATTCTGCCGCACAGATGAAATCGCCCTCATTCTCTCTGTCCTCATCATCTGTGACAAGTATTATTTTTCCTGCACGAAGCTCATCAAGTGCTTCTTCTACTGTGTTGAATTTCATATTTTATGTCCTCGTCTTTCTATTGTGATTTTATAGCTATTGCGTTACATGATTTTTAACCCTTCAGCCCCACGCACATTTGCAAACCCGCACGATACCCATGCTTTTATGTTAGAAGCCGTATTTTGCCAGGAAATCTCTTGTTATTCCTTCCGGTTGTTTTTTATTTTCGCCGGATTTATGTGGTACATTTTCCTTAATTGTCTGTGTTCCTGTCATTTCTTCTGTTATTCCATCCGACTGCCCTTTAAACAACAGCTTCTCAACATATTTTCCTATGATATCTGTTTCCAGATTCACGACAGCTCCCACCTTTCTGTCCTTTAGAACAGTCTGGCTTACTGTGTGCGGTATTGCTGATATCGAGAAATTATCCTCTGCCACCTTTGCGACTGTGAGGCTTATTCCATCGATTGTGATGGAGCCCTTCTCGACTATATAGCGCATGAGCTGTGGTGTGGCCTGTATTGTATACCAGATGGCATTGTCATCCTTTTTGACCTCCACAATCCTGCCTGTTCCGTCAACATGTCCCGACACTATGTGCCCGCCAAATCTGCCATCTGCCGCCATCGCACGCTCCAAATTGACATGTGCTCCTCTCATCGCATTTGCAAGCGATGAACGGTTTAGCGTCTCGTGCATGACATCCGCTGTAAACGCATGTGGCATGAGCCTTGTGACCGTGAGGCAGATACCGTTTACCGCTATGCTGTCTCCGACCTTTGTTCCAGCTAGCACTTTTTCAGCTCTGATTGTAAGTACTGCTGAGTTTGCTCCACGTGAAATTGTATCTATTATTCCAACTTCTTCAACTATTCCTGTGAACATTGTGTATCGCCTTTCTTTTTCTATATTTTCCTCACACTCATTTGCATAATTTACATGGCAAATTGTTTCCGGTCTCACCAAAGCGAAACAGTAACAATTACATCAATTACACAACATCACACTCGATGAGGAAATCATCACCAAGCTTTGTTACCTTACTGCTTCCAAGCATCACGGCATGTGCCGGTGAGTCGGTTCCCATTCCCTCTATCGGAGTTTTTGCATCCGCTCCGCCGAAAAGCTTTGGTGCAATGTAAGCGTATACCTTATTCACAATCCCGCTCTTAAGGGCTGACCAGTTGAGTATTCCGCCTCCCTCAAGCAAAATGCTGTCTATGCTTCTTTCGCCGAGCTTTTGCATGAGGTCATTTAAATCAATATGACTGTTTTTTTCAGCTACATACAGAATTTCTATTCCGTTTTCTTCAAGCCGTGTTATTTTTCTGTTTTTTTGATAATTATTGTTTTCTTCTATACTATCTTTTTCAGTATCAGGTAAGGCTTCTGACTGTGCGGTTTCACGATATCGCTCACTGACTGCAACTATCGTCGGCACTTCCTTTGCAGTATTTACTATCTGCGATTCCAGTGGAAGCTTAAGGTGAGTATCGCATATTATGCGGATTGGATTTACTCCGCCCTCGATTCTGCATGTAAGCAGCGGATCGTCTGCAAGCACTGTTCCTATTCCTGCCATTATTGCTTTATATCTGTGGCGCAGGTTTTGCACATGTTCTCTCGCTTTTTCTCCTGTTATCCACTTTGATAGTCCTGAATATGTGGCTATCTTTCCATCCATCGTCATGGCATATTTCATAGCGACATATGGACGTCTGGTCTGTATAAAGTAAAAGAATACCTCGTTCAGCCTGTCGCACTCGTCTTTAAGCACCTGCGTGACAACCTCTATCCCATGCTCTTTAAGGATTTTGATACCGCCTCCGGCGACAAGCGGATTCGGGTCATCCGAGCCCACATATACTTTTTTTATACCGGCTTCTATCACTGCCTCCACACATGGCGGTTGCTTGCCATGATGACAGCAGGGCTCGAGAGTCACATACATATCCGCTCCCTGTGGCAATTCCTTGCAATGCTTTAACGCATTTCTTTCCGCGTGCAGCTCTCCGTATCTCTCATGCCAGCCCTCTCCGATTATCCTGCCGTCCTTTACAATCACAGCTCCGACCATCGGGTTTGGCGATGTATATCCCATGCCGCGCTTTGCAAGCTCAATCGCCCTTCTCATATATTGTTCATCAGTCATTTGGTTTCCTTTCTGCATATTCTTTATATGCCCACTAAAAAACGCCCCAAACTATTAATGTTCAGGGCCTAGTAATTTCAAATATCATAATCTCAAAAAAAACTATGCACTAACTGCATTTCATGATAAGAGTGTCAAAAGGTATTTTGAGATAAAAAAACTCTGGAATGTATCAAAACACTCCAGAGTAGATATCTGTTATAACTATGATATGTGCTGTATCTATATCTGAAACTGAATCTAAAACCCAGCTATCTATACTCTGCATATATCATATTCGCATCTTCTTTCATCCAGTTTGCATCCTGGACCGTCTCCGCATAAGAGCAGATCGTCATCATTCTACTTAAGACTGCAGCCTGCATGGCCAGAAGTGCCTTCCTTCCATTTTCTTTCCATCTTCTGAACATTCCTAATGTCCTCCTTCATCTTTTCTATTGCTTATGAACAGTTCCTGCCCATATCCAGTGCCCCAACCTGGTTGGAATACTGGATATATGCAGAACAGTCAGAAATTCATGGGAAACTGCCGCAGTTGCAGCAGTCTTCCCATAAACAAATTACTCGTTGGAATCTTCTTCGAAACTTTCTTCCGTTTCTTCTTCCTGTGTTTCCTCTTCCTGAGTTTCTTCCTCTTTTGTCGACTGATTTCCCGGGCCCGTATGCAGCGTTACCAGATGAATGAAATTATTTTCATCATCCTTGGTCCAGATGCACCAGCCCTTATAAATTTTTCACATCCTCCGTATAAGGTTTCAGAAAATTCATAAACAGGGACAGCTTCTCGTAAAAGCACTCTCCGCTTTCCGCAGTCGTCTTGACATCAATAGCTGATACAAAATTTTCATTTTTCATATCCGAAATGCTCATCGTCTGTCCTTCAAATGAAACTTTTACCGTATCAACCTTCTGGGCACCTGCATTCATAACGCTAAGCGCGCGTCTTAAGCTGTTGCTGTCTGCCTGAAATTCATACTGCACGGTTTCCGTATTTCTGAAAGCCGCTTCATACATCCGCTTATCAACAGCACTCTGTATATTCAGGCGAAGCTGATAAATCGCATCCGGCCACTTAAGAGCGATACCAATGATGCTTTTATGCTCCTCATCAAACTGAAATGAAATACCGAACTGGTTATATTTGTTGCATGCCAGAATCTTGATCAGGGTTCCCGGGTGGATCGTCAGATAGGTTGAGATTGCATCAACATAAGGTTTATAAACTTCCTCTTTCACCTCAGACCGGTCTTTACTTTCAAAACGGACCATCGTTGGAGATAAATCCACCGTTAACATCGTGTTCTGGCGATCCGTGGATGCCATTTTCAAAATCGGGCCCTCTCCGGTTAATACCGGAAGGAAGCCGATCCCGCTTTTTGTAGTTGCCATATGGGGTAAATACTGTGAGATCTTCTCCAATGGAATGC
>ENA-OQKL01000679-OQKL01000679.1-human-gut-metagenome-genome-assembly--contig:-NODE-679-length-10205-cov-2.659258_pt1 | contig 10205 bp, 11 predicted proteins | sample MGYA00242779_ERZ504800 | MGnify/ENA primary metagenome ERZ504800 (study PRJEB26092, sample SAMD00036410) | human gut metagenome | host: Homo sapiens | study: EMG produced TPA metagenomics assembly of... | reverse complement strand
GCTTTCATACCAAGACCTGCAGTCTCACTGATAGAAACGGAAGGAAACACCTGTCACAGTACCATCAGACTGGATACCAACACTAACCTGAATATCTCCGCCATATCCGTCCTTATCGGTTGTTGTGATGACATATCCTGTATCACCAACTGTACAGACTTCGTCAATAGTTGCATTAACACCAAGATCACTGATTGCCTGCTTTGCAGCCTTCTGATCTACATCTGTCTCTTTAAACTCATCAAGCTTTGCATCTGGAAATACAGCCTGCCAAGCTTCTTTTTTCGCCTTTTCCTGCGCCTGGGCGATTGGATTCAGAGTTATCTCATGAACGAGACCAAGTCCAAGTCCTGCAATCAAAGTGATAGCAGTCAGAATCAATGTGTTTTTCAAATCTTATTCATTATTTCTCTCCTCCTTTACCAAATGGTTTTGGAGAGTAACTCTCTCGATCAATGGTACAATTAAGTTACTGATAATGATTGCATAGGAAACTCCCTCTGCGGAACCGCCGAACAGACGGAAGAGTCCAGTCAAAATTCCAAGCAAGATTCCATATACGTATTGTCCCTTTGGCGTGATCGGACATGTTACATAATCCGTTGCCATGAACCATGCACCAAGCATCAGTCCACCGCCACACAGATGTGCTGTAATATACTGTGCATCAAAAAATCCTACAGCCGGATTCTGAAAATGTACCAAAAATACCAATAAAGATAACGAAGGTCACAATATATGTACCAGGGATACGAAGATCAATAATTCCCATTAAAATTAAGAAGATTGCTCCAATGATAATTGCAATCACTGAAGTCTCACCGATTGTTCCAGGAATTGTTCCGATCAGCATGTCCATAGAATTAACAGCTTTTCCTGACTTCAGAAGCGCCAGTGGTGTTGCTCCTGTTACTCCGTCATAGACGAATGTCGTCATCTGACTTGTAAAAGAAATCAAAAGGAAACATCTTCCTGCAAGCGCCGGGTTCATGATGTTCTGGCCAAGACCGCCGAAAAGCTGTTTTACAACGAGAATTGCAAACACACCACCGATCACCGGCATCCAAAGAGGTGCCTGCACCGGCATGTTCATGGCCAGCAGAAGACCAGTTACCAGTGCACTGCCGTCGGCAATCGTCACCGGTTTCTTCATTCCTTTTTCATACAGATATTCCGTCAGGGGACAGACTGCCATCGAAATCACAATCAAAAGCAGTGCCCGAAGGCCGAAATTCCAGATTCCCACGCAGACTGCCGGGGCAAGGGCAAGCAGGACGGCAAACATGATTTTATCCGTCGTTACCTTGGACCGTGCGTGCGGGGAAGATGATACGTGTAATAATCCATTCATATGTAAGGTCCCCCTATTTCTTCTTTCTCTTTGCCAGAAGCACTTTACGCATTGAGCTGATCTCCTGCGTCAGCGGACGTCTTGCCGGGCAGATAAAGGAACAACAGCCACATTCACAGCACTCCATTCCGCCGTATTTCAGGAACTTCTCTTCCTCTCCGTGCTCCGCAAAAACGGAAAGGCGGGCCGGAAGAATCTGACCCGGACAGACGGAAACGCAGCGTCCGCAGTTGATGCAGGCAGATGGTGCCAGCGCAGATACTTCATCCTCCGTAAGGCAGGTCAGTGCAGATGTTGTCTTGGTAACAGGAACATCCATTGTAAACAGGGCTCTTCCCATCATCGGGCCGCCGCAGATGATCTTGACCGCCTCGTTTTTCAGACCGCCTGCCTGCTCTAAAAGTTCGGACAAGAGCATGCCGACCGGTACTTCAAAGTTGCACGGATTCTGTACAGCATCTCCCGTCACGGTAACGATACGGCTCATCAGCGGTTCGCCGAAGCGGACTGCCTGGTAAATAGCAGTCACGGTATCAATGTTATCCACGATACAGCCCGCGTCCGCCGGCAGCATGGAGGAATTTACCTTTCGTCCCGTTGCTGCATAGATCAGCATACGCTCGGCACCCTGCGGGTATTTCGTTTTAAGCTCCAGAACCTCAATGTTATCCTCCGGAAGCACCAGCTCACGGAACTTCGCGATACAGTCCGGTTTGTTGTCTTCAATGCAGATGACTCCCTTTGCCCTCGGAAACATATGCAGCATGATTTTTAAGCCTCCGATCACCTTTTCCGGCTCTTCGAGCATTCTGCGGTAGTCGCTCGTCAGATACGGCTCACACTCTGCTCCATTGACGAGAATGTGGTCAATCGCTGACGGATCTTTCGGGGATACCTTGACGTGTGTCGGAAAGACCTGCACCTCCCATTACCCACGATTTCCGGCCTCTTTGATCTTGTTCCGGATCGTATCTGCGTCGAGTTTTTCCCAGTGCGGGCACTCCTCAAATGTTTCTTTTTCATACAGCCCGTCGTTACTCCACAACGATACAGTCTACCGGGGAACCGGCTGCGGAAACGTTTTTTCTCAATTCCGTTTTACCGTGCCGGAAACCGATGCGTAAACAGGTAGCCGAAACAAATCCTCCCGCTTTCTCGCGATTTTCTGTCCCTCTTTTACATGGTCGCCTTTTTGTACGGTCGGCACAGCAGGCGCTCCGATGTGCTGTGACACTGCGTAATACAATAAGTTGCCCGGCTGCGCTTTGACAATCGGTTTGTCCTTGGAGAGCTCTTTTCCCTCGTACGGGTGAACGCCGCCATGAAAAGTATTTCTTTTCTTCTGAAACATGCTTTTCACCTCATCCTTTCTCTTTTCTATGCTGCATTTATCAATTCACAGCCTTTTTTCGGTTTTTATGCAAAAAAGGCTGGTGCATTGCCCTGATTATTTCGGTTATTCATATCGGACTTCTTTTAACAGGAGTCCGCATGCCGGTGCAAGAAAACCCGCACTTTCGCGGTTTTTTGCTTTGAGAAGCTCCATCATTGATGCGATATCCCGTTTTCCCATCCCGGCCTCCACAAGTGTTCCGGTCAGGATCCGCACCATGTGGTACAGAAAACCGGTTCCGGTATAGGAAATGATAAGAATCCCGTCTTTCTCGCAGAAATCAATTCCGGTAATCGTCCGTACTGTCGATTTTTTCATACGTTTGTTGGCACAGAAGCTCCTGAAATCATACGTTCCGATAAACGCTTTCGATGCTTCTTTCATTTTTTCCACATCGAGCGGTGCTTCCGGAAAATACACGTATTTCCGCTCGAAAACATGCTTTCTGCCATCGATCACGATACGGTATTCGTATGTTTTGTCCACCGCATTCAGACGGCTGTGGAAGCGCTCCGGCATCCGCGCGAGGCTGGTAACTTCGATGTCTTCCGGCAGATAATGGTTGATTGTCTGCAGAAGTTCTTCATCGGATAGATCGGTATGGAACTTTGCATTTGCGACCTGTCCCGCCGCATGGACGCCGGCATCGGTTCTGCCCGCGCCGTGGATCTCCACCGGCTCTCCTGCGATCCTGGACAGCAGCGTTTCGAGCTTGCCCTGAATCGTGTTGTCCGTATTTCCCTGCTTCTGCCAGCCGTTATAGCGCGTGCCGTCGTACTGCAGGATCATTTTATAATTCATCTTTTTCTCCTTTCCAAAGTGGCCGCTTATCATTCGGCATCCATGCTTTTCTCAATCAAAAAGCTCCGTAACGCTGGACTTCGCGCCAGATTTGCTTCAAACAGCACCACTTCTGCTCCGCCCGGAAAGCTGTTCTGTAAAAATTCAGCGGCACGGCGGATCTGCAGTTTCACATCCTTTACTTCCTTCTCCACTTTTTCCTGTTCCAGTTCACATACCGTTTCAAAAAGCTCTTTCATCTGATCTGAATCGGTTTTGCGACATTTTTTAGCGGTCTCCTCGAGTTTTTTTAAACTTTTCAAGACCCGCGCATTCGTTTCTTCCTCGCCCTTTTTCAGCAGTCCCTGCTGTTTGCACACTGCAAATCCCTGCTCTTTCTGTTGTAGCCAGGATGCGTATGTCTCATCTTTTTTCTGCCTGCAAAGCCCGGTAAACTGGCGAAAGCACTCGGAGAGCTCCTTTGCCGTGTGCTCCTGCTTCTGGCAGGCGGATGCCTCTTTCCGAAGTGCCGCATGAAACAGAGACAGCAGTACAGATCGCTCTTCTGCGGAACCATTTGCCGCCATCTGCTGTTTTTGTGCCATGATTTTTCCGGAAAATGCACCGGTCAGAATCTCCTCCACACCGTAATCCTGTCCATATTTTTCGTAAATCCTGTAGTACGAGCTGAATTCCTCCGCCGTCTTTTCTTCCTGCAAATATTGTCCGATCAGTGCTTCGTCGACCGGAAAATGCAGGATTTCATAACTTTTCAGCACGGCCGACAAATCCTCCCAGCCGCGTGCTGTCACAAAACGCTTCTCATCCACTTCCTGCGAAACAGAATAAAAATGGTCACTGTGTGCCATAAGGTACGTTGTCACGGCGCTGTGGATCTGATTTTTCTCTGCGTAGGAGAGCCAGACGGAAAGCTCGGGAAGCACCTCGATCTTCCGCACACGGTCAAGCGTTGCCACATCAAATTCCCGCACAGATTTATTGTATTCCGGCGGATTTCCGGCGGCCACGATCAGCCAGTCATCCGGGATGTGCTGATTGCCGAATTTTTTCTCCTGCAAAAGCTGCAGCATTACCGGAGCGAGGGTCTCGGAGACGCAGTTAATTTCATCGAGAAAGAGGATACCCCGCTTCTTTCCGGTCTGCTCCATGCAGTCATAGATCGAGGCGATGATCTCGCTCATCGTGTATTCCGTTGTATGTACCATTTTCCCTTCGATTCCACGTGTGCAGATCTCCGGAAGGCCCATGGCACTCTGACGCGTATGGTGTGTCATCGTGTAGGCGACAAGCCCCACACCGCACTCTTCTGCGATCTGCTCCATAATTGCCGTTTTTCCGATGCCCGGCGGGCCGATCAGGAGAATGGGACGCTGCTGCCGGAGGGGAACCAGCGGAAAACCAATTTCATCTCTTGCAAAGTATGCGCGCAGGGCTTTTTCAATTGTCTCTTTTGCTTCTTGTATGTTCATATGTTCTCTCTTATCTTGTGCACTCTTTATGTACTCTCGAAATCTTTCTGTGTTTGATTTTGCGAGATGCTTTTTTGTCAGTTGTGTTCAAAGAGTACATTCTTCTGTCAGCAGTTTTTTTGCCCATTTTGGGACAAGATTCATTTTTTCGGTCTGTCTGACAAAGACAAATGCCGTCTCGTAATCTGGCTTTTGTTCGGGATAAATTCCGTCTCCGTCGGTAAAATAGATCAACGCTTTTAAGTTTCGGAATACATGCTGTTTCCGCAACTCTTCCACTTTCTGAAAGACAGGACGGAAATCGGTTCCGCCTCGGCCCTTGATGGTAATTGTTTCACGGTAAGCTTCCCATTCTTTCGGTGAATGGATCATCGTGACATCCTGCACGAAGCTGTCGCACTGGATCAGGCAGACGTTCCAGCTGGAAAAGAAGTTTTCTTTTCTTCAAGAATGCTGCGCGTCTCACCAAGGAACTTTGCTACAATTTCTTTTTTGCACGAACCGGATGTGTCGATCGCGATAACCAGCTCTTCGAGACGGTTTCCCTCGCGCGTCTCCGGCGGCTCGATGAAAGGGAAATTTCCGTAATACATAAGCCCATAATGGTAAGCGACTGGATCGAAGCTGTCGAGATCCAGCTCCATTTCCTCGCGGGTAACGGTAAAGCGTTTCAGGAAGCGGCGGTAATCGTACGCTCTTTTTTCGATCCCGGACAGGGTTTCTTTTTTTCCACCACGGTTCTGGCCTCGCAGCAGGCCGCCGGTGCCGTAGTTTTCCGCCAACTTGCGGGAAGCACGTTTCCAGACTGATTGAAAAGACTCGATAAGTTCCGGTTCTTTTCCCGGCACCAGCCATGAAACCGGAGACTGTTTTTCTTTTTCCGGCATCAGCCATGAAACCGGGGACTGTTCTTCTTTTTCCGGCTCCGGTGTTTCTTTCCCAAACCGGCGGATGCATTCCAGCAGCAGGTGCTGATAGCCTTCCTTGAGGAACGATGAATTTTCGGCACACATGCAGAGTACAAAATCGGAGTTAAAATATATCGTATGACCGTCGGATGTGATGGCTTTTGTCCTGTCGGATGGCTGATGCTGAAAGAAAAGAATCGCTTCACCAAGTTCCGGGTACAACCAGCAGAGGTTTTTGCGGGCTTCTTCGAAAAGCCGGAGCGCCAGCGCTTCTTTTTCTTTTGTGGGCTTTTCTTTTTGAAACGCAGCTTCTGTTTTTCTGCTTTCCGTATTCTCCTGCATCGGATCCTGTGAGCTCCGGTTCAGGAGAATACGGAAAGCCTGCCATTTCTGCTGGTCGGCAGCAAGGTTGAGAAAACGTTTTCGGTCTGCATCGGACAGCCATCCGGTCTGCAGAATACGTTCCAGCTTTGAAAAATCATCCTCACGAATCAGCATTTCGACAGCGGGACGAATGCGTTTCCGCAGGTATGCAGTATATGCGGCTCGCTGTTCTTCCGGAAGATCCTGCGATTCACAAAAGCTGGAAAGTGCAGCCCGGAGGCGCTGCTGTTCGGATGTCGTCGTTCTGAAACTACTCCAGTCATCCATTTTATTCACTCCCTTACTCGCCGCGTTTTCTCACTTGCACTCAATCTTACGCTGCCGCGTAAGCGACATTCGTCGTTCGCCAACTGAAAATAAATTTTCATTTGACTCACTTGCACTCAATCTTACGCTATCGCGTAAGCGACATTCGTCGTTCGCCAACTGAAAATAAATTTTCATTTGACTCACTTGCACTCAATCTTACGCTGCCGCGTAAGCGACATTCGTCGTTCGTCAAATGAAAATAAATTTTCATTTGACTCACTTGCACTCATTATATCGTCATTTTTGAGCATTGACAATGTTGGATCGTGTTATTTTTTTCACACTTTTACCATATTTTTATGATATACTTGATATTATAAAATACGATTGCAGTCGTAAAAGCGCAAAGGAGATCCTTTTTAATGTAACAAAGAAAACCAGAAAAGCTGCCAGGGAACGGCGTGCCAAAGAGCGGGAGCACGAAGCGAAAGTAGCGCATTACAAAAAGATACTGGAGCTGGGCCGACCGGCTCTGATTATCGTTGTGATCGTCGGCCTTACTTATTGCCAGCGTACTCGATTCCAAACGACTCTCTGTCAAAAGTGCCTCGGAGGATACCTCCACAGCCTCATCGGCCGCATCCGCCTCATCAGCCTCCACTTCGGCTTCTGCCTCTTTGCAGACCGACACTTCCCTCACCATTGAGGACGGTGATACCGTCAATATCGACTATGTCGGCTCCATTGACGGCGTGGAATTTGAAGGTGGAAACACAAAAGGAAACGGCGCTGATCTTGTGATCGGCTCCCACACTTACATCGATGACTTTGAAGAACAGCTCATCGGCCATCACCCGGGCGACAGCGTAGATGTAACCGTCACTTTCCCGGAAGACTATGGAAAAGACGAACTCAATGGAAAGGAAGCTCTTTTCAAAGTTACCATCAACGGCATTTATAAATAGAACAACCAAAAAGACATCCCCCGCAGATTTTCCGTCTGCGCCGGATGTCTTTTTCTTATTATTTTTTTGTTAAGTTTTTTTCAAAGGCGCTTCGATGTATTAAAAAAAGTACATCTTCTTATTCCACAATTTTGTAATACGCCCGCGCCGTCAGCACATAGACAATCAGGTAAACCACGGCAAACGCCGCAATCGTAATCGCTGTTGCAGCCAGGAACAGATTGCTGTCCGGGAAATTCAGCATTGCCATGATACGCCTGGTCAATGGAAACGCTACCATTGTATGCACCACGGCCACCGCGAGCGGCAGGAAAAAGACCGTTACCACCTGTGACTGAATCGTCTGACGGATTTCTTTGCGGCTCATACCGACCTTCTGCATAATCTGGAACCGTTTTCGGTCATCGAAGCCTTCTGAAACCTGCTTGTAATAGATAATCATAACGGCACCCATCAAAAACAGCGCACCGACGAAAACACCTAAAAACAGAAGTGAACCATACAGACTGTAAACCGTATTGCGCTCTTTTTCGCGCACTTCCACCCATCCGTTAAAAGATGACTCCGTCAGTATCGTCTCAATCTCATCTCCAACTGTGATCTGTTCGCCGGCATCCCCGATAAGATCCAGAGCATATTCCCAACTGTATCCTTCTGGCTCCTTTCCCTGCACAGCCGCATACGCTTCCTTTGCTTCATGGTTCCGCGTCACCACCGTCATTGTCTCATACACCTGCGTCTTCTCATCCAGAATGTACGATTTTTTATCGGTATTCCATTTTTTTACTTCATACGTCTGATTTCCCAGTTCAATCGTATCATACTCATAATTTTTCTGTTTTGCCTGAAAAACCAGAGCCTGCCCTGGTTCCAGCTCTACCTGTTCGCCGGTTACCTGATTGTACTCCGACTCTTCCATGATTTTTATCAGTGTGCTCGCCGCAGCATCATCTGACTGTGTTTTTTCTACTTTGTTTCTATCTACAACAGCAAGCATAACATAGTATCTCTGATCACTTTCATACTTTTTTCTGAGCTGCTTTTCTTCCAGATGCTGATCAATCCCAGTTTTCACTTCCTCTATCATCTTCTGACTGACCGGTTCCACCGTCTTCATAATGCCGCTCACGCCAGTATTTGCTTCAATCGAAATCTGATGTGGAAACCGCGTATAGGTAACCTCCTCAATTCCCGTCCACAGACATGTGCTGATGGAGATAACCAGAAGCACACCCGTTGACAGAATACAGATATTCGCAAGACCGACCGCATTTTGCTTCATGCGGTACAGCATGCCCGAAATGCTTGTAAAATGGCGTGTCTGGTAATAGTAATTCTTGTTTTTCTTCAGAATTTTCAAAAATGCAATACTTCCAGCAGAAAACAGGCAGTACGTTCCCACCATAACCAAAGCGATTGCATTAAAAAACTTATCAAGTGCGTCCATCGAGGATTGGCAGGTCAGAGCCAGATAATAACCAACACCAAGCAGCATGAATCCAAGAACCGCCGTCAAAAGCTTCGTTTTCGGTTCCCGCTCACCCTGCGCGCCGCCGTGCAGCAGTTCGACCGGCTGTGAGACGTGGATCTGGCGAAGGCTTAAGAGAAAATTGATCACAAAAGTCAGGCCGAACAGCAGCATCGTACTTCCCACGGCTTTTGCGCTGAACGCAAAACCAATTGTTCCGTTCAGTCCGGTCAGCTTCATCAGCACCAGAAACAGCAGGCGGTACAGCAACACACCGAGCAGAATACCGATTCCAAGCGATGCCGCCCACAGATACAGACTCTCAAAAAAGAGGATCTTCGCCAGATGCTTTTTCTCCATGCCGAGAATCTGGAACAGACCGAACTCTTTTTTTACTCTTTTTGCCAGAAAACTGTTGCTGTAAATCAGAAAAATCACCGCGAACAGGCCAATGATATAGGTTCCCATCCCCATCACTGTCAGGATCGTATCTTTTCCGATCATGGAATCAAAGCCACTTCCCTGCGCCAGTGTATCCATGATAAAAAACATCACCACCGTGCCGATGCATGACAGCAGATACGGAAGAATATTCTGACGGTTTTTGCTCAAATTGTTTTTGCCAGTCTGGCATACAGCAGATTATTCATCCCGTTCACCACCCGTCGCAAGAATTGTCAGCGTATCGGAGATCTTCTGATACATCTCATCGCGCCCTAAAGAACCGCGATACAGCTGGTGGAAGACCTCGCCATCCTTGATGAACAGCACACGCTTCGCCGAGCAGGCCGCCTTCACACTGTGCGTTACCATAACAATCGTCTGGCCCTCCTCGTTGATCTCCCCGAACAGTTTCATGAGGCCATCCGCTGCATGGGAATCGAGCGCGCCGGAAGGCTCATCCGCAAGAACCAGCTCCGGATTGGTAATCAGCGCACGCGCAACGGCTGCACGCTGCTTCTGTCCGCCGGACACCTCATATGGGTATTTATTGAGGATCTGGGTGATGCCGAGTTTTTTCGCAATCGGCTCTGCCCGAAGACTCATCTCCTCGTATTTTTTTCCTTCCAGCACGAGCGGCAAATAAATGTTGTCACGCAGGGAAAAGGTATCGAGCAGGTTGAAGTCCTGGAACACGAAACCTAAATTTTCGCGGCGGAATCCGGCAATCTCCTTCTCCTTTAATTCGCCGAGATTCTTTCCATTTAACCGCACCT
>ENA-OQKL01000677-OQKL01000677.1-human-gut-metagenome-genome-assembly--contig:-NODE-677-length-10227-cov-5.280099_pt1 | contig 10227 bp, 8 predicted proteins | sample MGYA00242779_ERZ504800 | MGnify/ENA primary metagenome ERZ504800 (study PRJEB26092, sample SAMD00036410) | human gut metagenome | host: Homo sapiens | study: EMG produced TPA metagenomics assembly of... | reverse complement strand
AGAAGGTCAGTTGCTCTATCCAGCTGAGCTATTGGCGCATCAGTTGCTGACCTACAGTCAGCCTTTATATTATACCCATATACGGCATATTTGTCAACACTTTTTTGAGTTTTTTTCATATTTAATTTTTAAAAAGTTTTTTCGGACAAAATCCGCCAAATTACGACTTTCCGTATTTCTGAGCAAGTGCAAGATTCCTATAATCGGGTTCAGACGAAACCTCTCTTATAAGCTTTACAAACTTAGGAAGTTGATACCGCTGATCTTCACTAAGCAATTCAATTTCTATTGTTGCCCTGTCATTCCAGAACGGATAAACATCAAGTTCGCAGTAGGTGCTGTTGTCAACAATGCAATATCTGTCTTTACTGATGACGCCTGTAACATACTGCCTTTGAGCAAGGTACGAGTCGTATTGTTCTTTTGAAATATAATTTTCAATTTCGATCCGCTTAATATCAGATATTTTGATTTTTACAGTTTTGATATATACAGCCTTGTCACCCTCTCCCCTTTTGCGGATTCTGAAATATCCTTCCTCGGGAGTAGTGAGGTATGCCTGTGTAATAGGAATTCTGCGACAGGTTTTTATGCTGTTCAAAAATTCAATATCAGGATATTCAATCAAAAATTTTCTTTCAATTTCAAGTGGTTTCGGAATTCCGAGAAAAGCGACAACCTCCTTGAGAAGTCTTTTCAGCTTAGTATCAAAGTCGGTCGAATTATCAATAATTCTCAGATGCGGTGTGCCTGTCCACACAGCCATAACATCTGTGTCAACTTCTCTTGCTTTTTTCAAGCTTTCTTCTCTGCGGAAAATATTAGTTTCTTTTCCGTAATACTCTTCAGCACCGTCTGCGGAAGTCACAAGATGAAATACTGCGTCATAAGAGCTTCGTATTACATCTTCATTCAAATTGTGGATACCTGCATACTTTGCAAACTCATCTTCCGTAACATATGCTCTGCTGTCAAGCAATCCTCTGTCAAAAAGCAAAACCGCCTTTTCACAATCCATATTTTTGGCAATTTGCGTTTTTTCATTCTCCTCAGCAAGCTGAATTTCAAACAGTTCTCTGTGAAATTCATAAGAACCTACATTTTCGGGGGTTTTGCCCTCACTAAACAATCTGCTTGCAACCTCACCGATTGTAATTGTAGGAATATTAAGCTTTTTAAGCTCTTCGCTGATATATTTTAATGCGGAAGTCTTGCCGCCGCAAGGTCCTCCCGTCAATACTATTTTTACAACTTCAGCCATAAAATCACCCATGTAACTTAATAAATTAAGTATATATCCCAACAGCAATTTTTTTATTCTGTTGAAGAACATTATTGTTTGTTTTTGCCCTTTAAAAGATAATATCGGCAAAATGAAAGTTTCTTATGCAGTAAAATTCATATTATACATTAAAAAGCGTATAAATTATCATAAAAACGGTGAAATATGCTGTTATAACATTGACAAGTTGCGTGTTAAAGTGCTAAAATATGTGTATAACCAATGAGGTTTTTTCTTATATTGAAAGGAAGTATTTATGATGGAAAAGCAGAATATTGACTGGGCAAACATTGGCTTCGGTTATATGCCCATCGGTGAAAGATTTGTAGCTAATTATAAAGACGGTAAGTGGGACAACGGCAGTATGACAGCCGACACCACAATTACTATCAGCGAATGTGCAGGCGTTTTGCAGTATGCTCAGACTTGCTTTGAGGGTATGAAAGCGTACACTACCTGTGACGGCAGAATTGTTGTGTTCAGACCTGACCTTAACGGACAGAGAATGGAGGACAGCTGTAAGCGTCTTGAGATGCCTGTATTTCCAAAAGAAAAGTTTGTTGAGGCTGTTTGCAATGTTGTTAAGGCAAATGCAGATTATGTTCCTCCGTACGGCACAGGCGCAACACTTTATATTCGTCCGTATATGTTCGGCAGCGGTCCTGTAATCGGTGTTAAGCCGTCGGCAGAATATCAGTTCAGAGTATTTACTACTCCTGTAGGTCCTTACTTCAAGGGCGGTGCAAAGCCTATTACGATTAAGGTTTCAGACTTTGACAGAGCTGCTCCTCACGGCACAGGTCACATCAAGGCAGGACTTAACTATGCAATGAGCCTTCACGCTATTGTTACCGCTCATGCAGAAGGTTTTGACGAAAACATGTATCTTGACGCCGCTACAAGAACTAAGGTTGAAGAAACAGGCGGTGCTAACTTTATTTTTGTAACAAAGGACAACAAGGTTGTTACTCCAAAGTCTAACAGCATTCTCCCCTCAATTACCCGCCGTTCACTTATGTATGTTGCTGAGCATTATCTTGGTCTTGAGGTTGAAGAAAGAGAAGTATACTTTGATGAAGTTAAGGACTTTGCAGAATGCGGTCTTTGCGGTACAGCTGCCGTAATCTCACCTGTCGGCAAAATTAACGACCACGGCAAGGAAATTTGTTTCCCGAGCGGTATGGATGAAATGGGTCCGATTACAAAGAAGCTTTACGACACACTTACAGGTATTCAGATGGGCAGAATCGAAGCTCCCGAAGGCTGGATTAAGGAAATCAAGTAATCAATTTTATACATATAACAAGACGGTCTGCGAGAACAGACCGTTCTTTTATTTGCAGGTTTTTTAATTATATTGTTGTAGGCAACATCTACGGCAGAATCATCTGTATTGCAATGTAACATAAAATTTTGTATGCCGAATAAGATTATCGAGATTTGAGAGCAAAGACATTCCATCTGACTTATTCACAAATTTGACAGTTGATTTGTAGAGCCTTTGTACAATCTCATTTGTGTCGGGAATTGTAACAAAATTATCGTCTGAGCGTTCTATGAATATTATAGCGCCTACGGGAACGGTTTCGTTGTTAGCAATTCCGCTTCCGCCGTCAAACGGAGTTCCGCAGCATAGCGGGACTTCGTTTTTAATTTTCACAACAGGCTTATCGTCATTGAGAATATGAGCTTTTGAGCCGAATCTTTTCAGCCACATCTTAGTATGAGTGGATTTGCCGACGCCTGAATCGGCGGAAAATAAATACGCTTTTCCGTCAAAAACAAGTGCCGAGGAATGCACAAGCATAGCGCCACGGTGAATTATTTTGCGGTTAAAAATTGACGCCGTTGCAAATTCTTCGGCTTCATCAATGGTTGAACCTTCAACCATACGGCTCAACAGGGAATTTAAGTATGAGGCTGACGGTATTGCAGAAAAATCTGCACTTCTCTCCCCTTCATACAAAAACGGTTCGCACAATTTTTTTAAGTAATCAAATTTTGGTTCAATTTCAACGATAAAATCAGCTATTAAGTATTTTGGCAAAGCGTCCTCCGAAATAAAACAGACTCACAAAAAGTGAGCCTGTTTTTTTATTGGTTAGTTTAAATGAACGATAAACTTCTGAATTTCCGTTGCGTCAACTACCGTGATGTCACCGTCATTGTTATAATCGGCAAGATATTTTTGTTCTGACGAAAGTTCAACAATACCGGCAACATACTTCTGAATAAGAGTGCATCTAAAATATCAATCCCGCCATCCATATTAACATCACCGACATCATAAGCAGAAATGCCGTTAAACGGAATATTGTTAGCCTTTGCATATTCCTCGGCATAAGAACCGTAACTGCCCTTGATTGTTACATTCGGAGAGCTTCTGAAAGCGTTAGAAGCAATAGAAGTCACGGATGTAGGAATATACACCTCAGATAATGATTTACATTCAGCAAAAGCACTCTTACCAATCGCACTTGTACCGGCAGGTAAATATACCTTGTCTAAAGAAGTACAATTGTAGAACATCTGATCGGTAATTTTACTCGGCACACAGTTAAAGGTAACAGATTTCAAACTTGTGCAATTCTGAAATACGGCAGCACCAAAATCTCTCACCCAGATAGGAATTGAAATTGATTCAAGCGAAGTACAACCGTAAAAAGAATCAGTACCGATTCTTCTAAGATATCTTGCTTCGTTAAGCCTGACCGATGTTATTGCGGTCTTTCCCACAAAGGCAAAATCAGAAATTTCCGATACAGACCAGCTTTGAAGCTTAAGCGGAAGAACAATATCGGTCTTATCACCTTTATATCCGGTTACGCTCGCATTACCGTCGGAAACAGAATATACAAAGCCGTCGGTTCCATATGAAGCCGCAGAAATTTGAAATGTAGAAATCAGCACCAATAAAAATGCGAAGATAAAAGCAGAAATCTTTTTTATCGAAACAAAAAACTGTTTATTCCTCTTCAAAACCATCAATCTTATTTCCATCATTGTCTCCTACTTCCGGAACATCAGTTAAGCTTCCTACTAAAATTACATCCTCAAATTGAAACTTAACAAGCTCAAATTCAGGGGAGAAATATTCTTTTTTCATAAATAACTCCTTTCACTCTACTTTAAATAATAACCCGTTTACATTATTATATGTTAAAAACAGCAGAAATGCAAGTTTAACAGTCACCGATAACCGATATAATTTGACACCGCCTAAACAACAAGGACATCCGAAAAACGGATGTCCTTAGTTTTATATAAAATATTCGGTTATAAATTACTTGAAGTATTTTACACCGCTTTCAAAAATCTGCTGGTCTTTTGCGAACGGAACATTTTTGTAAAGGTTTTCGCCCTTTCTCTCGCTGTGTCCCATTTTACCGAGAACTCTGCCGTCAGGTGATGTGATACCCTCAATTGCACAAACAGAACCGTTGAGGTTAAACTCAATGTCACTGCTTGGGTTGCCGGCAAGGTCAACATACTGTGTTGCAATCTGACCGTTCTTTGCAAGTTCTTTTACAGTTTCAACATCAGCCATAAATCTGCCCTCGCCGTGTGACACGGGAACAGCAAACACATCGCCTGCGTTGACATTTGCAAACCACGGTGACTTAACGGAAGTAACTCTTGTATAAGCCATATGTGAAATATGTCTGCCGATTGTGTTGAATGTGAGCGTCGGATCATTTGCTTTAAGCTCTCTGATTTCGCCGTAAGGAACAAGTCCGAGCTTGATAAGAGCCTGGAATCCGTTACAGATACCGAGCATAAGACCGTCACGATTCTTGAGAAGGTTGTTAACCTGCTCTGCAATTCTCGGGTTGCGGAATGTTGTTGCAATGAACTTACCTGAACCGTCAGGCTCGTCACCGCCTGAGAAACCGCCCGGAAGCATAATCATCTGTGACTTTGCAATGAGCTTTTCCATTTCGTCAATTGTTTCTTCAATATCGTTTGAAGAAAGGTTCTTGACGATGAGCATTTCAACATTTGCGCCTGCTTTTTCAAATGCTCTTGCCGTATCAACCTCGCAGTTTGTACCCGGGAATACAGGGATAAATACAGTAGGCTTTGCAGTTTTGATTGCAGGTGAAGATGTATTTCTCTCGCTGTAAAGCGGAACATCAACTTCGATTTCAGGCACTTCAGCCTTTGTCGGGAATACCTTTTCAAGCGGAGCAGTCCACTTTTCGAGGAGTGCGGAAAGTTCGATTTCCTTGCCGTTTACAGTAATCTTTGCATCGTTCGTAACAGTACCGAGGTCATAGTGAAGAACATCGTTTGAAAGCTCTGCACCGTCTGCAAGTTCGATAACAAGCGAACCCGAAAGCGGAGCGAAAAGCTCGTCATTTGTGAGCTCGTTTGCAAACTTAAAGCCAAAGCCGTTACCGAAGCAAGCCTTACATACGCTTGCGGCAGTACCGCCCTCTTTAACAACAGATGCAGAAAGCACCTTGCCGTCCTCGCAGAGAGCATAAACAGCGTTGTACATTTCGATAAGCTTATCCCATACAGGCATAAGTGTTTCTTTATTTTCGGGAACGGGAACAAAGATAACCTTTGAACCTGCGTTCTTGAATTCTGTTGAAATTGTCTTTGATGCCTTTGTCATTGCAACGGCGAAACTTACGAGTGTAGGCGGAACATCAATATCCTCAAATGTACCCGACATACTGTCCTTACCGCCGATTGACGGAAGTCCGAGCTTGAGTTGAGCCTGCATAGCACCGAGGAGTGCTGCGGCAGGTTTGCCCCAACGGGAAGGAACATCTTTAAGTCTTTCAAAATATTCCTGGAATGTAAGTCTTGCTGTCATCGGGTTTGCGCCGATTGCAAGCAGCTTTGAAAGCGACTCAACAACTGCATAAGCCGAGCCGTGGAACGGACTCCAGCGTGAAACGCCGGGGATATAGCCGTAACTCATTGCTGTTGCATCGTCTGTTTCGCCCTTCTCAAGCGGAATCTTTGCAGCCATAGCCTCCTGAGGAGTGAGCTGATTCTTACCGCCGAACGGCATAATTACCGTAGCCGCACCGATTGATGCGTCAAATCTTTCTGCAAGACCAATCTGTGAGCAAACTTCAAGTCTTGACATATTTTCAAGGAATGCCTCGTCAGCAGGCATATCTTTAAGCTTTGCGGGAGCAACCTTACGGTAGCAGCCTTCCCACTTCGGAGCCTCGATATAAGCCTTGGCAACCTGAGTAACACCGTTTGTGTTGAGGAACTCACGGCTGAGGTCAACGATTGTGTCGCCTCTCCAGTTCATTGTAAGACGAGGACTTTCGGTTACAACCGCAACGGCTGTAGCCTCAAGGTTTTCTTTTGATGCAAGTGAAATAAACTTGTCAACATCTTTTTTATCGAGAACAACAGCCATTCTTTCCTGGCTTTCGGATATAGCAAGCTCCGTACCGTCAAGGCCGTCATATTTCTTTGTTACCTTGTCGAGGTCAACCGTAAGACCGTCGGCAAGTTCACCGATAGCAACGCAAACACCGCCTGCGCCGAAGTCGTTACATCTCTTGATGAGCTTTGCAGTTTCGGGGTTGCGGAACAAACGCTGGATTTTTCTTTCTGTCGGAGGATTACCCTTCTGAACCTCTGCACCGCAGGTTTCGATTGAGTTTTCATCGTGAGCCTTTGAAGAACCTGTTGCACCGCCGCAGCCGTCACGGCCTGTTCTTCCGCCGAGAAGTACGATTACATCATCGGGAAGAGGAGTTTCACGGATAACATTTTCCTTTGGAGATGCGCCGATAACAGCACCGATTTCCATTCTCTTTGCAACATAGCCCTGATCGTAAAGCTCGGTTACCTGACCTGTTGCAAGACCGATCTGGTTACCGTATGAGCTGTAACCCTGAGCGGCACCTGTCGTAATTTTGCGTGAAGGGAGCTTGCCGTGCATTGTATCCTTGAAAGGAATTGTCGGATCGCCCGAGCCTGTAACACGCATAGCCTGATATACATATGAACGGCCTGAAAGCGGATCACGGATTGCACCGCCAAGACAGGTTGCGGCACCGCCGAAAGGCTCGATTTCTGTCGGGTGGTTGTGAGTTTCGTTCTTGAACTGAACGAGCCACTGTTCTGTTTTTCCATCTATAGTAACGGGAACCTGAATTGAGCAGGCATTGATTTCTTCACTTTCGTCAAGGTCGGGAATGAGTCCTTTTTTCTTGAGTGACTTCATACCAATGAGAGCCATATCCATAAGTGAAACGATTCTCTTTGTATCCTTGCCGTAAACCTCGTCACGAGTTGCATAATACTCGCTGAGTGCGTCCTCGATAACCTTGCCGAGAGCAGACTTTTCAATCTCAATCTCTTCAAGTCTTGTAAGGAATGTTGTGTGACGGCAATGGTCCGACCAGTATGTGTCAATTACACGAAGCTCTGTAACCGACGGATCACGGTGCTCTGTATCTCTGAAGTAATCACGGCAGAACTTGAGGTCTGCAAGTGTCATTGCAAAGCCCATTGAATCGTAATACTTCTGCATCTCATCGTCATTCCAGCCGTTGAAGCCCTCTACCCTCTTAACATTTTCGGGAACGGGAATTTCCATATCAAGAGTCTTTGGCTTTTCAAGAGATGCAAGACGGCTTTCAACAGGGTTGATGAGGTACTCCTCAACCTTTACAAGCTCTTCGTCTGTAATATTGCCCTTGAGAGCAATTACTCTTGCTGTAAGAACCTTGCAACGCTCACCCTGAGTAAGAAGCTGAACGCACTGCTCTGCAGAGTCGCCGCGCTGATCGTACTGACCGGGGAGATACTCCATTGCGAATACCTTCCAGCCGTCCTCAACGGGGAGAGTTTCTTCATAGATTACATCGGCGTTAGGCTCTGACAAAACAATGGTTTTCGCCTTGTCATATTCTTCCTTAGTAAGTCCCTCAAGATCGTAACGCACAATATAGCGAAGATCTTCGACAGACTTCATACCGAGGTTGTGGCGGATGTCCCAAAGCGTCTGCTTTGCAAGAACATTGAAGCCATCCTTTTTTTCAACAAAAATTCTGATTACTTCTGACATAATTCATTCACCTGCTTAATTAAGATATAAAACAAAATAAATCCCGTCTGATAACCTGTATCACATCACATAATACCACATTCGACTATTTTTTTATTTCATTTAAGGCATTAAAAGGTATTCTGTAAAAGTAAAATTAAATACACACAGAAAAAGCGGTCGGACAAAGCAAAATGCCGTCTGACCGCACAATATAATCATATTTAATCGCCTTGGAGAAAATCTTTGTAAAATTCCTCAAAACTGCCGTTTTTGTAGTCTGAATAATCCTTATTATCTCTGTTCACAATTGTGTCGGTAATAAGGTATGTATCAAAGCCGAGTTTTGCGCTGCACAAATCCTCGTCAACATCGTTGCCGATCATAATGCTGTCTTCGGGCTTGATATCCTGCTTTTTGCAGATTTCTTCAAAATATTTCAGATTCGGCTTGCAGCAACCAAAGTTTTCGTATGTTGTAACAAGTTCAAAATCGTCGGGAGAAACTCCTGCCCATTCAAGTCTGCGTTTTGTTGCAACAAACGGAAAAATCGGATTTGTTGCGGCAATAAGTCTGCCGCCGTTTTTCTTTATGAAATCAATGCTTTTCTTTGCATAAGGAGTAAAGCTTGTAGCATCTTTCGGAACGATAAACTCGTTTTCGTAATAATCGGTAAAAAGGTCATCAAACTTTTCAAGGTCGGCACCGCTGACTTTGCCCGCTGTTTCCCAGAAAACTTCACGGTTTGTACGGCTGTTATCGTTCTTTGTCATAGCGTCAGTGCCTGCCCACATCGCCTTTATAAGGGCGTCGGGTTCGATTTTTATAACAGGAGTGCAACGCTTGCAGAGCGATGAAAAATACAGCTTTACGAATTTTTCCATATCCATGGGAAGCAAAGTTCCGTCCAAATCAAAAAGATAATTTTTATACATTAACATACCGTTCCTTTCAATTTATGCACGAATATTATACAAAATTTCGATTTGGATTGCAAGGAAAAATTTTTCGGTATATACTATAGTCAGTAAAAAACGAGGTGATAAGATGAAAATAGTTTTAACAGACGCACAGACTGTTCTTGACGATATTGTAAATGCCGATGTGCTTAATCAGTTCGGTGAGGTTGAGTCGTTCGGTCTTTTGAAATATGAAGAGGTTGCGGAGAAAATTGCAGATGCAGATATCGTTGTGTGCAACAAAACTCTGCTTGATTCGCACACAATGCGATTTGCGAAAAATCTGAAATATATAGGACTTTTTGCAACAGGCTACAACAACATTGACCTTGACTACTGCACCAAAAACGGCATAACCGTCTGCAACGCAGGTTCATATTCAACAAATGCGGTTGCACAGCACACATTTGCACTCATTCTTGAACATTTCAATCACACTGCGGAATATAATCGGTTTGTTCAGGACGGCAAGTGGAAAAGAAGCAAAACTTTTTCACCGTTTGTATATCCGCTGAATGAACTTGCAGGCAAAACACTCGGCATTGTCGGACTCGGAAACATCGGAAAGGCTGTTGCAAAAATTGCAAGCGCTTTTGATATGAATGTAATCGCATCGAGCAGAACTCCGAAAAATATTGACGGAATCAAAGATGTTTCATTTGACGAACTTCTTGAAACAAGCGACATTGTAAGCGTTCATTGTCCGCTAAATCCACAATCGGAAAATATGTTTAGACAAAAATGCCTTTGCCAAAATGAAACAGGGTGCATTGTTCGTAAACACGGCAAGAGGCGGTGTTATGGTTGAAGAAGATTTGCTTGAGGCACTCGAAAGCGGTCACCTCGGCGGTGCGGCAATCGACACCCGTCAAGGTTGAGCCTATGGTTGAGGACTGCATTCTTATGGGGGTCAAAAAACTTTGCATCATCACCCCCCGACATTGCATGGGCGCCCG
>ENA-OQKL01000668-OQKL01000668.1-human-gut-metagenome-genome-assembly--contig:-NODE-668-length-10311-cov-1.974470_pt1 | contig 10311 bp, 12 predicted proteins | sample MGYA00242779_ERZ504800 | MGnify/ENA primary metagenome ERZ504800 (study PRJEB26092, sample SAMD00036410) | human gut metagenome | host: Homo sapiens | study: EMG produced TPA metagenomics assembly of... | reverse complement strand
TGAGCCAGCTCCGTCTGACTGCAGGTGTGGAGGTTGCGATCTTATCTATGAGATGCGGACGCAGTTCTTTAAGGTATCTCTCCGTTCCAATGGTAAGGTGGATGTAAGCAGGATTGCCGTAGTTTTTCGGAGGCGGCGGACATGTACGTGCAGCCGGCTGTGATATGCAGGGCTCCATGTACGATGTGATCAACAACCTTACCGCTGAAATTGAAAAACAGCTTGCAGAGGAGTAAAGATAAGATCATGGACGGAATACTTGTGATCCGAAAGGAAAAAGGTTATACCTCTCATGATGTTGTTGCAAAGCTGCGTGGGATTCTCCACATGAAAAAGATCGGCCATACCGGGACGCTGGATCCGGCAGCAGAGGGAGTACTTCCTGTTGCACTGGGCAAGGGAACCCGGTTGGTGGAGCTTCTTACAGAAAAAGAAAAAACATATGAGGCGGTTTTAAGGCTGGGGATTTCCACAGATACCCAGGACATGACCGGAGCTGTTCTCTCTGAGAAACCTGTGACCGTCACGGAGGAGGAAGTCCGTGAGGCAGTGGGATCCTTTGTGGGAGAACAGCTGCAGGTCCCTCCTATGTATTCGGCTCTGAAGGTAAACGGAAAGAAGCTTTACGAACTGGCCAGAGAAGGAAAAACCATAGAGCGTAAGCCGCGCCCTGTGGTTTTTTATGAGATAAGGATACTGGATATGGAGCTTCCGTTGGTACGCATAAGCGTTACCTGCAGCAAGGGCACATATATCCGTACACTTTGCAATGACATCGGAGAAAAATTGGGCTGCGGCGGAGCTATGGAAGAACTGCTTCGGACCAGGTCCGGAAATTTCACTCTGGAAGAGAGCATGACACTTTCCCAGGTGGAGGAAGCAGTTGCAGGTGGGAACATCGGGGAAAAGCTTGTTTCCATCGAGGATGTACTTTCCATGTATCCGGTCCTTACCTGTACACCGGAGGGAGACAGGCTTCTTAATAACGGAAACCCGCTTCCGGAGGAACTGGTACAGGGAGGCAGCAGGGAAGAAAAAGTCCGGATGTATAAAAGCAGCGGAAATTTCACAGGAATATACGGCTGGGATGAAAGAAAACAGAAATACGTACCCATCCGCATGTTTTTTGTATGACACTTTATAAAAACTTGCAGGAGCAGCAGAAGATATGGAATACTTGAAGATCGACGGAGAAGTTTCCGCGCCTTTCAAGAGTGCGGTGACACTTGGAAAATTTGATGGCATACACCGTGGACACCAGAAACTGGTGGAGAAGATCCTGGAACAGAAAGTAAAAAGGTCTGCAGACAGTCCGTTTTTTCTCTTGGCATCGGCAGTCAGATGATCGTTTACAAAAGAGGAACGATGTCAGCTTCTTGAGAAAGCAGGCGTGGATGTGCTGATCGAATGTCCGCTGGATAACCGGATCCGTCATATGAAGGCGGAAACCTTTATTAAAGAGATCCTGGTGGGAGATCTTCAGGCGGAGCATGTTGCAGTGGGAGAAGATTTCAGGTTCGGGTATGAACGCAAGGGAACACCACAGCTTCTGGAGACTGTGGGAAGGAAGCTTGGCTTTACTGTGGATGTTGTTCCGAAAGAAATGGAAGGCCGCAGAAAGATCAGCAGTACATTTATCCGTGAGGAGCTGAAAAAGGGAAATATGGAAAAGGTTAATGATCTGCTGGGAATCCCCTTTTTTGTGGACGGTGTGATCGAACATGGAAGAGGAATGGGACATAAGGTCCTTCTTCCCACTACCAATATCGTTCCTGCAAAAGAAAAGCTGATGCCGCCAAATGGCGTTTATGATACAGTGTCCCATTTTAAGGACAGAACCCTTTGCGGGATCACAAACGTAGGATATAAGCCAACCATCGGAGAGAAATTCCTGGGTGTTGAGACCTATCTTTTTGACTGTGAGGAGGATCTGTACGGAGAGCCCTGCAGAGTGGAATTCTTTCATTATTCCAGACCGGAGAAGCGCTTTTCGTCCATAGAAGCACTAAAGCAGCAGCTCCTGAAGGATGCAGAAAAGGGAAAGGCTTATTTCCGCAGTCTCGAAAATAAAAACTTTCGGGAAAAACTTTTCGAAAAAAACAGTTTACAGGTCAGAAACCGTGTGCTATACTGTTCGAGGTGAAAAAAGCCAGTATTCAGAAGCCGGAGACTCCGACCACTTCTTAATACCCGGCGTTTAATTAAAATTTCAAGGAGGAAACAACAATGATTTCTAAAGAGAAGAAAACAGCGATCATGAAAGAGTATGCAAGAACAGAGGGTGACACAGGTTCACCGGAGGTTCAGGTTGCAGTTCTTACAGCAAGAATCCAGGAGCTCACAGAGCATCTTAAAACACACCACAAAGATCATCATTCCAGAAGAGGTCTTCTGAAAATGGTAGGTCAGAGACGTGGCCTTCTTGCTTATCTTAAGAAAACAGACATCGAAAGATACCGTGCACTGATTGAAAAATTAAGCTTAAGAAAATAATAGCCTTTTAGTATGCGGAAGGGGCGGATTTCCATCCGCCTCCCTTTTTATGCAAGTGGAATTGTTGTTTTAATGTGTATGCAATGCGTATTCAGAAACTATGAAACGCAGCAGGAGTTATTTCCGAGACTACTGAAAAGATTATTTTGCAAAATAACTGAAAAAGTAGTTTTTTCAGTTGTTTCGGACTCCTGTTTTAATGTGACATTGTAATACCATGTAAATTTGAAAATTGCCGTCTGATACAGGAATATCTGTCCTGATTGGGGGAAGGCAAAAATTCACAGAAAGATTTGAAAAAATAATAACCAGAATATGAAAAAAGGAGAATGAACATATGTACAAAAGTTATTCCATGGAATTAGCCGGAAGAACCTTGACAGTAGATATCAACCGCGTTGCAAAACAGGCAAACGGTGCAGCATTAATGCATTATGGTGATACTACAGTATTATCTACAGCAACAGCATCTAAAGAGCCAAGAGAAGGAATCGATTTCTTCCCGTTAAGTGTTGAATATGAAGAGAAAATGTATGCAGTAGGCAAAATCCCGGGAGGATTTAACAAGAGAGAGGGAAAAGCAAGCGAGCATGCAATCCTTACTTCCCGCGTGATCGACAGACCGATGCGTCCTCTGTTCCCAAAGGATTACAGAAATGATGTAACATTGGTAAACATGGTTATGTCTGTTGATCCGGAATGTAATCCGGAGATTCCGGCTATGCTGGGTTCTGCTATTGCAACCTGCATTTCCGATATCCCCTTTGACGGTCCATGTGCAACCACACAGGTTGGTCTGATCAATGGTGAATATATCATCAACCCTACCATGGCACAGAAAGATGTATCTGACCTTCAGCTTACAGTAGCTTCCACAAGAGAGAAAGTAATCATGATCGAAGCCGGCGCAAAAGAAGTTCCGGAAGACAAGATGATCGAAGCTATCTATAAAGCTCATGAAGTAAACCAGGAGATCATCAAATTTATCGATAAGATCGTAGAAGAATGCGGAAAACCGAAACACAGCTACGAATCATGTGCAGTTCCGGAAGAACTCTTCGCAGCGATCAAAGAAATCGTACCTCCGGCAGAAATGGAAGTTGCCGTATTCTCTGACGATAAACAGACAAGAGAAGAAAATATCCGTCAGGTAACAGAGAAACTGAAAGAAGCTTTTGCTGACAAGGAAGAGTGGCTTGCAGTTCTGGGCGAGGCTGTATATCAGTACCAGAAGAAGACTGTCCGCAAGATGATCTTAAAAGACCACAAACGTCCTGATGGTCGTGCCATTACTCAGATCCGTCCTCTGGCAGCAGAGACAGATATTATCCCCAGAGTACATGGTTCTGCTATGTTCACACGTGGACAGACACAGATCTGTACCATCACAACTCTGGCTCCTCTTGCAGAAGCACAGAAGCTTGACGGACTTGACGAATTTGAAACTTCAAAGAGATATATGCATCACTACAACTTCCCGTCCTACTCTGTAGGTGAGACCAAGCCTTCCAGAGGACCGGGACGTCGTGAGATCGGTCACGGAGCACTTGCTGAGAGAGCACTGGTACCGGTACTTCCTACAGAGGAAGAATTCCCATATGCAATCCGTACCGTATCTGAGACATTTGAGTCCAACGGCTCCACATCCCAGGCAAGTATCTGTGCATCTACTATGTCACTGATGGCTGCCGGTGTACCGATCAGAAAACCGGTTGCAGGTATTTCCTGCGGACTTGTTACAGGTGAAACAGACGATGATTACATCGTTCTTACAGATATCCAGGGTCTTGAGGACTTCTTCGGAGATATGGACTTCAAGGTAGCCGGAACACATGACGGAATCACAGCGATCCAGATGGATATCAAGATCCACGGCCTTACAAGACCGATCGTTGAGGAAGCGATCCGCAGAACAAAAGAGGCAAGAGAATATATCCTGACAGAAGTTATGGAGAAATGTATCGACAAGCCTCGTACAACAGTAGGAGAGTTTGCTCCGAAGATCATCCAGATCCAGATCGATCCTCAGAAGATCGGTGATGTTGTAGGTCAGAGAGGAAAGACTATCAACACCATTATTGAGCGTACAGGTGTGAAGATCGACATCACAGATGACGGCGCAGTTTCTATTTGCGGAACAGACCAGAAGGGTATGGATGAAGCAAAACGTATGATCGAGATCATCACTACCGAGTTTGAGGCAGGACAGATCTTTACAGGACGCGTAGTCAGCATCAAAGAGTTTGGCGCATTCCTTGAGTTTGCACCGGGCAAGGAGGGAATGGTACACATTTCCAAGATCTCCAAACAGAGGATCAACCGTGTTGAGGATGTTCTTACACTTGGCGACAAAGTTAAGGTTATCTGCCTTGGCAAGGACAAGATGGGAAGAATCAGCTTCAGCATGAAGGATGTACCGGAAGAAGCATAAATGATGAGATACCACAATATTACCAAGGACGATATGTTAAACGGAGACGGACTTCGTGTAGTGCTCTGGGTAGCCGGCTGTTCACACGGCTGCCGGGAGTGCCAGAATCCCATTACCTGGGATCCGAATGGAGGTCTGCCCTTTACGGACAGCGAGCGAGCTGAGATATTTGCAGAGCTGGACAAGGATTATATCAGCGGGATCACCTTTTCAGGAGGCGATCCTCTGCATCCTTCCAATATCGCTGAGGTAACAGCTCTTGCAAGAGAAATCAGAGAGAAGTATCCGGATAAGACGATCTGGCTGTATACGGGTTCTCTCTGGGAAGAAATCCAGCAGTACGAGATCATCCATTATCTGGATGTATGCGTGGACGGGGAATTTCAGGTGGACAAGAAAGAGGTTCGTCTGAAATGGAAAGGCTCCTCAAATCAGAGGGTGATCGATGTACAGGCGTCACTTCGTGAGAACCGTGTGGTTCTGTACACGGAGTGATCAGAGGTTTTTTTGAAATTACCTATTGGGAGTGGAACGAAAAATGAAAAGAATTGCGAAATTTCACAAGGTAAGTTTTGAACAGTTTGCAAAGGACTGGAAGGATACCTTTGAACAGTATTCAGAAGAGGAGATCCGGAATATCTATGACAGTCTGAAGCTTCCGAAGAGAGCTACGACCGGAAGTGCAGGATATGATTTTTATGCACCTGTGGATGTGACCATGAAGCCAGGTGAGATCGTAAAGATACCGACCGGTATCCGTGTAGAGATGGAAGAGGGCTGGGTTCTGAAATGTTATCCGAGAAGCGGACTGGGATTTAAATTCCGGCTGCAGTTGAATAACACAGTGGGAATCATTGACAGCGATTATTTCTTTTCCGACAACGAAGGTCATATCTTTGCCAAGCTGACTAACGATACAAGAGAAGATAAAAACGATCCAGATCCCGGCAGGAACCGGTTTTATGCAGGGGATCTTTGTGGAATACGGAATCACCGTGGATGACGATGCAGATGCAGTAAGAAACGGCGGCTTCGGAAGTACCACAAAATAAAACAAAAGCCCGGAAGGCGGAGGTGTGAAGACCACATACATCCGATTTTCCGGGCTTGTTTTGTGTAGTTACTGCTTTCCGATAAATGCACGGTTTAGCTGAGAGGTGCGTCTGCCTCCTCGTCTGCACGTGCTTTTTCCACGACTGCGTTAAAGGCATTTGCGGCAGCGTCGTACTCTTCATCATCTTCAATGTTTGCCAGCATCGGATCGCCGTCTGCTGTGCGGGAGAAGCTGTAGAGATAAACCTCACCGGTCTCATTCTGGCCGTTCTCATCCAGTGGGAGAAGTGCGATATATTCTTTGTTCTCTACAGGGAAAATAGTAAGGATGGCACATTCTACCTCAGTATCATCATCCATAGTCAGGGTGATGGTATGATGTGCCTCATCTACCCTGCTTTCACAGTTAGCTGTGCAGGAAGCGCAGTCACTTGGTGCACATCCGCTTTTGTTAAATTCATCACTCATAAAAAAATCCTCCGTTCTGCTGCTGCCTGTAAATAAGAGGGCAGCTCTGCATGATATAGAGAACATTTTAACAGATATGACGTAGAACAGCAACAAAATATTTGAGAGCCTGAGAAAACTTTCAAAATATTTTTTGCTTAATCCGACAATGTGAGATATAATAAAAATATGACGAAAAAATGAGGAGAAAATATAAAAATATGAAATTTATTTCCTGGAATGTAAATGGGATCCGGGCCTGTATCACCAAGGGCTTTGAGGAACGCTTTCATGAGCTGGATGCGGATATTTTCTGTCTGCAGGAGACGAAATGCCAGCAGGGACAGGTAAAGCTGGAACTTCCCGGATATCATCAGTACTGGAACTACGCAAACCGCAGAGGCTATTCAGGTACAGCCATTTTTACGAAGAGGGAGCCATTGTCTGCGGCTTACGGGATCGGGATAGAGGAGCATGATAAAGAAGGACGTGTCATCACGCTGGAATTCGATGAGTATTATTTTGTGACTGTATATACTCCCAACTCCCAGAGCGAGCTCCGCCGTCTGGAATACCGTATGAAGTGGGAAGAGGATTTTTTGGCTTATCTTCTGAAATTGCAGGAGAAGAAACCGGTGATCTGCTGTGGCGACCTTAATGTGGCACATCAGGAGATCGATCTCAAGAACCCGAAGACCAACCGCAAAAATGCAGGCTTTACTGATGAAGAGAGAGCTTGCTTTACCAGAGCCCTTGAGAGTGGCTTTATTGATACATTCCGCTATTTTTATCCGGATAAAGAGGGCGTTTACTCCTGGTGGTCCTACCGTTTCCGTGCACGAGAGAAGAACGCCGGCTGGCGTATCGACTATTTCCTTGTTTCCCCTTCCCTGAAAGAAAAGCTTCAGGATGCGAAGATCCACGGAGAGATCATGGGATCCGATCATTGCCCGGTTGAGCTGGATATTGATCTGTGACGGATCCGGCGAAAAGGATTTCTATGGATTTGAATAATAAAAAGAGAAAAGGAGGAGTTGCCTTGGCAAGCCGCAGATTAGGTCGAGTGGAAAAAGGTCAGCCGCTGATACTTGGAGCCAACAAAATGGAGGGCGGTTATAATTTTGCAGTGGAGGCATCGGAGGATTCTGAAGTATCCCTGCTTTTATATAAAAAACGAGGAGCTGCCGCACCGGTGGAGATCGTTTTTCCAAAGGATTTCCATACAGGACGTGTGTGGGCACTGAAGCTGTGCAGTGCTTCTCTGAGGGATTTTGAATATAATTATAAAATAGACGGAGAGATCGTGCAGGATCCGTATGCATACGGACTTCACGGGAGAGAGCATTTCGGAGTACCTTACGATCCGGAAAAGGAAGTCCGCTGTCGCTTCCTTAATGAGAATGTTTCCGGCTGGGAAAATGAAACTGCACCGGCAGTAGAATATGAAAATATGATCTTGTACAAGCTTCATGTCCGTGGTTATACGAAGCTTGCCAGAAAGATGGTTTCCCATAAGGGGACTTTTCTTGGCCTGACAGAGATGATCCCTTACTGGAAAGAACTTGGGATCAATGCCATTGAACTGATGCCTGCCTATGAATTCTGTGAGGTTCCGATCAATAAACCGAAGGAAGGCAGTGAACACATCAAGACCCGTCGAAAGGAAAATGTAGTGAATTACTGGGGCTATGCATCCGGCTTTTATTTCAGCCCGAAGAGTGCTTACTGCAGCACCAGAGAACCGGAGCAGGAATTTCGGTATCTGATCCGGGAACTGCACAAGAACGGCATTGCCTGTATCATGGAATTCTATTTTCCGGAGGAAACAGACAGCCTGATGGCTCTTCGAGCTTTGCAGTTCTGGAGAGATTTTTACCATGTAGATGGATTTCATGTGCTGGGAGAGGGCTTTAACCGGGAGATGCTTCTTCGGGATGGAATCCTTTCCGGAGCAAAACTGATCTTCCAGGGCTTTGATTTTGATCAGTTTTTACAGAGGAAAGCTCCCGGCCAGACGTTGCGGAGCGGAGAGCAATATGAATTTTCTCCAGGATATGCGCCGTTTCCTGAAAAGCGATGAAGGTATGGTGGAGGCTGCAGCATGGCATATCCGTCATAACAGCGAGAATCATGGAGTGATCAATTACATGGTCTGCCAGGACGGATTTACCATGAATGACCTGGTGAGCTACAATTATAAACATAAACGAGGCCAATGGCGAAGGCAATCAGGACGGAAGCAGCTATAATTATTCCTGGAACTGCGGTGTGGAAGGCCCTACCCGTAAGGTTTCCGTCCGTCAGATGAGGGAACGCCAGATCAAAAATGCCTTTCTGATGATGCTGCTGAGTCAGGGTGTTCCCATGATCTATCACGGCGATGAATTCGGCAATTCCCAGAGCGGAAACAATAATGCCTACTGTCAGGATAATGCTACCGGCTGGACAGACTGGAAGGGCCTTTCCAGAAACCAGGGACTGAGGGAATTTGTAAAGGATGCCATTGCTTTTCGTAAGGCCCATCCCGTTCTTCATATGCCGGTGGAACTGAAAGGGGTAGATTATCTGACCAAGGGGTTCCCGGATGTGTCTCTTCACGGGGAACGTGCCTGGTATCTGAGCTATGAGAATACCAGCAGGCTTCTTGGTATGATGTACTACGGAGCCTATGCAAGGGAAAAAGAGGATCTGGAGGCTGCAGAGGATGATTTTATTTACATCGGCTATAATTTCCACTGGGAAAACCGGAGCCTTGCTCTGCCCAATCTCCCGGAAGGCATGTGCTGGAAAAAAACTCGCAGATACCTCTCTTCACGGAACAGGATTCTGTCTGGAGGAGGAAGAAGAATATAAAAAATCAATCGAAATAGGCCCCCGCGCCATTGTGGTATTGCTGGGCAGACAGGAGGCGGAGAAAGATGCGATCATGGCACCCGTGGCTGCACTTCAGGACCATCACGAGGCATAAGCTTCTGGTGATGAAATATTGTTTTCGTATCGGGTTATATAAGCAGGGGTTGCTTCATGACCTGTCCAAATATTCCCCGACGGAATTTCTGGTAGGCTGTAAATATTATCAGGGGACAAGAAGCCCCAACAACGCAGAACGTGAGGCAACCGGCGTATCCATGTCCTGGCTGCACCATAAGGGAAGAAACAGACACCATTTTGAACATTGGGTAGACTATTCCCTTGACGGTGAGCATGTGATCATGGGAGCCAGAATGCCCAGAAAATATGTGGCGGAAATGGTCATGGACCGGATCAGTGCATCCAGAAACTATCTGGGAGAGGAATATACCTATCATGAACCATTGCAGTATTTTCTGAAAAGCAAGGAGAAGCTGTGGTTTATCCACCCACAGACAAAGAAAGAGCTGGAGGGACTTCTCAGGATCCTGGATAAATACGGAGAGGATAAGACTCTGTGGTATATCCGCAATGTATATCTTCGTGATAACCGTGGAAAAAAAGTGAAAAGCCCCGGGAAAAAGCTTCGAAATCACAGATAGGGGTGTATTTTTGGCAGGTTGTCTGATATAATATTCAGATATCAGGAGGAAGAATGAATGGATACACCAACAATTGCGAAATACTATAGAGAGAAAGATCCCATGGAGCGTCTGAAGCTTCTGGAGCAGTCCATTGCAGCAGGAGAAGAACCGGAAGAAAATAAGATCCGTAAGGAACTCTGGGATATCCGTTACAGCGATAAATCCGAGACTGGTGATACCAGGGCAGACGGTTATCTCGGTCTCTGGATGACCATGGAGTTTAACCGGAATTCCGCTTCCAGATTCTTTGGCACAAGAAGTGCGAAGAAAGAGATAGGTAAGTATCTTAAGAAGCTGAAATTTCAGGAGTTCCAGGAAAAAGGCGGCCTTTAT
>ENA-OQKL01000667-OQKL01000667.1-human-gut-metagenome-genome-assembly--contig:-NODE-667-length-10324-cov-3.465627_pt1 | contig 10324 bp, 10 predicted proteins | sample MGYA00242779_ERZ504800 | MGnify/ENA primary metagenome ERZ504800 (study PRJEB26092, sample SAMD00036410) | human gut metagenome | host: Homo sapiens | study: EMG produced TPA metagenomics assembly of... | reverse complement strand
CTGTACCCGCTCACTCTCGTGACCTCCAAGCAGCTGCTGCCGGTCTACGACAAGCCCATGATCTACTACCCGCTGTCCACGCTCATGCTGGCGGGCATCAAGGACATCCTGGTCATCTCCACGCCGACCGACCTGCCCAACTTCCAGCGCCTGCTGGGCGACGGCTCGCGCTTCGGCGTGGACCTCTCCTACGCCGAGCAGCCCTCGCCGGACGGCCTGGCGCAGGCCTTCACCATCGGCGAGGAGTTCATCGGCGGCGAGCCCTGCGCGCTCGTGCTGGGCGACAACATCTTCTACGGCAACGGCCTGTCGCGCCACCTGACGCGCGCCGTCCAGAACGCCGAGTCGGGCCGCGCCACGGTCTTCGGCTACCACGTGGACGACCCCGAGCGCTTCGGCGTCGTGGAGTTCGACGGGGAGGGCAGGGCCGTCTCCATCGAGGAGAAGCCCGCCGAACCCAAGAGCTCCTACGCCGTCACCGGCCTGTACTTCTACCCGGGCGACGTGGCAGCCAAGGCGCACGAAGTGAGGCCCTCGGCCCGCGGCGAGCTCGAGATCACCACGCTCAACCAGATGTACCTGGAGGAGGGGACGCTGTCCGTGGTGACCCTCGGCCGCGGCTACGCGTGGCTGGACACCGGCACCATGGAGAGCCTGCACGAGGCCGCGGAGTTCGTCCGCGCCGTGGAGCACTCCCAGGACCTGCCCGTGTCCGTCCCCGAGGAGATCGCCTGGGAGAACGGCTGGATCTCCACCGCCGAGCTTGAGGAGGCCGCCAAGGCCTACGGCAAGTCGGTCTACGGGCGGCACCTGAAGAAGGTCGCCGCCGGCGAGATCGTCAACAGCCCGCGCGAGTACTAGCGCAAGCTTGTTTTCTTTTAGGGGTCACCGTTTATCTGGTGGCCCCTTTCGTTATGATTACGTTGACCATAAAGACAATATGATTGGGAGTGGATGTGTTAAGCGTCTACTTTGGCGATATGCCAGAAGCGATTTACAACACAGCGACATATTTCAAAAACTCTTACCGGTCTTCTTGGATTACGGATCCCTATGCAGTCTCGATAATTAAAGATGTCGATCGATCGGTTGTTGTCTCCGAAAACGTCATCGAAAGCCCTGTGCTTGGATCCATCTCCCCACTCCAGCTTTCTGGTGGCGTGAAAACGCTGCTGCTTATGAGATTTGATCGTAAGCATATTTTTAACGCTTCTACCTGTGGTGACAACTGTGCCAAGTGGATTCTCGACATGGCGAAAGACCGCAAGCTTGTTGTGAATCTCTATCATGTGATGGACTTTGGTCGCGAGGATTTTAAAATTAAAGTCGTGAATAGCGGCCGAATCGTTCACAACATGGCCGAATTGATTCACGAGTCGATTCCGTATCTGTAGGTACTGCTTATGAACGGTTCGCATCTCGTTAAGATTTCCCGCCGCAGGGGAACTAAGTACACATTTACCATCAAGCGGAACATCACTATTGTGCGTGGCGATAGTGGCACGGGTAAGACGACACTGTTTGACATGGTCGCAGACTACATGCGAACGGGCGAGCAGTCGGGCGTTTCCTTGCAATGCGATTGTCCCTGTGTCGCCCTGACCGATTATGATTGGCGAAACCAGCTTTCGTCCGTTCATGACTCGATTGTATTTGTCGATGAGGGCTTAAAAGAGATCCATTCTGATGAGTTTGCCCATCATGTGCTGTATTCCTCGAATTATTTCGTGCTGATCTCAAGGGCTGATTTCCCCAATCTTCCGTATAGCGTGGATGAGATTTACAAGATTAAGACGAGCGGAAAATACCATTCTTTCGTCCCTGTTTATCAAGATCGCGGGAATCATCGTTATGCTATTTCCCGGTCGGCGCCAAAACAGGACTTTTCTATCCTTCTATGCGAGGACAGTAAGTCTGGTTTCCAGTTCTTTGAACGGCATTTCGCTGACAGTGAGCTTACCTGTACTTCGGCCATGACGAACAGCGCGATTTTGGGCTGGTTGGATCAGCATCTCGACGATCGCGTGTTTGTTGTCGCGGACGGGGCGGCATTTGGGTGCTATGCGGACCGCGTCCTTAAGCTGCAAGACATTCACCGCGATACTGTTACGGTTTGTCTTCCCGAATCATTCGAGTGGCTTCTACTGAGCTCCGGCGTAATTTCAGAGCTAGATGTTAAGACGGTTTTGGAAACCCCAGAAGCCTTTGTAAACAGTGAGAAGTTTAAAAGCTGGGAGGATTTCTTCTATAAGTACTTACGTGAAATAACTGGGGATTCGGTTTTTCACTACGACAAAGACTGCATTTCGGAGGCGTTTTGTACAGGAGGTAATTCTGCGAAGGTTATGGCTCTTATCGCATGCCGAAATGTCCGATAGTTTTGTTGAATAGCGTCGCGGCGTCACTTCCTGCGGCATACTAAAGAAGCTGTACATGCTTCAGATTGGATTTTCATGTCTGAGATTTTCGAACCCAAGAATATCATCGTCACTGGCGGCTGCGGCTTCATCGGCAGCAACTTCGTGCACTACGTCGTGAACAACCACCCCGACGTGCACGTCACCGTCCTGGACAAGCTGACCTACGCCGGCAACCCCGAGAACATCGCGGGCCTTCCCGCCGACCGCGTCGAGCTCGTGGTGGGCGACATCTGCGACTCCGAGCTGCTGGATAGGCTCGTCCCCGGCCACGACGCGATCGTGCACTACGCCGCCGAGAGCCACAACGACAACTCCATCGCCGACCCGGAGCCCTTCCTGCGCACCAACGTCGAGGGCACCTTCCGCCTGCTGGAGGCCGTGAGGAAATACGGCGTCCGCTACCACCACGTCTCCACCGACGAGGTCTACGGCGACCTGGCGCTCGACGACCCGGCGAAGTTCACCGAGGAGACGCCGTACCGCCCGTCCTCGCCGTACAGCTCCACCAAGGCGTCCTCCGACATGCTCGTGCGCGCCTGGACCCGCACCTACGGGCTGCGAACCACCATCTCCAACTGCTCCAACAACTACGGCCCCTACCAGCACGTGGAGAAGTTCATCCCCAGGCAGATCACCAACATCATCGACGGAGTCCGCCCCAAGCTCTACGGCCGCGGCGAGAACGTCCGCGACTGGATCCACACCGAGGACCACTCCTCGGCCGTCTGGGACATCCTCACGAAGGGCCGCATGGGGGAGACCTACCTCATCGGCGCCGACGGGGAGAAGAACAACATCACCGTGCTGCGCATGATCCTTGCGGCCATGGGACGCGACCCCGAGGACTTCGACTGGGTCGCCGACCGCCCCGGCCACGATCGCCGCTACGCCATCGACTCCACCAAGCTGCAGACCGAGCTCGGCTGGCGCCCGACGCACACCGACTTCGCCGAGGGCCTCAGGGCCACCATCGACTGGTACGTCGCCAACGAGGCCTGGTGGCGCCCGGCCAAGGAGGCCACCGAGGCCCGCTACCGCGCGCAGGGGCAGTAGGGAGAGGAGAGACATGGCAGACATCGCATTCGAGAAGGACCTCTCCGTCGCCGAGACCGGCATCGAGGGCCTGAAGGTCGTCGACCTGGCCGTCCACGGCGACAATCGCGGCTGGTTCAAGGAGAACTGGCAGCGCGCCAAGATGTGCGCGCTGGGCATCCCCGACCTCCGCATCGTCCAGAACAACGTCTCCTACAACGACAGGAAGGGCGTCACCCGCGGCATCCACGCCGAGCCCTGGGACAAGTTCATCTCCGTGGCGCGCGGCTCGGTCTTCGGCGCCTGGGTGGACCTGCGCGAGGGCAGCGAGACCTTCGGCAAGGTCTACACCTGCACGCTCGACCCGTCCAAGGCCATCTACGTCCCGCGCGGCGTGGGCAACTCCTTCCAGGCCCTGGAGGACGGCACCGCCTACACCTACCTGGTGGACGCCCACTGGTCGCCGGAGCTCAAGAGGACCTACACCTTCGTGAACCTCGCCGACCCCGAGCTCGCCATCGAGTGGCCCATCCCGCTCGACGAGGCCACCGTATCCGAGGCCGACCTCAACCACCCGTACCTCAAGGACGTCATCCCCATGGCGCCGAAGCGCACCCTCGTCACCGGCTGCGACGGCCAGCTGGGCCATGCGGTGCGCAAGCTGGCGGAGGAGCGCGGCGTGGCGAAGGACTTCGACTTCTGCGACATCGACACCTTCGACATGTCCGACCCGGACGCCTACTCCAAATACGACTGGTCGCTCTACGGCACCGTGATCAACTGCGGCGCCTACACCGCCGTCGACAGGGCCGAGACCCCCGAGGGCCGCGTGGCCGCCTCGGAAGGCCAACGCCACCGGGCCGGCGCTGCTCGCACGCACCTGCGCCGAGCACGGGATCACCCTCGTCCACGTGTCCTCCGACTACGTCTTCGACGGCACCGCCGAGGTCCATACCGAGGACGAGCCCCTCAGCCCGCTGTCCGTCTACGGCCAGACCAAGGCCGCCGGCGACATCGCCGTGGCCGGCTGCCCGCGCCACTACATCATGCGCTCGAGCTGGGTCATCGGCGAGGGGCACAACTTCGTCAAGACCATGAAGGCGCTGTCCGACCGCGTCGCCGACCCGGGGGATAAGCTCACCCAGATCACCGTCGTTGACGACCAACTGGGCCGCCTGACCTTCACGCGCGACATGGCCGCGGCCATCTTCCACGTGCTGGAGAACAAGGCCCCCTACGGCACCTACGGCTGCACCGGCTCCGGCGCCGTGAGGAGCTGGGCCGATATCGCCCGCGCCGTCTTCGAGGCCGCCAACGGCAACGGCGAGAAGGTCGTGCCGGTCAGCACCGCCGACTACTACGCGAGCGCCGCGGGCCCCATCGCCCCGCGCCCGGTCCACTCCGCGCTCGACCTTTCCAGGCTCGAGTCGGTCGGGTTCCACATGCCCGACTGGGAGGAAGAGCTGGGGGAGTACATCAAGACGCTCTAGTCGCCGCTATTGAATTGACGAGAGTAAAAAACGCCGCCGCTTGTTAACGGCGGCTTTTCTTATGCGTGGCGTATAGCCCCGCTGCAAAAAAGCGGCAAATGTCGCATGGTTTACTCTAAGCCTTACAATTACGACCAGATTCTTTGAAGAGGGCCTTGCTTAATTAGTTATTTACTACTGAGTTTAGATAAAACGCTAGAACCTAAAGCAAATGACCTAAGACCAGCTTTTTGCTTACTGATCTTATCAACGACATAGCTGATAAGATCAAATGGCACCGGAATGGTCTAGGCGTATTCTTTGTTTTCTATCCAGGTGGCGTAGAAGTCCACTCTGCCCGAGGGGGCCGTGCCCGACACCTTCCCCCCGTCGACGTAGCGGTAGAAGCTCCGCCCCTCCGGCAGCGCCCCGCCGTCCAGCTTCGCCCACCTGCCGTTGCCCGCGGCGTCGATGACGAACCACGCGTCGTCGCAGTCGCGGTGGGCCTTCCAGCCCGCGAACGCCATCGGCCCGCAGGAGAAGCCCAGCGCCGACGACGTCAGCGTGGCGGTCGGTGTGCCCACGACGACCCTCGTCGTCCTGGCGACGGCGGGCGCCGCGTCCGACCCGTGGTAGCGGATCGTGTAGGATGCGGGCTCCTTCCAGGTGGCGTAGAAGTCGAACCTTGATATCCACTTGTACCCGGATTGCATGGCAACGATAGAATTGGCAGCAAGATCGGCCTTGGCGTCGGTCGTCTTCCACTCGCGCAGGTTCATCGCAAAGGCGACGATGCCGTTCTGGATGCCACTGATGCTGGGCGGGAAAGACTGGTTGTCGGCGTCGATAGAGAACTTGTTCTCCTTTGCGTCGAGGTGCTGCTGGATGCGATCGGCGTACTTGGCGGCCCATTCGTCGGCCTTGCCATTGTGGACGAAGTAGTTGTCTTTGAGGCTCGTCGAGCGGGTGGCGTACCCGTCGGCAGTGTAGATTTTGGCGTGTCCCTTGTGCGCGATTGCCATGAGTTCATCGGTGATACAGAAGTACAGGTGGCGCTGGTCAAGGTCGCCATAGAAATTGTCGGATGTGTCGTCCCAGGTGCAGTCGACCTGGTACCATTTTCCGTCGAGCTTAACCGCATTCCAGGTGTGGCCGTCATAGGTATCGCGGGTCTCTGAATTAATGATGCCGACAGCGGTGAGCAGCTTGGAATAGGCGCTTTCATACGCCTGACAGGTGCCCACGCCGCGCGTGAGTGCGCTCTCGGCAGATGACCACTTCAGCGAGTTGTCGTACTCAAGCTGATTTAGAAGCCAGTCATGAAGATAAAGGGCCATTTCATATTCAAAGCCATTTGTGTTTTGCTTGGCCTGCGACACTGCTTTATTGACAATGCTCGCAACGCTGGGATACGCATCATCTGCAACCTGGATATACGAGTTGGTGCGCAAGTAGTAAACGCCCGACGCCTTGTCCATGAGGTAAAAGCGGAAGTTATATGATCCGGTAGCCGTCGTTGTGAACGTAAAGTCGTGGCTAGCGCACGCGTCGGTGAACTTTGTCCACTCTCCGCGGCTTGGGTCGGCGACCGACTCGTAGGCATACTCATTGGGGTTGGAGTAAGAGGGCGCATCCATGCGGAAAAGATAGCCGCCACTGCCACCTGTTGCGCTCACGTGGAAAGTCGTTGGCTGTCCAAGTACTGGATCGTTCCATTCGACGGTGAGGGTGACACTGCCGCTGGTGGCGCTATCGCTGTGCTGATATCCACTTACTGCGGCCTTTGTGGATTGTTCCGAATCAGACGACATGTCGGAAGTTAGGGAAACCTGAGGTTTCGCCTGATGTGAAATTGGATTCGCGAGATCTGAATCATTTTTGATGGACTCATTGCCGATCTCGCTTGTATCAATGTCGCCCGTCATACTGGTGCCCGAATTGTCCGCTGCGCCAGTATCAAACTGCTCCAAGGTGTTTTCTTGAAGCCGTTCTTCTTCCGCTAAAACCCTTACAGGTATTGCTGCGCTAAGCATGGATACGCAAAGAACTGCGCAGAGCGAGCGGTAAAAGACTCGTTTCATAGCGGTGCCTCTCGATAAGGTGGGCGCCAAGGCCCGGAGGCGGCGCCAGACCAACACTCCGTGTATATGTAAGTGGGGTTAATTTTACTGTAACACCAGTCAACAACTGCGAACTTTTTGGACAAAGTTGGGGAGGGGAGAGGGGTACTTGGGACAGTTTGGCACTGATTGATTTTTCGTAATCATGTCTATAAATTTTGATGAACAGTGATATGGATTCATTGTTATAGTTTGGAGCCAAACATGGAAGCACCCGCCGTTCTCCATCATTATGCAAGCCTAGATACGCTGGCCTTGATTCTGCATAATCGGACTATCAGGTTCAGCCGGTTAGATAAGGTTGATGACCCGCAAGAACAGCGTTCAGCAGACTCTCAAAATCTTGGAAAAATGAAGCTCGTCAGTTGTTGGACCTCTTCTGATGAGGAGAGTATCCCCATGTGGCGCGAGTACGCTGGAGCTGAATGTGGAGTAAGAATCCAAATGAAGAGTCATCCGTTTAAGCGGTACTCTGTGTCTACCGAAAGCCTAAGTAAGTTATCTAGTGACGCAGTTTTGAATGCTCTTGGTAGCAAGTTTGATGGACTTCAATTGCCGCTCGAAGACTTTTGGGATAAAAAATAGTAGAATTTTTCTCTCTGCCGCAAGATGATTTTAGGTCGGTTGAGGGATTAGAAAACGCCGGAAACCCGCATAAACTCTATGTTTTTGCGCGTTCTCGGCGTTTCTTTTATCGCCTGTGTTAGTGGTGCTTTTTCGGTAAATGGTGCCCAAATGGTGCCCAAATCCCACGCGGGGCTATAAAACGATATAAGAAGCGGTAAAGAGATACAGCGGTTAAAGCTCTAAATCGCTGCTCTTTTTCTTTGCCGCGCTCTTTGCTTTCTTCGGCTCGGCTTTCTCTGCCTTTGCCGGGTCTGCCTGTTTGACCGCCCCATGATAAGCGTCTAAGACTTCTTTTTTGCGTTCAAGCCGCACGTCCACATAACGGGCGGTAACAGCTTCAAAGTTCATAGACAGCCCAAGCGATACGCCGATACCCGCAAGTGTATGTCCTAACACTTCGCCTACGGTGTAGAAGTCGCCTGTCAGTTGGTGCATATTTGTAGCTGCTGTATGGCGCAAATCGTGAAAGCGGATATGCGGCATATCCAAATCTTCAAGCAGCTTTCCAAACTGGGAAGATACCCACGACGCGGAGATAGGGGAACCGTCCGGCTTCGCTACAACAAGGTCATTGTCATAGTAAGGCTTTCCGTCCTTTTCTGCCTGTTCGCGCTGCGCTTCCTGCATAGCAAACTGTTTGAGAAAGAACGGGCGGGCAAGCTCTGTGATAGGCAGCTTTCGCCCGTTGGATTTCGGCGGTGCCATTTCCTCAATGACTTTTGTTTTTGGCGGTACCTTAAAGGGTAGCTGCTCGGAAACGTCAAAGGTGTTGTTTTCCAAATCCACATTGCGCCAACGCAAGCCCAGGATTTCAGAACGGCGCATACCGTAAAGCCCGCCTAAGATAACGGGCATTTCCCAAACGGTACCCTCGACGCGCTGCATAAGGGCTTTTACCTGTTCCGGCGTGTACGGGTCGGGGGTCTTGTCGGTCTTTCCAAACTTCGTAAGCGTGTCCTTTGCTGCGTTTGTTTCGATATAGCGGTATTTCCGGGCATGGCTCAACGCCACGCTCAAAACACGCTTTGCCCCGGCTGCGGTGGACGGTTTCAAGCCTTTGTCAATAATCTGCTGAAACATTTTGTCTACCATAGCGGGGGTAAGCTGATTAAGGGCAACGCCGCCGATATATGGCGTGATGTAGTTTGCAATCGTTCTTTTGTACCCGTCGTAAGTAGAGGGGCGCAAGTTCACTCTTGCATAGCTTTCTACCCATTCATTCAGATAGCTTGCAACGGTCTGTTTCCGCTGTGAAGCGATAGACGCAATCTGTCCCGGATTATGGAGCTTTGCTTTCATCTCTGCTTCATGCTGCGTTGCTTCCTTTTTTGTTGGAAAGCCCTTTTTTGAATAGGTTTTCTTTTCCCATTCGGGGCGGTGTACTTTATATTCACGTCGTAAACTGTACCCGGCCGCCCGGTCAGTACGCCGTTGCTGTCGCGTTTATTCTTAACCTGCCTTGTTGATATAGCCATAGCTTAACCTCCCTGTCGTGCTGGGGGCTTTGCTGTCGTCTTTGCCCTGTGGTACCAGTCCCAGATTGCAGCGTCAGCTATCAAACGACGGTTTCCATTTTGTATATATTCAAGCTCGCCACTATCCATAAGCTCGCGCAGTTTATTTTCCCCGATACCGCTAATCTTGCTCATTTGCTCAACGGTCTTTAACATAGGGAATACAGGGATAGCGGGGCTTGCTGTTTCCTTTTTTGCCATAGGAAAATACCCCCTTTCATAAATGGCTAAAAAGTCAAGTTACAAAAAGTGGGCTTTAACCGGGCGGCTGTTAGCACAACCTCGCGGGAATTGCACCCCTGCTCATTTAAGGCAGCTTTACCCATTGCCTGCGACGCTCTGAACGCTCGGACTGTGGCTGTAAAGGCTTATCTCCCCTCAATGCGTGTTGTCGCCCGCAAGCTGCTAACTTGCTTCCCGTCGCGGTGTTTCTCGCTCGGCTTTTCCCGATAGAGGAATAGCGTCATGGCGCACCCTCCGTATGGCTCGGCGCAAAAAGGACGTACCCGGTTTGCCCTATACTGCGTCGCCGTTATCTTGCGTCGCTTTCTTTGTCAAGGAACATACGGGGCTGCTGCGGATTGATACGAAACGGAAAAGGGGTTAAGACGTTTCGGTATCGGTGCAGTTATTCAACCCTAAATGTGAGGATTGCCCTCATTAGTCTTGCTTGCAGCCGTTGGCGAATATCCTCGTCAACGCCAAAATAGACGTTTCCGCGCTCGTCGCAGAGCTTCCGCATGGAAAGGCTCGCTATGTAACCACTAAAATGCTGCAAGACAATTTTCATAGCGTCCGGGTCGCCCTTTGTCGCTGCCACAATGACAGGATAGGGAACAAGGGCAACGTCCGGGAAGTCAGATTGTTTACCATTCGTCCCATTCATCAGCGTGTTCCTCCAAATATTTCTTCAAGATTTCAAAAGAGCTTGTCCGTCTGTACTGTATCGTGCTGCGCGACGTATTGAATAACTTTCCAATCTCCACGTCGGTCATGCCCTCGAAATAGTACAGCATGATAGCTTTCCTTTTTTCTTCCGGCAAAGTGCGGATTGCTTCAAGCAGCAGCTTCGGCGTGATTTTCTTTCCTGCCTGCTGATAGCTCGGCTCGGCTTCTTCGTCTTGAAAATACTTATCAAGCGT
>ENA-OQKL01000666-OQKL01000666.1-human-gut-metagenome-genome-assembly--contig:-NODE-666-length-10328-cov-1.819822_pt1 | contig 10328 bp, 10 predicted proteins | sample MGYA00242779_ERZ504800 | MGnify/ENA primary metagenome ERZ504800 (study PRJEB26092, sample SAMD00036410) | human gut metagenome | host: Homo sapiens | study: EMG produced TPA metagenomics assembly of... | reverse complement strand
TTCGGCTTTGATGGGATCTGTATAGTCTATTTGGGTGCTTGTTCCGTTGATGTAGGCATCTACTGCTCCTTCCGGATATTCTTTGATTCCGGCATAAGCCCCCGATAAGCTAATTCATTAGTCATGGAAACACGGATTCCATTTTCATATAGGTTCTTTACACTTTCACTGCCAATATCCCATCTTAATTTTGCTTCAGCCAGTAGGAAATAGGCTTCCGCTGCTTTCATGATGGGCAGTGGCATGGAATAAGAAGAACCGTTGTTTCCTTGAATCCAACCGGAGAAGTTACCCCAACTGTTTGGTTTGGCAGGCAGGCCACTGGCAAAACGGATACCCAGGTATTGACTATTGGCAGCTACTGTGGTAGTACCGGCTTCGTTTTTGATATCTCCGGTATTCAGGGTCATATATAACGGTTGGCGCGGATCTTTGGTTCCACTCATAATAGTTACCAGATTGGCATTGAATCCACAATCACCCCAATTGAACATCAGCCACATTTCATTCTCAAGACTTTTATCGATCAGAATATCCTTGTTGACTGTTGCCAAAGTGTTTTGGGCAGCCTCGGTAGCGATTGCCTTAAGGTTCATTCCGGCGTTGCCGGCTTCGGTTTCCCGTTTGGACAGGCGTAACGCCATGCGTAGTTTCATCGTATTGGCTATTTTTACCCATAGGTCTTTGTCGCCGTTGCACCAACAGTCAAAGGATTTCAATTTGGCTATTTCATCTGCTCCCATGGCACTGATGTCAGTAATGGCTGTACTCAGATCTTCAAGCATGGCTTTATACAGGTCTTTCTGGCTGTCGAACTCGAAATACACTTCGTTTTCTCCCGATAGGATGGAGCTGTAAGGTATCGGTCCGTAGGCATCTGTGGTCATCAATGTTCCGTAAGCCTGTACGATACGCATCACGCCTGACAGGCCTCTTTCACCACTGGCGTCACATTGTGCGATGATGCGGCGGGTTGTTATTGAAAATATGGAGATAATAGTTTTCGTACATACCACCGCTATGTCCCCGGTTCTCTCCCATATCACCGTTGGTGAAGTTACCGTTGGGAGTCATAAAATAACCTCCATAAAGGTCAATAGTCAGGTTGGTCCAAAACTGGAACATATTTTGCTGAGGAGGATAACAGTAGGTCATCGGTTCGGTACATTGTGCGGCAAAAGGAAGGTCTGCCGGATCTACCTGTATGTTACTGGTATTCAATTTCTCGAAGTCGTCTGTACAGGAAGAAAAGATGTTTCCTGTAGTCATGGGGATTGCCATTAAGAAGGCGTATGTTAATATCTTATTCCGTTTCATAGTTTCAAGCATTAGAAGTTAAGTTTTAAATTAAGACCAAAGCTGCGTGAGGTAGGCAGTGCAAACATATCTACACCTTGTATTCCATTACCTGTACCTGCCGATACATCCGGATCCATCGGGGCGTCTTTATGGAAGAAAAACAGGTTGCGGCCGATGATGGCTGCTGTCAGGTTCTTGCCTGCACCCAGCAAGTTACGGAAGGTATAACCGAAAGTCACTTCACGAAGACGAATATTGGTAGCATCATAAACATAGTTTTCCACAGCGTATGGACTGTTGAAGTTGTTGTTACCGGTGGTACGATAGTACTTGTCGGCATCAAATTTTACTCCGTCCACTGTAATACCGCCGGCATCACGGGCTTCACCTGAACGTTTCGATACGCCCCATCCGTCCAAGGCGGCTTCGGTCATACTAATCACTTTTCCACCGAATTTAGCATCAATTAGGAACGATAGTGAGAAGTCTTTGTAGCGGAATGTGTTTGTCCATCCCATATTTACTTTGGCATTCATATTGCCTGCGTATTCCAGTTCGTCCATAGAATCACCACTTACGATAGGCTCTCCTTTTTCGTTTTGCAAGGGTTTGCCGTTTTCATCACGCATCAGATGACGTACATACAGATCTCCGTAGTGGCCGCCTTCTTTCAATATAACTTTTGCACCTCCGAAATCGGTCAATGTCAGTCCGTTGGGAAGGTCATCTACCAATTCTTTGATTTTATTATCATTATAAGAGAAGTTCAGGTTGGTACTCCAGCTGAAGTTGTCAGTGAACTGCTCGTACCATCCGATATTGAATTCAAAGCCTTTGTTTTCTACATTACCGGCGTTTACATAACGGTTTCTCAAGCCTGATTCGTAAGGAGCCGCAACGGAGAAGAACTGATTTTTGGTGTTGGTTTTATAATAAGTCAGGTTGATATTCAGTCGGTTCTGTAAGAATGTACCGTCAAAACCAATTTCTAAAGAATGGGTTTTTTCCGGCTTCAATGTTCTGAATGGAGCTTTGTCGGGGGGAGTGATGGCACCTTGAGAACCTAGAGAATAGAGCAGATTACTCATGAATACAGGTACGTCATTACCTACGATAGAATAGCTTGCACGGAATTTGAACAAATCAATGTTCTTACCCATATCTACAAATTTGTTCAGCAGGACACTACCGCCAAAAGAGGGATAAAAGAATGAACAGCTTTCTGTGAAAGCCAATGCCGAAGACCAGTCATTACGTGCTGATATATCAAGGAATATGCCTTCACGGTAACCGAGTTGTGCGGTGGCGAATACTGAGTTCAGCCGTTTTTGGGTCATCCAGTTGTCATCTTTGCCTACGGTGGACATATTGCCATAATAGTTGTTCGGAGTAAAGATGTTCGGATAAAAAATGTTTCCGGAACCGGGCTGTGAGAACTGGGAACCCTCGCCCCATAGGTCTACATGAGAGGTTTTGGTTTTTGTAAAACTGGAACCTGCGGTAGCGGATAGAGAAAAATCATTGAATGTATGGTTGTAGCTTACTAAAACATCGCCATAAAGTTGGTCGCTGAAATAGCGGTTGTCTTTCATGCGTCCCATCGGATAAAGGTTTCCTACGCTGGATGCGTAAGCATTGTGTACCCAGTGTTCTTCTCCTCTTTCGTAACGCATACGTCCTTGGATATTCAGATCCGGAGTAATGTTCCATTTGATGCTTCCGCCGAATTCATAGCGGTTACGGTCGGTGATAGGGGTCTGTCTGTTCAACATCCAATATGGATTACCGAATTGCTGTTGTTGTGTATTTGTCCAGTTTTGGACATAGCAGCCTCTTGCGGGATCATATACCTCGAAGTTCTCTTTATAGCCATTCCAGTCTTCTCCTCTAGGGAAGAGATAAACACCGGTCAGCGGATTCCATAAGTAACCGGCAGCTGCCTGATTGGTGATGTGCTGGTTGGTAAACTTGGCCGTGAAATCAATATGAATGTCTTTCAGAATATTGAAACCTACTTTTGAATTCAAATTGTGGCTTCGGTAGTCATTCTGGGGAGTGATGCCTTGTGAATAGACATTGGCATAGGAAAAATAAGATTGGATATTTTCATTGCCTCCGCTTAAGGAGATGGAGTTATTCGTTGTAAATCCGGTACGGAAGAATTTTTTTGCATAGTTTGGAGCTTTGCTGCTTAGTTTCTCACCCCAGCTGAAAGTACCGTTGTCGCTCATTCCATAAGTAGTCTGGAATTCGGGTAGCACCATTGGGCTCTCCATCGTGGTGTTGCTGGATACATTAACGGAAACTTTACCCGACTGTGCTGATTTGGTGGTAATCATAATGGCGCCATTGGCTGCTACCGCACCATAAAGCGCTGCTGCCGATGCACCTTTCAGCAAAGTGATTTGGGCGATGTCGTCCGGATTGATTGTAGACATGGCGTCACCACCGTCTCGCTGGCCTCCGTAGTTGCTGTCTACTTGTGAGTTGGTGATATTCATCATGACAGGAACTCCGTCTACTACTACTAACGGTTGGTTGTTACCGCTGATGGACTTATTGCCACGGAACAGAATCTTGGAAGAACCGCCGGCTCCGGTTGAGTTCGGTGTGATCATCATACCGGCACTTTTACCTTGCAGGGAGTTAATCATATTGACGCTCTTGATGTCATTAACGTCTTTACCTCCTACTGTTTGCGCAGAATAGGTCAGTGTTTCGGATTGGCGTTTAATACCCATTGCCGTTACTACGACTTCACCCAGTGTTTCTGTATCCGATGCCATTTTTACGTTGATTACTGTACGTCCGTTTACAGGTTCCTCTATGGTTTTCATACTTAAATAGGAGAATACCAGAATGTCTTTGTCACCGGCTTGCAGGGTATACTTTCCGTCGAGGTCGGTCACTGTTCCGATAGTTGTACCTTTAATTAATACGTTTGCGCCGATCAGAGGTTCGTTAGCGTCTTTATCTATTACAGTACCGCTGACTGTATGCGTTTGTGCATACAATGCTGTTACAAACACTCCCAATAGGAATGTCAGGAAAAAGTAAAAATTCGTCTCATAAGGTTAGATTTTGAGGTTCGTTCTTAATTAGATTTTTGTTTTCAGATTAAATAATAGGTTTGTTGATAATTGGGCATGTTTACCCAATAGGTTTGATTTGATAGTTTTTCGCATAGGCATTCAGTTTAAGGTTAACTTATCAAGGTTTATTTATTAAGGTTTCTGTTAATCTCTCTTTAAGTCGGTCAACATTATTAATACAAATATCATAACCGGGTTACTAAACAAAAACTTATATTTTTTGTATTTTATCTCATTCTTGTTTTCTTATTTTGAAATAAATACTTATGTTTGTGTAACCTTAAATTAAAAATGACCTATGAACCTTAATGATAACCGCTTAATTATTAAAACCTTGAAGTCGGGAGATCAAAAAGTATTTTCCCTGGTTTATGCTTCTTATTACAAGCCGCTATGTTTGTTTTGTTCCTCGTATGTTTCTCTTGAAGAGGCTGAAGAGATAGTGCAGGATTTGATGATGTATGTGTGGGAAAAACGTGAGTTGCTGGTAGAGGACTTGTCGCTGAAATCTTTCTTATTTACCAGTGTCAGGAACAGGGCATTGAATTCAATCACCCGTTCCCATATTACCCGTCAGGTATATGAAGAATATCAGAGCCAACAGTTGAAATCTCTGCCGGCATTGGATTCTTGTTATGGCACGGAGTTGTTTAATACCTATATGGAAGCCCTTCATTCTCTTCCTAAAGAACTGCAAAGAGTATATGTTATGAGTCGGTATAAACAACTGACCCATAAAGAAATTGCTGACAAGCTGGAGGTGTCGGTGCAGACTGTCAATTATCGGATAGGCAAAGCTCTTCAGTTTTTTCGTATTAGATTGAAAGATTTTTGCCTAGAATAGTCGCTTCAATCACCCGAGGGAAATATTCGTATTCCAACTGGTGCACCCGTATTGCCAATGTATCTGGCGTGTCAGTGGGCAATACCGGACAGGTGGCTTGGAAAATGGTATTTCCTTCATCATATCGTTCATTTATATAATGGATGGTGATGCCGCTTTCCTTTTCATGGGAAGCTATGACAGCTTGGTGCACGCGGGAACCGTACATACCTTTACCACCGAACTTGGGAAGGAGGGCCGGATGAATATTTACTATTTTATTCGGATAATCATGCAAAATGACATCAGGTACTTTCAAGAGGAAGCCTGCCAGTACAATAAAGTCAATATGATATTGGTGCAGTATTTCCAGTGCTTTCCCGTCGGCAAAGTCTTGGGCTGTGAGGATAAGTGACGGAACACTCAGTCTTTCAGCTCGCTTGAGTACACCGGCCTGTGCTTTGTTGACGATAACCAATGCTACTTCAGCTGTTCTTTTCTCTAAAAAATACCGAATAATTCTTTCAGCATTCGTGCCTTCTCCTGAAGCTAAAATTGCGATTTTCTTCATGATGTTCTCTATTTTGGTGCACATAAAACAAAAAAATGTGCAAAATTCTGCATTTATTTGCCTGAATATTTGCTCAGCCCAAGAAATATTTATTCCTTTGCAACCGCAAAGAAAATAAAATAATTCAATTTATTAACTAAAAAATTAAAGTTATGTCTGAAATTGCATCAAGAGTAAAAGCTATTATCGTTGATAAATTAGGTGTAGAAGAATCAGAAGTTACAACAGAAGCAAGCTTCACTAACGATCTGGGCGCAGATTCACTGGATACTGTAGAGCTGATTATGGAATTCGAAAAGAATTCGGTATTTCTATTCCTGATGATCAGGCTGAGAAAATTGGTACAGTAGGTGACGCCGTTTCTTATATCGAAGCTAACGCTAAGTAATTATCCTTATTTTATAATATGGAATTAAAAAGAGTAGTAGTAACAGGTCTTGGTGCTCTTACTCCTGTAGGTAACAATGTTGCAGAAACATGGGAAAACCTGGTGAAGGGGTAAGCGGGGCAGGACCTATTACTCATTTCGATGCGTCTAAATTCAAGACTCATTTTGCATGCGAAGTGAAGAATTTCAATGGAACTGATTACATTGACCGTAAAGAACTTCGCAAAATGGATCTGTATACACAGTATGCCATTGCAGCTGCTAAAGAAGCGGTGGAGGATTCTGGAATGGACCTCGAAAAAGAAGATTTGAATAGAATAGGTGTAATTTACGGTGTAGGTATCGGAGGTATTCATACTTTTGAAGAGGAAGTAGCTAATTATACACTGAATAAAGATACTGTCGGACCGAAATTCAACCCATTCTTCATCCCCAAAATGATAGCTGATATTGCATCGGGACAGATCTCTATCATGTATGGTTTCCACGGTCCTAACTTCACAACAACTTCTGCCTGTGCATCTTCATCAAATGCTATTGCCGATGCATTTAACTATATCCGTTTGGGTAAAGCAAATGTAATTGTGGCAGGTGGTGCGGAAGCTGCTATTTTTGAAGCTGGTTTGGGCGGTTTTTAACGCTATGCATGCTTTGTCTACCCGTAATGATGATCCGGAACGTGCATCCCGCCCGTTTAGTGCAAGCCGTGATGGCTTTGTGATGGGTGAAGGCGCAGGCTGTCTGATTTTGGAAGAATTGGAACATGCAAAAGCACGTGGTGCCAAGATTTATGCGGAACTTGCCGGTGTAGGCGCTTCTGCCGACGCTTATCACTTGACTGCTTCTCATCCGGAAGGATTGGGCGCTAAACTGGTTATGTTGAACGCATTGGAAGATGCGGAATTGAAACCGGAAGATATTGATTATATCAATGTACATGGAACTTCAACTCCTGTAGGTGATGTTTCAGAAGTGAAAGCTATCAAGGATGTATTTGGAGATCACGCTTATAAACTGAATATCAGCTCTACTAAGTCTATGACAGGACACTTGTTGGGTGCTGCCGGTGCGGTAGAAGCTATTGCCAGTGTATTGGCTGTGAAGAATGACATTGTTCCGCCCACTATCAACCATGAGGAAGGTGATAATGATGAAAACATTGATTATAACTTGAACTTCACGTTCAACGAAGCTCAGAAACGTACAGTAAACGCTGCATTGAGCAATACCTTCGGTTTTGGTGGACATAATGCATGTGTAATCGTTAAAAAAATATGCTGAATAATCGTGTTTAGCAATATAAAGGATAGGATAAGACTTCTTTTTCGTAAGGATAGGGAGTCTTATCTTCGTTTTTATAAGATGCTTGGATTCTATCCCAAAGACATTAGCATCTACGAACAGGCTTTGCTTCACAAATCTTTATCAGTGAAGTCTGAAAAGGGGCGTTTGCTTAATAATGAGCGTTTGGAATTCTTGGGGGATGCTATTTTGGATGCTGTGGTGGCAGATATTGTTTACAAAAGGTTTGAAGGAAAGCGTGAGGGTTTTCTCACGAATACCCGCTCTAAAATAGTGCAGCGTGAAACATTGAATCGTTTGGCTATAGAGATTGGTTTGGATAAGCTGATCAAGTATACGGCCCGCCAGTCTTCTCATAACAGCTATATGTGCGGCAATGCATTCGAAGCATTGGTAGGTGCTATTTATCTAGACAGGGGATATCGTGCCTGTAAATATTTCATGGAGCATCGTATTATTGGGCCTTATATAAATTTGGAGAAGATTTCCCGTAAGGAGGTAAACTTTAAATCCAAGTTGATAGAATGGAGCCAGAAAAATCGTTTTGAGGTTACCTTTGAGCTGATAACCCAATCACATGATCAGGGATATAATCCGACTTTCGAGAGTGAAGTTCTGGTGGAAGGTATTTCGGGAGGAAAAGGAACCGGTTATTCTAAAAAGAGTCTCAGCAAATGGCTGCGCGTGTGGCTTTGGGAAAAATAAGAATGATTCCGGCTTTATTGAATGTATTTTTGCGGCTAAGACTGCCCGTGAGTTGCCTCAGGAGGAGGTAACGGTTTCTGATAGTAAGCCTTCAGACAGTGGGGCCGTTACTCCGGATCTTTCTTTGGAGGAGATTAAGAAAACGGATGTGGTCGAGCAGATAATCAGTGAAGCGGAAGAAAAGGCTTTTAAGGAAAACGCTTAGCGGATTTTATCGATATTGTTTATAATTTATTAATTGGCTATTCCGGTGGTTTTGGGTATGTCCGGCAGGAATACATAATACATTGGAATATGCCCGATTACATCAAGAAAATGTAGTCGGGCATATTTCATATACTGACGGGAATTAGATTTCATCAGGCCATGGGCAGGGTTTTCCTGTGGCTTTGAATGTGGGACGTTGTCCTCCTGTTGCTCGCAAATAGTTCCCTAATTCCTTGGAGAGCCGTTTTACGATGCCGGGATGTTGCTTTGCTACATCATTTTTTTCACTGATATCATTTGGTATGTTGAAAAGTTCTTTTTTACCGGTTTCATAATAATAGACCAGTTTCCATTCGTCTTTGCGGATAGAGCAGTCCAGATTGATGCCTGGTCCGTCATTACCCCAGATATTAGGGAAATTCCATACCAGTGCGCGTCCTTTGGACGGGTCTCCTGTACCTTTCAGCAGGGGCATAAAGCTGATACCGTCTATAGGGTTGACTGTCTTATAGTTTGTGATACCCGCCATTTCAAGTATGGTAGGATAAAAATCTTCAATTATAAGATATTTGTCACAACGAGTATCCGGGGTGACTACTCCGGGCCAGCTTACAATCATTGGTTCGCGTATTCCTCCTTCATATAAGGAGCCTTTGCCACTATTGAGAGGAGCGTTTTGAGTGTGAATTTGTCCGTCGCGCCATCCGGGTTCGGCAGCTAGCCCTCCGTTGTCACTCATAAAAATAATAACGGTATTGTCTGCTTCATCATTTTTTTCCAACCAGTTCATCAAATCCCCCAGACTTTTATCCATTCCTTCAATTAAGGATGCATATGCGGCTTCTTTGTCACTAAGTCCTTTTTTAATATACTTGGGGAAGAAGCGCATATCTTTGTCAACAGGAACGTGGATGGCATAATGTGCCATATATAGATAAAAAGGTTGATTGTACTTTTTTGCTTTGTCCAATGCTTTGATAGCTTCTTGTGTCAGGGCTTCTGTTGCAAATATACCTGTTCCCCAATAATCTTCCAAGCCGGGGATGGCCATTAGTGAATAGGGCTTCCCATCGCGGGTGTGCCCGTAGTTCTGTTCGCTCAGATAAGTAGCCAGACCACCGGCGGCATGTCCGGCTATGTTTACTTCAAACCCCCAATGGGTAGGGTTCTCTCCCGGTGTGTCAATAGAACCGAAATGAGCTTTTCCGCAGTGGATGGTATGATAACCGTTCTGTCTGAGTAACTCAACGAAAGAAGTGCCGACAAAGGTATTGGGCGTTCCTGTTACTTGGCTGACTCCGTTGTAGTTCCAGTCTGGCAATTCTATTGTATTGCTTGGTCTGTCGGTAGCTTTGTTTTTTTCAAGTGTCCAGTTTGTTACACGATGTCGGGTGTTGTTAGCACCCGTTATCAGACTGCAACGGGTAGCGGAACTGATATTGCAGGCGTATGCTTGTGTGAACATCATCCCTTTCTTAGCCAGACGTTCCATATTGGGAGTTTCGTAGGCTTCATTATAATGTGTTTTCTGTGTCCAGAAAGGTAAGGATGTATCTTGCCAACCCATGTCGTCCACCATAAATAAGATGATATTGGGACGTTGTTGGGTTGTTTCTGAAGACATTTTTTCTTTTGCTTGCGTCGAGATTCCTGTTAAGGAAGCGAGAGCGAAAGATACAAGTAGTTTTTTATTCATATCGGCTAGTTTTATAAGTTATTTTTCGATTACAATTTTTTTGGGGGTATCTATGGAAATACTTCTCAGTTCTTGCTTGCCGGAATTTTCTATCCATACTTTTAGTGTACCTGTACATAGTACGTTCAGCACCAAGCGGTTCTCTGTTAAACGAGTATAGTTTGGACGGTTGGCCGGGGTACAGTATATTTTTACCGTGTATGCCAATGACTGCCCATCCTTTCCGTATGGGGCAGAGATGAAAC
>ENA-OQKL01000665-OQKL01000665.1-human-gut-metagenome-genome-assembly--contig:-NODE-665-length-10336-cov-2.347830_pt1 | contig 10336 bp, 15 predicted proteins | sample MGYA00242779_ERZ504800 | MGnify/ENA primary metagenome ERZ504800 (study PRJEB26092, sample SAMD00036410) | human gut metagenome | host: Homo sapiens | study: EMG produced TPA metagenomics assembly of... | reverse complement strand
AGCACAGGCTTTCGGCGCTCACACCCAGACTGTTGGCAGCAATGGCGGTGGTGCCAAGGCCGGATACGATGCGGATGAGCAGCACCTGCGCCGAGGAAAGAACTGCACGCTCTGCGGCCAGCGGTGCGCCTACCTTCCACAGGTTCTGCAGGCAGGCTTTGGTAATGTGCCAGGAGCCGGGCTTGCGGATGCACAGCGGGCCGTCCCGCAGCAGCAGGATGGCAAGGGTCAGCACACCGCTGATAGCGGTAGCAAGGGCGGTGCCCAGTGCTGCGCCCGGTACCCCCCAGCCAAGGCCCCAGACGGTCATTGTGCGGCCAAACACCACCATCTCACGGGTGGGATTGATAAGGCAGAAGTTAAAGATCACATCCAGCACGCAGGTCAGCACGCTGATAAGGCCCGGTGTCAGGGCATCGCCGGAGGAACGCAGCATGGAAGAGTAGGTTCCCATGATCATCAAAAAGGGCAGGGAAGCCGACCAGATGGCAAAGTAGGCCGAAGCATCCGCCTGCAGGGAAGGGTCGGCACCCAGCCATCCGGGCAGAAAGCGGCTGATGCCAATGCCGAAGGCCGCAGCTGCAAGGCCCACCACAAGGTTGAAGATCATAGATTGGCGCAATACACCGCGTGCATCGTCCTGCCGGTCTGCCCCCAGATACTGTGCCACCTGAATGGCAAAGGACATATATAGACCGGCCAGCATTCCATGCATGAGCCACGTGCTGGAACTGACGATGCCAATGGATGCCGTAGCAGATGCACCGATATGCCCCACCATGGCTGCGTCGATGTACTCCACCGCAGTTACCACGATCTGCTGCAGGATGGATGGGATGCTCAGTGTGAGCACCACCTGCATGGTGTGCCGCAGCGGCACCTGTTCGCCCCGGCGCATCTGCGCCGAAAGCTGCTCAAGAGAGATGGACATGAGTTCTCCTTTTATAGAAACAATAACTTTTTCGACAGACTGATATACTATTATAAGTGCGGTGCTGCAGAAAGTCAATCAAACGTGGATTTTTCTCCGAGAATGATTGATTTTTATGGATAGCGTGATACACTTCTCTCACAAACATAAAAGAAAGAGGAACTTTGAATATGATCGAATCACTGCTTTCGGTCGTAGGACAGCGCGGTGTCGATGCTCTTGCATTCCTGCTGGCGTTTGCCCTCACGGCTTTGATGGACTCCGTTTTTCACGATAAGCTTCCGCACGACCATGGCCGCGAGTTTGCGGTGAACGGTGCGCTTTCCAAGGGTAAGGCCCGTGGTTCCGGCCTGATCTTCGTGCTGTGCATCGCACTGGTATCGCTGGCATTCCTGCCGTTCAAGGTGGAATACGTCATCTACACCATCCTGCTCATTGCATCCATGCTGTCCGGCTACTTTGACGATGCTGCTGAAACTGCATGGAACGAGTATAAAAACGGGTATCATTGATTTTGCCATTGCCATTGTTGCAGGTGTGACCTACCTCAACTTCAACGGCTGCGGTGTGAATTTCCTGCAGTGGAGTTTCACTCTGCCGTATGCTGTGTACCTGCTGCTGATCGTTATCTGATCTGGACCAGCATCAATGTGGTCAACTGCACCGACGGCGTGGACGGCCTTTCGGCAAGTGTTGCAGTGGTGACCATCGGTACCTACCTGCTGGCCTATAAAACAGAGCTGGCCGAGTACGGCACCGCAGGCGTTGTGTTCATGGGTGCGCTGCTGGCCTATCTGTGGTCCAACGCAAAGCCTTCCAGCCTCCTGATGGGCGATGCCGGCAGCCGCGCAATGGGCTTCTTTATCGCAATGCTGTCCCTCAAATGCGGCCATCCGTTTGCCTTCCTGCTGGCAGCCATCGTGTTCATCGTGGATGGCAGTCTGGGCATCCTGAAGATCAGCCTGAAGCGCTTCTTGCACATTTCCATCCTCAAGAACACCCGCACCCCTCTGCACGACCACGCCCGCAAGAATAAGGGCTGGAGCGACGAACAGGTGGTGGCCCGCTGGCTGATCATGCAGTGTGTGGCTTCGGCTTTGCTGCTGCTCATTGTCCGCGGCTAAAATATAGCAATCAAAAAAAGACGCTTGGTCTTGTCTGAATATGGTTTTCCCGGCAGGGAAGCATACAGCAGTGTATCAAGCGTCTTTTATTTTATAGTTCTATCATTCGTTACAGCCCGGCCTTTTTTGCTGCAGCCTGCACGACATGGCCCACCAGCACCGAGGTGGTCACAGTGCCCACACCGCCGGGTACCGGCGTGATGGCATCCACTACCGGCTCTGCTTCGCTGAACTTTACGTCGCCGCACAGCTTGCCCTTTTCGTTCACATGGATGCCCACGTCTACCACGGTCTGGCCCTCACGCAGGCAGTCGGCACCCACAGCACCCATCTTGCCCATGGCCACTACTACCACATCTGCTTCCTTGCAGATGGCGGGCAGGTTCTGCGTGCGGGAATTGCAGATGGTCACGGTGGCGTTCTCGCGGTCCAGCATCATGGCTGCGGGCTTGCCTACCACAAGGCTGCGGCCCACTACGACAGCGCGCCTGCCGGAAAGCGGAATGTTGTAATACTTCAGGATCTCAAGGCAGGCCTGCGCGGTGCAGGGAGCATAGCCGAGATCGGTATTAGTGAACACACCGGCCAGAGAATCGTCCGTGATGCCGTCAATGTCCTTTTCCGGAGCCAGCGCCGCACGCACAGTGCGGTCATTGAACTGCTTGGGCAGCGGACGGAACAGCAGGCATCCGTGGATGGTATCCTCTGCGTTCACCTCGGCGATCACCTTCAGCAGATCGTCCTGCGAAGCATCGGCTGGCAGAAGAAACTGCTTTACCTCCACACCCACCTTGCCGCAGCGGGCGATCACGCCGCGCTCGTAGGAGAGGTCGTCCTCCCGCTCACCCACACGCACCACGGCCAGCGTGGGAGTGATGCCTTTTGCCTTGAGCTGCTCACACAGCGCCGCATTGCGTTCGTTCATAGCGGCTACAACGGGTGCGCCCTTCAAAATCGTTGCCATAATACTTTTCCTCACTTATTCCGCAATTTGTTCGTCACGGATGCAAAAACAGCGTCTGCCCGCGACACAAATTCATCCAGCAGTTTGTCTGTTTTTGCGTCCAACGCAGCAGCGCGCTCACGGTCTGCCATCAACTTTGTGTTGATGAACACATTCAGGCTTGCGGCCTGCAAGGCTGCCTTGCACAGAGCGGCTGCACAGCCTGCGTCCGAGACGGCCATCACGCTGCCCTTGGCGGCGTATCTTCCACCAGAGCAATGCCCTCGGCGCACTTTTCCATGACCTCAAGTGGCACGGCACAGGCGGCATCCAGCGCCTTTTCCAGCACGGCGGCTTTGTGTGCAGCCTGCTCTGGTGTGTCCTTGGGCAGGCCGTAGGCCGCAGCCAGCGGCGCAAAGGCATCGGCATCGGCCTGCACCAGCGCCTCCAGCTCTTTGCGCAGGGCATCGGCCTTTGTGTTCAGAGCCTGAATGTCTGCTTCCACGGCGGCATATTTCTTTTTGCCGGTGGTCAGGTTGCCCACCATATTGCCCAGCGCTACACCGGCAGCACCCACCAGCGCCGCCGTCCCGCCGCCGCCCGGCGTGGGGGCTTTGCTGGCCAGCTCTGCGAGAAATTTCTCACAGCTCAGCTTAGTCATTTCCATTTGTAAATACCCCTCTCTGTTACATAGGCATCCAGCCGCTGGTCGTGCTCGTCTACGGCAGCATGTTCCACCCGCTGTGCCTCAAATGCAATGCCGATCTTCACCGCGTTTTTGCAGCGGGGAAGATACCGGTCGTAATAGCCCTTGCCCATGCCGACCCGGAAGCAGTCTGCATCAAAAGCCGTGCAGGGTACAAGGACCAGATCCAGCGCTTCCGGCAGCAGAATCTCCGACCGGCTCAGGATGGGGGTGCGGATGCCGTACTGTCCCATCTCCCAGCCGTCCGGGCCGGGCACAGCGGCTGTAAGGGAATACGCCTCGCCGCACACCGGATAGGCCAGCGTTTTGCCTTGCGCCTGCGCCTTTTCCGCAAGGGCAGAAAGGTCGGCTTCGGAACCAAACGCTGCGTATAGCAGGATGGTCTGCGCATTCTGCACGGCAGCCAGCTGCCAGAGGAATGCGCACAAAGCAGCATTTGCAGCCTTGCGTTCTTCCGGGCCGAGAGCCTTGCGTGCGGCACAGCCCGCTTTGCGCTGGGTCTGCTTTGCTTCACTGACCGTCACCAGAGAACACCTCGCTTCATCTGAAGGTTGACTGACTTGAAAAATATACAAAAACGACACTGCATTTTTATACAAGTATAATAAACACTTCAGACGAAAAAAGCAAGCCTTTTGGCAAAATGGAAGTTGAAGATTCTACAGCTTTCTGCTATGATAAAAGAAAGCAATTCGGTTCGTGCGCGGAGCAGGGTGGCTTGAAGAGATCCAGAGATCCGGGGCTTTCTCCGGAAATTGAGAGGGGTAGAATATTATGTACAATGAAATGATGGACACCATCGGTCTGGTCAATACCGTTGATCCGGAGTTGGCCGCAGCCATGGATTGCGAGCTGAACCGTCAGCGCCAGAACATTGAACTGATCGCCAGTGAGAACATCGTCTCTCCCGCCGTCATGGCCGCAATGGGCAGCATCCTGACCAACAAGTACGCCGAGGGCCTGCCCGGCAAGCGCTACTATGGCGGCTGTGTCTATGTGGACGAGGTGGAGAACATTGCCATCGAGCGTGCCTGCAAGCTGTTCGGCGCAAAATATGCCAATGTTCAGCCCCACTCTGGTGCACAGGCCAATCTGGCAGTTTATTTTGCTCTGCTGGATCTGGGCGATACTGTCATGGGCATGGACCTGTCTCAGGGCGGCCATCTGACCCACGGTTCTCCGGTGAACATGTCCGGCAAGAACTATAACTTTGTCTCTTACGGTGTCAATGCCGACGGCGTGATCGACTATGCTGAGCTGGAAAAGCAGGTTAAGAAGGTGCGCCCCAAGCTGATCGTGGCCGGTGCGTCTGCATATCCCCGTGCCATCGATTTTGAGAAGATCGCTGAGATTGCCCACGGCTATGGTGCATATCTGATGGTGGATATGGCCCACATTGCCGGTCTGGTGGCAGGCGGCTATCACCAGAGCCCTGTGCCGTATGCTGATGTTGTTACCACCACCACCCACAAGACCCTGCGCGGACCCCCGCGGCGGTCTGATCCTGACCAACAATCCCATTCTTGCAAAGCGCATCAATTCTGCCGTGTTCCCCGGCACCCAGGGCGGCCCGCTGGAGCATGTGATCGCCGCAAAAGCTGTCTGCTTTGGTGAAGCACTGAAGCCGGAGTTCAAGGAATATGCCCGCAAGATCGTGGAGAATGCACAAGCTCTGGCAGTAGAGCTGCAGGCACGCGGTGTCAAGCTGGTGTCCGGCGGTACGGATAACCACCTCATGCTGATCGACCTGCGTGACGAGGAGTGCACCGGCAAGGAGCTGGAAGCACGTCTGGACAGCGTGCACATCACCGCCAATAAGAACACTGTCCCCGGCGAGACCCGCAGCCCGTTCGTGACTTCTGGCGTGCGTCTGGGCACCCCGGCTGTTACCACCCGCGGCATGGGCGTGGCCGAGATGAAGGTGATCGCCGACTGCATCGCCGATTGCATCTGGCACTACGACGAGAAGAAGGACGAGATCAGTGACCGTGTGCTGAAGCTGACCCGGGATTTCCCTCTGTATCAGTAAATATCGCATTGCTTGAAAGAGGAAGCGCCTTCGGGTGCTTCCTCTTCCTTTTTTGCTGGGTTTGTGTTACCATAAACGCAAAGACAAAAGGAGAAATGACCATGAAGCGTACAGGGCTGTTACATCTCTATTACGGTGATGGCAAGGGTAAGACCACCGCTGCCATGGGCCTTGCTTTGCGGGCCATGGGCAGCGGAAAGCGGGTGGTGATCCTGCAGTTCCTCAAAGGCGGCAAAAGCGGCGAGGTGCCGCTGCTGGAACAGCTGGGTGCAAAGGTGTACCGCGGCAAGACGGGGCAGAAATTCGTGTTCCAGATGAACGAAGCGGAAAAGGAAGCCACCCGCCAGCTGCAGAATGCGAACCTCACAGCTGCCATGGCCGACCCTGCCGACCTGCTGATTTTGGACGAAGCGGGCAGCGCATGGGAACTGGATATGGTGGATAAAGCCCTGTTGCAAAAGGCTGTGCTGGAACGCCCGGCAGAGCAGGAATGCGTGCTTACTGCCCATACTGCGCCGCAGTGGATGCTGGATGCTGCCGACTATGCCACGGAGATGAAGTGCCACCGCCACCCTTACCAGAGGGGAATTTCCGCCCGGCAGGGCATTGAATACTGACCCGGCAGCAGGATGCCGGGTGCATGAGTGAAAAGCACAAAAAACCGGGAGGGGGTATTTTTCATCTTGCATTTAGCCCACTGGTGTGATATGATGAAGACAAGAAATCATGCGTGCATTTTCTGAGCAGACCCACCACAGAACAGGGAACCGCTCCGCACCGCTGCCGGGCAGTTCCCGGCGGCGTTTTGTTTGAAACTACGGTTAGCGCTTCCTAACAGATTCTGCGTCAACGGGCCGATGCGCGCAGAAGATCTGGAGGGGAATAAAATGATTGAAACGATCGTAAAAGTAGAGGGTATGATGTGCGGCATGTGCGAGAGCCATGTCAACGAAGCCGTGCGCAAGGCCTTCCCGGAGGTAAAAAGGGTGTCGTCCTCGCAGGCAAAAGCCCAGACGGTGATCCACTCGGAACAGCCGCTGGACGAGCAGAAGCTGCGGGATGCCATCAATGCAACCGGCTATGAGGTCAAGGGCGTAAGCAGTGCACCTTACGAGTAAAAAGGCTTTTTCTCGTTTTTGAAAAAGTAAGCAAACCTTAACACACATAAGGGAGGCGTATCTGGATGAGGATTCTGGTTTACGGTGCAGGCGTTTTGGGCTGCGAGCTGGCCCATGTGCTGATGCAGAACAAAAAGAACGTTGTCACGCTTCTTGCACGCGGAGAGTGGAAGGAAATGATCGACCAGAAGGGTTTGGTCATCCGCCACTGGGTGCAGCGCAAGACCACAACGGAACGGATCAAAACCGTGGACGCTCTTGCCCCGGATGATTATTATGATCTCGTCTTTGTGGTCGTGCAGGCGGGCCAGCTGCCGGATGTGCTTCCTGTGCTCAAGGCCAACAAGAGCCAGTATTTTGTGTTTGTGGGCAACAACCCGCAGGCAAAGCAGGTGCTGGAATTCATGCAGCGCCCGGCGGATAAGATCGCATTCGGCTTTCAGGGCACGGCAGGCCGCCGTGAACACGACCATGTGGTCAGTGTGTACGCCAATGCTGGCATGACGGTGGGCGGTGCCACAACTCCGCTTTCTGGCACCTTCCGAACCCGGCTCAAGACCGCCTTTGACGGTGCAAAATACAAGCTGACCTTCTATGGCGATATGGATGAATGGCTCAAGTGCCACATTGCATTCGTTCTGCCGGCGTGCTATGTGTGCTATGCCTGCAACGGCGATCTGCACCGGGCCACCAAGCAGCAGCGCGGCGCCATTCTGGATGCCGCCTATGAAGCCTGCCTGATGCTCAAGGATGCGGGCATCCCGGTGAACGATGCCAACAACACCGATAATTTCCAGCCCGGCACATCGGCCCGCCGTAAGATGGAAGCGATAGTGTTTACCATGACAAAAACACCGCTGGGCAGATTGTGCGTTTCGGATCACGCCATGCACGCAGTGTCCGAAATGAAGTATCTGGACGAAGCGTTCGATGCTCTGCGCAGGCAGACCGGCACGGCAATGCCCATGTGGGAAAAGCTGCGCAATGAAATGCCCTCGTGGGATAGCCTGCAGCAGAACCGGAAAGCAGCAAAATAAAACAAAAAGAAGCAAAGGCACTGCCGCTCCTGTTTGAACCGCCCCAAGATTAGTAGACATGAATAAAAAGCGCCCTGTGTAGGGAGTGCCTTAACCGGACTGACGAAGCGAAAGCGGAGACAGTCCGGTTTTTAGTTGAATGCGTTCGTGGTTGTAGAAGTAAATGTAATCATCAATCATTTTGTTGGCTTCCTCAAAAGTTTCCGGCTTGTGTCGGTAGATGCACTCGGTTTTGAGGATTCCGAAAAAGTTTTCAGCCAACGCATTGTCATAGCAGTTTCCACGCCTTGACATAGACGGCAAAATGCCGTATTCTTTAGTCAGGTCGAAATATGCTTGTGAGGTGTATTGGAACCCTTGGTCGCTGTGGAGGTGCAACTCCCGGCGACTTTCTGTTTTCACAGACTTCATTGCAAGATGAATGGTGTCCAATACAAGATTGATTGTCTGACTGGTTCCAGTCCTGTAAGCAACAATGCTTCTATCATATAAATCACGGATCATGGATAGGTAAAGAACCCCTTCCTGAGTTTGAATGTAAGAAATATCGGTAACCCATTTCTGATTTGGATGCTCGGCATTGAATTCTCGGTTCAGCCAGTTGTCATATCTGTGCTTGTCCTCGCCCATTTTTCGCCATCTTTTTCTGCGACGGATTTCGCTCAAAAGGTCGTACTTGTGCATGATTCTCAAAATCGTCTTTGGATTCTTAGTGATTCCTTCACTGTCCAGCCAGAGTTTCATTCGGCGATAGCCGTATGTCTTTTTACAAGATTCCTGCTTTATACGAATCTTTTCTGCAAGATCAAAGTCTTTTGCCGTGTGGTTCAGATGTTTGACGTACTTGTAGTAACCACTTCTGGAAACCTGAAGAATTTCACACAGATCTTTTACTGCATACTTTGTACGATGCCGATGGATGACTGCATATTTGAAACTCGGCTTCACTTCCTTTCCATGGATCGCATAAAATCCCGCAGCAGTTCATTCTCCATTTTCAGTCGGTTGATCTCATATGCTTGCTCTGCGACAATATCTCTTGGCTGAGCATCTTTCCGAGGTCTGCCTTTTGGGCGTGGCTTGATACCTGCCGTCAGCTTCCGCTGCTGCCGATTGAACCGAGTTACCCAGTTTCTGATGCACTCTCTGTCTACTCCAAACTTCTGTGCAATTTCTCGATTCGTCTTACCTTCTCGCTTCAGTTCTAAAATTTCTTTTCCGTGTTCGTCGATCTTTACATATTTTCTGGACATTAGCAAAACCTCCTCGTGTAGTTCTATTATCCTACACGGGGAGGCTTTTTGTCTATTGTCTACTTTTTACGGACTTGTTCAATGTCGGGGTCTTCTTTTTGTTTTTCAGCCTTTGATTTTTTACGATGCACGATCACAGAAGACGGTGACACGGGTCTTGCCGCCATAGGTGCAGGTGTACAGCACCAGGGCGTAGCCGCTGTGTTCCACTTCCTCCACACTGTGGGGGTCAAGCACTTCGACCTTGTTCACGACGTACTCATTCACGATGCCGTCCATATCGGTGAAGATAACGCTGTCCCCCGCTGTGAGGGAGGTCAGCTTGCCGAAATGGCTCTCGTAGTTGTGCGCCGCAATGACCAAATCATCGGTGCGGGAAGAGCCGAACTGGCGGCAGGGGGCGATCTTCAGGCGGGGGTAGCTCCACTCGCTCATCACCGGCAGGTCAATGCCGATGGCGGGAATGGAGATCTCACCCACATATTCGTTGCCGTCGATCTCCACCACCGGGAGCTCGGGGTCCAGGAGGCCGCTCTCTGCCTCCGGTTCCGGGGTCTCCACCTTCTGCTGAAGGTCGGCCACCACGGTCTGAGCCTCGGCACCGGCGTGGGCATCCTCGTAGCGGTTGTAGGCGTACAGGCCGCCAGCCGCCAGCAGGAGCACCACACCCAGCACGATGCAGACAAGCCCGGGGGATACTTTACGCATTCTTTTCACGTTAGCCTATCTTTTTTTTCCGTGATGATTTTTCCGCACAGTGGAGCCCTCCCTGCATCATAGTATTTTTGGCAAAACCGGAGGAAAAGATATTCAACTTTTGTCGTTTTTCTTTCCCTTGGCAGGTTATTTTTACCAGACAAATCCATTGTCGTAATTATAGCATGTATATCCAGCATTTTCAATAGTGAAATTTTATTTTCCTTTTCCCTTTTTCAGACTAAATATTCTGCGATATACAGCACGTTATGAACCGTCGTAATATATTGCGGGGAGTAGCGCAGCCTAACTTATCCGCACCGCCCGCCGCATTGATATATCGCGCAGTTTTGTGTTGTACATTCGCAGTTTCACTCTCTATAATACATGAAACGCAGATTCCTTTCACTTTTTTTCGGGATTTTTTGAAAAAAGTTTTCGGAACCCTCTCAGTCAAAGCCTGACGGCTTTGCCAGCTCTCCCAAAGGGAGAGCCAATT
>ENA-OQKL01000664-OQKL01000664.1-human-gut-metagenome-genome-assembly--contig:-NODE-664-length-10347-cov-2.497750_pt1 | contig 10347 bp, 13 predicted proteins | sample MGYA00242779_ERZ504800 | MGnify/ENA primary metagenome ERZ504800 (study PRJEB26092, sample SAMD00036410) | human gut metagenome | host: Homo sapiens | study: EMG produced TPA metagenomics assembly of... | reverse complement strand
CGGACTGCGCGACAGCGGAGCAGGCGAAAACCGTGCTGCGCGTTTTAAACAGCGAAACATTCAAAAGCTGCGCGCCGTGTGGATCTCGCACGCGGACAGCGACCACGTGGGCGGGCTGACGCGAAATTTGTGGGAGGTGCCCGCAGAGGAGGTGGTCACCTCCATGTACACGGAGCTGACCGGGCTGCCGGAAGATCAAACCGTGCGAACGGTAAGCGCCGGGGAGACGGTCTCTTACGGCGAGGCGGAATTTCGGGTGCTCGCGCCTTCAGAAGATTTAGAGAGCACGAATGAGAATTCGCTTGTGTATAAGCTTTGCTACAAGAAATTTTCCGTGCTATTCTGCGGTGATATTGAGGAGAAAGCGGAAAGACTGCTGCTGGATATGTATGGCGACACGCTGCGGGCGGATGTTTTGAAGGTGCCGCACCACGGCAGCGCTTCGGCGACAAGCGATGCATTGCTTGAAGCTGTGCAGCCGCAGTATGCGGTAATCTCCTCGGGCGAAGACAGAAATTTGCTGCCGCGAAACGAGACGCTGAAACGGCTCGCCGACCACGGCATTGAAATTTTCCGCACGGACGAAAACGGCGGTATTGCGATTTTGACGGACAGCGCTGAAACGAAAATTTACACGGAAAACGGGAAATAACCCGCTGTTATATAAAAGGTATTACGGAAAGGAACAGATGATATGAAACAAATCACCATCGACCGATTTGACGGTATTTACGCGATCTGCGAAGACAAGGACAAGGCGTTTTTCGCCATTGAAACGAGCGAGCTGCCGCAGGGTGCAAAGGCCGGCGACGTGCTGAAGATTACCGATGACGGTGCGCTTTCCATCGACGTGGAGGAGACCGAGCGCCGCCGCGCACGCATTTTAGAGAAGCAGAAAAAGCTGATGGGGCTGTAAGAAGGGGCGGCTTATGGGAAGACTGAAATATATTTTTCACTGCATTCTGCACATGGATTATAAATCGCTGTTCGATACGGTGAAAACGGTGCATGAGGTGAGCGGTAAAAACCGTATTTGGCTGTTTTTTGACATCATCAAGTGCGGCTTTAAGTACGGTGCGGGCTACAAGGATTACCTTTTATGCGCGTTTTATGACCTGAGTGACAAGCAGCGTGCGACGTATGTGACGCGCGGCATCAATAACTCCATTGTAAAAAGCCTCAACGACCCCGCGTATTACCATATTTTTGACAACAAAAGCGAGTTTTACACGACGTTTGCGGAATATTTGCACCGCGAGTGGCTGCATTTTTTCCAAGTGCACAAAAGAGCAGTTTTTGGACTTTATGCAGGACAAAGACGAGATCATCTGCAAGCCGGACGACGCTTCCTGCGGCGTGGGTGTGGAAAAGCTGAAAAAGGCCGACTACGCAACGCTCGACGCCATGTATGAGGACTTAAAGAAAAAGGGCGCGGACGTGATTGAAGAGGTTGTCATTCAGCACCCGGATATGAACCGCATCAATCCCGGATCCGTCAACACCATCCGCGTGTACACGGTGCTTTCCGACGGCGTATCGAACGTGGTGTACGCGTGCATCCGCATGGGCAACAGCGACCGACCGGTGGATAACATCAATGCCGGCGGCATGTATTCGCCGATCGACCTCGAGACCGGCAAAATCGCGTGCGCGGCGTGCGACAAGCAGCGCATCGTCTATGAGCGCCACCCGCGCTCGGGGTGCTTGCTCAAGGGCTACCGGATTCCGTACTGGGACAAGGTGATGGACATTTGCCGTGAAGCGGCACATAAGGTGCCGCAGATGGGCTACATCGGCTGGGACGTAGCAATCACGAAGGACGGCCCGCTCTTTATTGAAGCGAACAACATGCCGGGTCATGACGCGTTCCCGCAGATGCCGTTGCAGGCGCCGGATAAGATCGGCATTTTGCCGGTGTTCCAAAAATATATCAAGGGTCTGTGATGACCGAGGCTGATTTTGTCTCTTCCGGGAAGGCGGAAAGGCGGCAGCAGAGCTTGCATAGGGCGCTTGCGGGGATCGTTAAAACGAACCAGATGAGCGAAAACGGCAGACAGATCTGGCCCATGATGTTGAGCGGCAGGGCGGAGTAATCCCACACATGCAGATGAAGCACGCGGTTTACGAGCAGGCCGAATAAAAATTCCACAACGGTTATGATGAGGGAGCCTATGGCGCAGCGCGCCGGAAGGCTTCTTTTTTTCATTTTTTCGCAGCATACGGCGTTGATGAGCAGCAGACAAACGCCGCCGGCAAGTGCCATGGAGGCGTGGGAATAGCCGCGCCACAGCACTTCCAAAAGGGGATAAAGGCCGCTGCCGGCGAGGAACAACAGACTGTTTTTGCGGACGGTACGGTTCATGGGAAACGACTCCTTTTTCATGACTTTCCTTTTCAGTATGCCCGCTTTTTGTACGCCTATTGCAAAAGAAGCAACAAAATCGCAATAAATAAGCATCAAAAAAAACTACGCGCGCTACTGTACAAAGCAGCGGAAACTGTGTATAATCAGTACAGACAGAAAGACAGAAAGGTCGGTTTCTTATGAAAAGAATTTTGGTTACGGGCGGCACAGGCTACATTGGCAGCCACACCTGCATTTCTCTCCTTGAAAAGGGCTACGATGTGACGATCGTGGATAACCTTGTAAACAGCAAGGCACTGGTGGTAGACCGAATTGAAAATTTGAGCGGCAAAAAAGTGAAGTTCTTTGAAGCGGACGTGTGCGACGAGGACGCGCTGCGCAAGATCTTTGCGGAGGACGAGATTTTTGCCGTTATCCATTTTGCAGGCCTGAAGGCAGTCGGCGAATCCGTGCAGATTCCGTTGCGTTACTATGAAAACAACCTCATTTCGACTTTGAGTCTTTTGAAGGTGATGGCGGAGTTTAAGGTGAACAACTTTGTGTTCAGCTCCTCGGCGACGGTGTACGGCAACCCGGCTTCCGTGCCGATCCGTGAGGATTTCCCGCTTTCGACGACGAACCCCTACGGCACGACAAAGCTGATGATTGAGCGCATCTTGAAGGACTACGCGCACGCAAACCCGGATTTTAACCCGATCATCCTGCGCTACTTCAACCCGGTGGGCGCGCACAAGAGCGGCACCATCGGCGAAGACCCGAACGGCATCCCGAACAACCTTGTGCCGTACATCACGCAGGTGGCGGTGGGCAAGCTGCGCTGCCTCGGCGTTTTCGGCGACGACTACCCGACGAAGGACGGCACCGGCGTGCGCGATTACATTCATGTCGTCGACCTTGCAGAGGGCCATGTGGCGGCGCTCAAGAAATTCGACGATCCGCACTGCGGCGTGAAGATCTACAACCTCGGTACCGGCGTGGGTTACTCTGTGCTTGACATTGTGCACGCGTTTGAAAAGTGCGTCGGCCACAAGATTCCGTATGAGATCAAGCCGCGCCGCGCGGGCGACATTCCGGAGTGCTACGCAGACTGCACGAAGGCGTATGAGGAGCTCGGCTGGAAGGCGCAGAAGACGCTGGACGACATGTGTGCGGACTCCTGGCGCTGGCAGACGCAGAACCCGAACGGCTACAACGGCTGATGGCACGCTTCGTTTTAGCCTCGTCCTCCGTGAACCGCAAGGAGATTCTGGAACGCGCGGGCATCGAGTTTACAGTGATCGTCTCGAATGCCGATGAATCGAACGGGCCGAAGGCGCCAGACGCGCTTGTAAAGGAGCTTTCCCGCCGCAAGCTGGAAGCGGTTTTGCCGAAGTGCGAAAGTGACGATCTTGTAATCGCGGCGGACACGGTGGTGTACATCGACGGCGAAATTCTCGGCAAACCGAAAGACTTAACGGATGCAAACCGTTTCATGCACCTGCTTTCCGGGCATGTGCACACGGTGTTTACCGGCGTGTGCATGGCGTATCACGGCGAGCGCGTTTCGTTCAGTCAGGAGACGAAGGTAAAGTTCTATCCCCTGACAGAAAGCGAAATCGCGGCTTACGTGCAGAGCGGCGAGCCGATGGGCAAGGCCGGCGGCTACGGCATTCAGGGCCCGGCGGCGCTGTTTGTAGAGAGTATTGAGGGCGACTACAACAACATTTTCGGTCTGCCTGCGGCGCACGTGATGCAGGAAGCGAAAAAGCTTTTAAAGGCAGACAAAATATGAGACAGGCACGATCAGTCCTTTTCGGCGTATACTGGCGTATCGGAAAGGACTGATGATTTATGTACCGGTATCGCCGAAGACGGTATAAACGCGGACGTAAACGGCGCGTGTTGGCGTTTTTGCTGCTCGTTTTCGCTTTTGTGTTTGCCGAGCTGCGACTGCCCGCGATGAAAGCGGAGCTGCGCACGGCAGCACTGACGGCGCACGCGCAAGGGTGCATCGCGAAAACGGTGCCGGAGTATCTGCCGCAGACCGTCTGCGAAAAGGACGGGGCAGAGACGGCGCTTTCTACATATGCGCTCGGCGTACTGGAAGCGGAGCTGACGGATGCTTTGCGGAAAAGCTTGAACGGCACGGCAAAGGCGTTTGTGCCGCTCGGAAATTTAACGGGGCTGATGCTTTTGAACGGGCGCGGGATGAAGATACCCGTGCGGTTTTCGGTGGAAAGTGCGGTTTCGGTGCGGTTTGAAAGCGTCTTGACGGGCGCGGGCATCAACCGCACGGCGTACCGAACGGTGCTGCATATTGAAGCGGTGCTGTTCACGGCGGAGCGAGACGGGGCGGAGCCTGTGACGGTGACGGCAGCATACCCCGTGTATGAAGCGGTGCTTGCGGGCGACGTGCCGCAGTACGGCGTGGTGCGCGCAGGATAAAAAATTGTGAATAACCGTTGGATTTTTGCGCGCTTTGTGGTAAGATACTAACAAGTATCGAAATATCTTGAAATGACACGGAGTTTTAACTTATGACGCACGAACAGGCCCGGCAGCAGATTGACGCGCTGCGGGAACAGATCGAGTACCACAATAAAAAATACTACACAGAGGACGCGCCGGAAATCAGCGACTATGCGTACGACATGCTGTACCGCCGCTTGGAAAATCTGGAAGCGGCGTTCCCGGAGCTGAAAACAGAGGACTCGCCGACGAACCGCGTGGGCGCAGCGGGGTACAACACGTTTGCGGAAGTGACGCACACCGTGCCGATGGAGAGCCTGCACGACTCGTTTTCCGAAGACGAGCTGCGCGACTTTGACCGCCGCGTGCGCGCCGTTGTGGACGACCCGGTGTATGTGGTAGAGCCGAAATTCGACGGCCTTTCCGTGGCGTTGGAATACGTGAACGGCGTATACACGCGCGGCTCTACGCGCGGCGACGGCATTACGGGTGAAGACGTGACGTTGAATATCGGTACGATCAAATCCGTACCGAAGACGCTCAAAGAGCCGCTGCCGTTTTTGGAGGTGCGCGGCGAGGTATATATGTCGGACGAAAGCTTTTTGCGGCTGTGCGAGCGGCAGGAGCTTTTGGAAGAAAAGCCGTTTAAAAACCCGCGCAACGCGGCGGCGGGGTCGCTTCGACAGAAAGACCCGAAGATTACGGCGCAGCGCACGCTGGATATTTTTGTTTTTAACATTCAGGTCATCGAGGGTGAGACCGTCACAACGCACGCGGACGCATTGAAGCGTTTGCACGAGCTTGGCTTTACGGTGTCGCCGCTTTATTGCCGCACGGGCGACATAGAGACGGTAATCGAGAAAATCCGCGAGATTGGCAACGAGCGCGGCACGTTCTCGTACCCGATTGACGGCGCTGTTGTAAAACGTGGACAGCTTCTCTCAGCGCGAGGCACTCGGAAGCACGGCGAAGTTCCCGCGCTGGGCGGAGGCGTACAAGTACCCGCCGGAGGAAAAACGAGACGACGCTCCTTGACATAGAAGTTGCTGTAGGGCGCACGGGTGTTTTGACGCCGACCGGCGTGTTTGAGCCGGTGTTCTTAGCCGGTACGACGGTCAGCCGCGCGACGCTGCACAACCAGGATTTCATCACGGAAAAGGATATCCGCATCGGCTCGCGCGTCATTATCCGAAAGGCAGGCGAGATCATCCCGGAGGTCGTTTCCGTGGTCTCGAACCCGGAGGATACCGTGCCGTACCGTTTGCCGGAAACGTGCCCCTCGTGCGGGGAAGTTATCACGCGTGTGGACGGGGGAAGCGGCAGCGCGCTGCACGAATCCGCAGTGCCCGGCACAGCTGATGCGCAATCTCATTCATTTTGCGTCGCGCGACGCGATGGACATTGACGGATTGGGCCCGGCGGCGCTGGAGCAGCTGAGCGCAGCGCTTCAGGTGCACTCGCCGGCTGATTTATACGACATTACGGCACAGGAGCTTGAAACGCTTGATCGCTTCGGCAAAAAGAGCGCGGAAAACCTCGTTGCGGCGATCCAAAAATCGAAAGAAAACGATTTATCAAAGCTGCTGTTTGCGCTCGGCATTCCGCACATCGGCGCGAAGGCGGCAAAGCTGCTTGCGGGCGCGTTCGGAAATATGGATGCTTTGATTGCGGCGGACGAGGAGCAGATTGCGGCGATAGACGGCTTTGGCGGCATTATGGCGCAGGAGGTCTACGCATTTTTCAGAAGACACTCGGCGATAGAGCTCATTGACCGGCTAAAAGCGGCGGGCGTGAACATGACGGCGGAAGCGGTCACGACGGACACGAAATTCCTCGGCAAGACGTTTGTGCTGACGGGTACGCTGCCGAATTTGAAGCGCACGGAGGCCGCAGCGCTGATTGAAAAGGCGGGCGGAAAGGTGAGCGGCTCGGTCTCGAAAAAGACGAGCTATGTTGTGGCGGGCGAAGAAGCCGGCAGCAAGCTTACGAAGGCGCAGACGCTGGGCATCCCCGTATTGACGGAAGCGGAGCTTTTGGCGCTTTTAAACGGTGAGGACAACACGGAAAGGAACGAAGCATAATGGCAGAAGAAAGAAAAACGGACGAAGCGCTTGAAAAAGCCGTGGAGACCGATGAGGACATTGACCGCTATATCCGCGAGCTGACGGGAAAGGAAACGCCGAAGGACAAGGAGAAGAAAGCGGAAGAAAAGAAAGCGCCGGAAAAAGAAGAATTCCGCGTGACGAGCCAGATCGGCGAGGACGACTACAAGGCATTCATTTATTACTCTACGCTTGGGCGCTTTAAGTGGCTCATCCCGGCGTTTATCATCGTGCCGCTTGTGTTCTCGTTCCTCTTTGCGTTCAACGCGGGGCATTTTTACGTGGGCAATTTCATTTTATCGCTGCTTATCATGTATGTGGCGATTACGCTGATTATTGTCATTCGCTGCACACGCTGGCTTTCTAAAATTCGCAACAACAATCCTGCCGTGATGCACTTGACGGAAACGACGCTTATTTTCATGACGAACAGCGTCATCAACATGAAAAACCGGCAACCGCATCAAGATCGATTACAAGCACATGATCGACGTGGGCGAGAGCAGACAGCACTACATCATGTATTTTGATAACGGCAAATCCATGGTATTCAGAAAAGAAGATATGGAAAAGGAAACGTTGGAAAGGTTCCGCCCGTTTATCGAATCTAAAGTACATAAATTAAAATTTACACAGATGCTCAAAAAATAAACCGGGAGGTTTTTCAACATGGTCATCGATTTGAAAACACTGTACGGCGCGGAAGCGACCGAGCAGCAGAAGCGCTATGAGGAGCTTTCCGCTTACTTTGCGGAGGAGTTCGGGGATGCTAATGCACTTTCATATTTCAGTGCGCCGGGCAGAACCGAGGTGGGCGGCAACCACACCGACCACAACAACGGCAAGGTGCTGGCGGCGGCTGTGAATCTGGACGTTATTGCGGCGGTGAAGAAGACCGAGAACGGCGTGATCCGCCTGAAATCCGTCGGGTTCCCGATGGACACGGTCGATACGGCAGACCTTAACGTGCAGGAAGCGGAAAAGGAGCGCTCGGCGTCGCTCATCCGCGGCGTGTGCGCACGCTTAAAGGCGCTCGGCTATGAAGTGGGCGGCTTTGACGCGGTGACGACCTCAAGAGTTTTAAAGGGCTCCGGCCTTTCAAGCTCCGCGGCGTTTGAGGTGCTTGTGGTGACGATTTTAAGCCACCTGTATAATGACGACGCGATTGACCCCGTGGAGGCGGCACAGATCTCAAAATTTGCCGAAAACGTGTACTTCGGCAAGCCCTCCGGCTTACTCGACCAGATGGCGGCGAGTGTGGGCGGCTTTACGACGATGGACTTTAAAGACCTTTCCGCGCCGAAGATTGAGAAGATCGATTTTGACCTTGACCGTTACGGCTATGCGCTGTGCGTCGTCGATACGGGCGGAAACCATGCCGACCTGACCGGCGAATACGCAGCTATTCCGGCGGAGATGAAGCGCGTTGCGAAGGCGCTTGGCGGCGAAGTGCTGCGCGAGGTAAGCGAGGAGGAATTTTATAAGAAAATTCCCGAGCTCAGAAAAGAAGTCGGCGACCGCGCGATTTTGCGTGCGATTCATTTCTTCGACGACAACCGCGTGGTGGATAAGGAAGTGGCAGCGCTGAAATCGGGTGACTTTGAGACGTTCAAGCAGTGCGTGATTGCCTCGGGTTATTCCTCGGCGATAAATTTGCAGAATGTGTTCGCAGTTGTGAATCCGCAGGAGCAGGGCTTGTCCCTTGCGTTGGCGCTTATCGCGAAGATCCTCGGTGGCAAGGGCGCGTATCGCGTGCACGGCGGCGGCTTTGCCGGCACGGTGCAGGCGTATGTGCCGCTCGATATGCTGGACGCGTTCAAGACAGAGATGCAGAGCGTGTTTGGCGAAAAGAGCTGCTATGTGCTCTCCGTGCGCAGCGCGGGCGGCACGAAAGTGACAATCGAATAAGTTTAACGGCGGCTTTGGTTTTTAGAGCCGCCGTTTTTGCGTATTGCGGGAAATACGTGTTGCGAAATTGTAAATATTGGGAAACGGTGGATTTCGCCTTGCGAATCATGCCGATTTGTGATATAGTATACTCTGTATCATTATGACAGCTTACCGCAGACAGCTTGTCTGCGTGCGATAAAGGAGAATGTTTTTTGAAGGATAAAGAAATCACCGTTACGGCAGACGAGCTGCAAAAGCAGAAGCTATACACGGCGGACGTTGCGGCGATCATGCAGGTGCGCGCGATGCACGGCACGCCGAAGGCGCTTGTGCGCACGTATGGCTGCCAGCAGAATGTGGCGGACGGCGAACGCATGAAGGGTATGCTCTCTGAAATGGGCTTTGAATTCACTGAATATGAAGATGAAGCCGTATTTTATTCTGTTCAACACCTGCGCCATTCGCGAGCACGCCGAAGACCGCGTGTTCGGCAACATCGGCGCGCTGAAAAACGTGAAACGCCGCAACCCGTCGCTGCTCATTGCCGTATGCGGCTGCATGATGGAACAGGAGCGCGTGGCGGAGCGCATTAAGGTGTCGTTCCCGTTTGTGAACATTGTGTTCGGCACACACGTCATCCACCGACTGCCGGAGATGATGTACACCGCCGTGACCGACTCGAAGCGCGTTTTTTTGCGCGGGCATGAATCGAAAGAGATCATTGAAGGTCTGCCGGTGCGCCGCGACGGCAACACACGCGCGTGGGTGACCGTGATGTACGGCTGCGACAATTTCTGCTCGTACTGCATTGTGCCGTATGTGCGCGGCCGGGAAAAGAGCCGCCACCCGGATGCCATCGTCGCCGAGTGCCGCGAACTCATTGAGCAGGGCTACAAAGAAATTACGCTGCTTGGACAGAATGTGAATTCCTACGGCAAGGGCTTGCCGGAGAAAGTGAATTTTTCGGAGCTTCTGCGCCGCATTGACGCGATTGACGGCGACTACCGTTTGCGCTTTATGACCTCGCACCCGAAGGACGCGACGCACGAGCTGTTCGACACGATTGCGGAGAGCCGGCACATCTGCCACTACATCCACCTGCCGTGCCAGTCCGGCAGCAGCCGTGTGTTAAAGGCGATGAACCGCCACTACGACCGCGAAAAATACCTTGACCTCAATCCGCTAATAGCGAAAGAGAAAATGCCCGAATCTAGTCGCTGACCTCCGACATTATCGTCGGCTTTCCGGGCGAGACGTATGAGGAGTTCTGCGAGACGCTGAGCCTCATCCGCGAGATGGAGTTCACGTCGCTCTTTACGTTTATTTTCTCGCCGCGCCCCGGCACGAGAAGCCGCCGAAATGGAAGACCCTGTCACGTACAAGGAGAAAACGCAGTGGTTCTCGGAGCTTTTGAAGACACAGGAGGAGATTGCCGCAAAGCGCTGCGCTTCCATGGTGGGCAGCACGGAGCGTGTGCTCATTGAAGAGCGCAACGAGAAAAACGGTTTGCTCAGCGGTCGACACCGCAAGCAGCATCATTGT
>ENA-OQKL01000663-OQKL01000663.1-human-gut-metagenome-genome-assembly--contig:-NODE-663-length-10365-cov-5.727681_pt1 | contig 10365 bp, 8 predicted proteins | sample MGYA00242779_ERZ504800 | MGnify/ENA primary metagenome ERZ504800 (study PRJEB26092, sample SAMD00036410) | human gut metagenome | host: Homo sapiens | study: EMG produced TPA metagenomics assembly of... | reverse complement strand
AATATATCAAACATTTGTTCTGTTGTTTTGTAAAAAAATTTGCGCGTCTAACTCATCACTACTACAATATATTTATGGGTAATCCCCTTACTTCCAGTAAGGATTTATCCATCTCATTACTTAAACTGTTAGAATGTAGGATGCAATGGTATATCGACTTCATCACTTGGACCTCGCGTCCGTACTTTAGACTGATAACCGGCTCCTCATTCACAGTGTTCGTTTTATGCAGGTTGAATCACATTAGGTGCATTCGTGTCACACACAGTAGTTTGAACAGGTAATGAGTAAAACTGGTATTTATCCATTGTAATATTTTTTAAGGAGTGATAAATTTATGAACGCAGTAGGTATCGATGTTTCAAAAGGTAAAAGTATGGTTACAATTCTGAGACCATTTGGGGAGATTGTATCCTCTCCTTTTGAGATTAAGCACACATCCAGTGATATCCATTCACTTATTAAACTTATTCATTCTATCGAAGGTGAATCCCGGGTTGTAATGGAACATACCGGCCGCTACTACGAAGCACTTGCTCACCAGCTTTCAGCAGCAGATCTCTTTGTCAGTGCTGTTAATCCCAAGTTGGTCAAAGATTTTAATAACGATTCTCTTCGCAAAATCAAGTCCGACAAAGCTGATTCTGTCAAGATTGCCCGCTACGCTCTTGACAAATGGCAAAGTCTTGAACCGTATAGTATTACAGATGAATTACGCGCTCAGCTAAAGGTCATGAATCGTCAGTTCCATTTCTATGTGAAACAAAAAACGGCTATGAAAAATAATCTTATTGGCCTCATTGACCAGACCTATCCAAATGCAAATACTTATTTCAATAGTCCCACCCGCAGTGATGGTTCCCAGAAATGGGTTGATTTTGTCTCTACATACTGGCATGTAGATTGCATTCGTAAAATGTCTCTAAACGCTTTTGTTGAACATTATCAGAACTGGTGCAAGCGCAAAAAATATGCCTTCAATAAATCAAAAGCGGAAGAAATTTACACCAAAACAAAGGAACTTGTTCCAGTATTTCCTAAGAATGAAATAACCAAACATATCATCAGACAAGCTGTCGATCAGCTCAACAGTACTTCCGTTACTGTCGAAACAATACGCACTCTCATGAACGAGACTGCCTCAAAGCTTCCTGAATACTCAATTGTCATGCAGTTTAAAGGGATTGGTCCATCTCTCGGTCCACAGCTTATGGCTGAGATCGGTGATGTAACCAGATTCACGCATAAAGGAGCCCTTACTGCATTCGCCGGAGTTGATCCTGGGGTAAACGAATCTGGTTCCTATGCCCAAAAAAGCGTCCCAACATCCAAACGTGGATCTTCAAATTTAAGAAAGACTCTTTTTCAAGTAATGGATGTTCTTATCAAAACCATGCCTCAGGATGATCCTGTATATCAATTCATGGACAGAAAACGCACCCAGGGTAAGCCTTACTATGTTTATATGACTGCAGGTGCTAATAAATTTCTCAGAATATACTATGGACGAGTGAAAGAATATCTTTCTGTTCTTCCTGATCCAAGCTAATTCAAAACTTTTACTTTCAGACCAGCACTGGTTGTGGTGGCCTTATTTTAATGCCTAATTTTTAACCTGTAAAGTTTTTTAACTTTCTTCAATTTTAGTATTGACTTTTTATTTGCAGGCTAAAGTAACGAGAATGCGACGCACAGTTTTCAAATTCATAGCGACAGATTAAAACTCGTACGGTGGGTTTCCGGAAAAGTCTGCGATTACACCGTGTGCATTGTCCAGATAGAATACCTCGAAAATCGGGTTGTCAGCGGTCTGGTACTGGCCTTTTACGATCGGGTTCTGCATGCACACTTCTTTTACAGCCATGTTATTTTCAAACACTGCGGTTCCGTGCAGACGGATCCATGCGTAGGACGGGCTGGAAACAGAGATTTCGATTTCCGGATTCTCCTGCATATCTTTGTAAACATCTTTTGTGTTGTTGGTGCAGAACCACAGTTTTCCGTCAACCTCTCCTGCAAACATGAACGGGCGGCATTTTGCCTTTCCGTCACGACCTACCGTTGCCAGATACTGTATCGGATTCTCATTTAAAAATTCTACTGCTTTGCTCATTTTACTTTCCTCCATTTTGTTTTTTGAATTGTTTTTTCTTTCGATGGCTTTATAATAAATCCATAGAGTTCTTTCGTAAAGTAAGCACAATATTGTGGTGTAGTTACCCAAAAGATACTATTGTGTAAAATCAGACGTTTCCGCCATCTTTCAAATCATTATTTTCTTCAAAAAGGAGGTTTTCTCTTATGTCATCCGCAGAAAAAACACCCGTTTCTCTTGCTGATCTTCCGCCCTGCCCGGTGGAAACTACGCTGACTCTGATCAGTGATAAATGGAAAGTTCTGATCTTGCGCGATCTGCTGCTCCACGGCACCATGCGGTTCGGCGAGCTGAAAAAGTCCATCGGTCACGTCTCTCAAAAAGTTTTAACTTCCCAGCTCCGCCAGATGGAACAGAGCGGTCTGGTCAACCGTAAAGTTTACGCCGAGGTACCGCCGCGTGTCGAATATTCCCTGACGGAACTCGGCTTCAGCCTCCACCCGATCATGGATGCGATGTGGGACTGGGGCGAGGCGTATAAGAAAAAGCTGGCGCAGGAAGAAGACGCTGCCGCAAATGTATGAACGAAAAAAGTCTGTTGAGAAACAGCCCATTCCGATTTTTCTCAACAGACTTTTCTTCTCTTCTATCTTCCTTTCAGCACAATCGTCTTCCAGCTTCCGATCGTTCCGTCATACGTTCCCTGCCATACCGGATAGCGCTCGATCGGCAGTTTGACCGCAACGGCCTCCCGGTTAAAGTTCTGGACAAACACGTACCTGGTTCCGTCCTTCTGCTTACGCATCGTGACTTCCACACCTTCCGGAACTTCTTCCACGATCCGCTCCACACCGGCCTCTTCTGCCAGTTTCCGGCAGACTTCATCGTACAGTCCCTGTTCAAAGTCCGCACAAACGGCATACGCTTTTCCCTTTCCGTACACATTCCGGGTCATCGCAGGCATGCCGTCATAGAAATCCTTTCCGTATGTCATCACTACTTCCGCCGTCGATGGCTGTACCAGCTCGCAGAGATGACTGCAGCGGTATGCCAGTTCCAGATGCAGCGGATTTTCCGGTTCCGGAATGCCCTCGTTCCATTCGCCATCGTACAGTCCGTCAATCTCCATACTCCGGAATCCCATCACATCCATCAGGTCATGCGGTGTTCCGCCTAAGTAACAGAGATCCGTCTCATCCACAATGCCGGACCAGTAAGTCAGCAGAAAAATTCCGCCGTTTTTCACAAAGTTCCGAACCTTCTCTGTCCATCCTTCCCGCAGCAGATAAACCATCGGCGCTGCCACAACACGGTATCCGTCGAGGCTGCACGTCTCATCAATCACATCCACATTGATGCCCAGTTTCCGGAATGCCTGATATGGCTTTTCCACGGTTTCTTTATAAAAAACACCTGCATTCCGCGGACCCGCCGCATCTTCCACCGCCCAGCGGTTTTCGACATCATAAATCACGGCTGCTTCCGCCGGGTTCTGCGAACCGTTCACTTCCTGCAGTTTCTCCAAAGCTGCGCCGACTTTCGTCACTTCACGGAATACCCTAGTATCCGATCCGCCATAATGGTCGATCACGGCCCCATGGAATTTTTCGGATGCACCGCGGCTCTGCCTCATCTGGAAATACAGCACACTATCCGACCCATGCGCAACTGCCTGCAGTGACGCGGCCTGCAGCATGCCCGGTTTTTTCAGCTTGCTGACGGACTGCCAGTTCGTTGCGGAAGGACAGCTCTCCATCAGATAAAACGGCTTTTTCTGAATGCTCCGCATAATGTCATGCTGCATACCTGTATCCATCGCTGTTACCGTCTCCGCCTCTTTATGCCAGGTCGGATAATTGTCCCAGGATACAAAGTCAATCACATCGGCAAACTTGTAGTAGTTCAGTCCGGTAAAGTTATACATCATATTGATGGTAGACGGCTGTTCTGCCCCAGCGTCCCGCAGCGCTTTGATTTCCCATTTTACAAAATCCGCGGTCTGATCCGTCACAAACCGTTTCCAGTCCAGATTCAGTCCGTGCAGCGAAGAATCTCCTTTCGGAGACGGGCTCTCCACCTGGTCAAAACTCTGGTAAGTATGACTCCAGAACCCGGTATTCCAGGCACGGTTCAGCCGTTCCAGTGTGCCGTATTTTTTCTTCACCCAGCCGCGGAATGCCTCCTGGCACAGCGGACAGTGGCACTCTCCGCCGTATTCATTCGAAATATGCCATGAAATCACGCCAGGGTGGTCTTTGAACATTTCCGCCAGCTTCGTATTGATGATTCTCGTTTTTTCCCGGTAAACCGGTGAGGTATAGCAGTGATTATGGCGCTCCCCGTACAGATTCCGTTCTCTCGCTGCATTGACACGGAGCACCTCCGGGTATTTTTCCGCCATCCAGCGCGGTCTTGCCGCCGTCGGCGTGGAAAGCATGACCACAATTTCGTTTTCATACAGGCGGTCAATCACCTCTTTTAACCATTCCAGACGGAAAACTCCTTCCTCCGGCTCTAAAAATGCCCAGGAAAACATGCCAAGCGAAACCTCGTTGATTCTGGCTTTCTTGAAATACGCCAGATCCTGTTCCAGAATCTCCGGGTAATCCATCCACTGTTCCGGGTTATAATCGCCCCCGTGCAGGAGCTTTCCAAAATTTACTTCTTTCCCCATCTGCTTTTGTCTCCTTTTCTTTCGCAGACAGCCCATCCTGTCCACGGACAGAATGGGCTGAACGCATCAGATTCCCTTAAACGTAAAGGTAAACTCCAGTTTTTTTATCAATCGGAATCAGGTACTCCGGATGGGTCTGTGCACCCCAGCTGTCGTCTCCGCCAACACCCATCTGCTGTTTTGCCACGCGCACAACGGTGTAATGTACCTGCGGCAGTTCATACGGATGCATCGCATTTTCCAGCTCGTGCGGTGTGTACGGCAGTGCGGAAAATTCCATCTTGTCGCCGCTGAACATCATACCGCGGCCCTTGCGGTTCGTCACGGTTGCCCAGCGTACACCAACCTTGTTGCCGCACTCCTGCGGAACGAGATATTTCGCCATATTATCTTCGACTTTATTCTTATAAACACCGAGCTTTGCTCCGGCACAGCGGTCCACATACGTCTCCTCCGGTCCCATGCCGTACCAGGTAACGTTGTCATAATCGGCATCCAGTTTGAACATCACGCCGAATTCCGGCATATCGCCGAGCTCTTTCACCGGATCATACGTCAGCGTCGTCTGAATGCTTCCATCGCCGAAGACACGGTAGGTCAGACGGCACTCGCTCGCCGGTGTGGTCGGCATTACATAGCGGTAGCTGACTTCTGCGCAGTCCTCGTGTACTTCGATTTCCGGCGCATACAGTCCCGGATAATGGCTGCCGTTCGGATATTTGTGGGACAGATACATTGAAGCAATCTTCCACTGGCTGTAACGCATCGGCATCAGGCTTCCGCAGTCATTGTCGATCGGCGCACGCCAGAAGTTCGGTTTCGGAATCATTTTGATCATCTCAACGCCGCCGTAACGGTACGATACGAGTCCGCCGTTCAGATCGGAGAACATCACATCAAAATTTTCGCCGCGCACACCAAAATCATGGTTGGAACGGATCACTTCAAATTTCGCCGGTTTTTCTGCTTTCGCCGGTGCTTCCACTTCATAAACACCCTGTCCGAATGCAACTTCATGGCCGCGCTTGCCCCATATGGTATCTTCTTTCAGGCGGAAGGAAACGGTCACCGCATACTCGCCCGGAAGGGTCTGTACGGCAATCGGAAGCTCCACTGTTTTTTCGGAAAGCGGCTCCACGGAAATTTCCATCGGCACTTCTTTCAGTTTCTTTCCTTCTTTTTCGAGAATTACCACGCAGTCAAACGCATCGGTATTCACAAACAGGTTCTTATTTTTTACAACTGCTTTGTCTTTCTGTACATCCACAGCAATGTTCTGATAGCAGAATTTTACTTCCTGCATCTTCGGGGAAGCATCGCGCTCGCCGCCGTATACAATACCATTTCCGCTGAAATTGTAATCGCATGGATGATCATCAAAGTCTCCGCCGTACGCCTGGAACTCTTTTCCGTAGCGGTCTTTTTTGTAGATTGACTGGTCGATATAATCCCAGATAAAGCCGCCCTGGAACAGCGGTTCTTCCTCGGCAAGATCCATATATTTCTTCATGGCGCCGCAGGAATTTCCCATCGCATGTGCATACTCACAGCAGACATACGGTTTTCTTCTGTCTTTCGACAAGAATTCACGGATTTCATTGACGGTGGTGTACATCCGGCTTTCCATATCGCTGGTGTCGTTGTATCTGCGGTCGTCATTAACTCCTTCATAATGAACGAGACGGGTCGGGTCCATTTTCCGGTATAACTGGGACATTTCAAAAATAACTTTTCCGCCAAACGATTCATTTCCGCAGGACCAGATCAGAATCGCCGGATGGTTTTTGTCTCTCTGATACATCGAATTGACACGGTCGAGCATACAGTCCATCCACTCCGGGCGGTCGCATGGTACAACACCGGAGAAATCTCCGCTTCGTACCGCATCCGTATCTCTCGTTCCATGGGACTCCATGTTGCACTCCGCGATCATGTAAAGACCGTATTCATCGCACAGATCATAAATGCCGACCGCATCCGGGTAATGGCAGGTACGGATTGCATTGATGTTGTTCTGTTTCATCGTCGTCAGGTCTTTGATCAGCTCTTCTCTCGAAACGACACGGCCGGATACGGAGCTGAACTCGTGGCGGTTGACGCCTTTAAAGACAACCCGCTTTCCATTCAGCATCATGATGTGGTCTTTCATCTCAAAGCGGCGGAATCCGACTCTCTGCGGAATCAGTTCCTGCACCGTTCCATCCTCTGCGGTGACTTCCAGCAGAAGATCATACAGCACCGGTGTCTCTGCGGACCACAGTTCCGGGTGATCGACTTTCAGAACAAACTGTGTTTCCCCATCCAGCACACCTTCGGTGCTCTGCAGTGCCGTTCCGTCTTTTAACAGGGTAATTTTTACCTTTCCTGTTCCGATCATTTTCGTATCAATGACCAGATCTGCCTTCGTAAACGTATCATCCAGCAGCGTCTGTACTTTCAGATCCGAAACGTGAACCTCCGGAATCGTGTACAGATACACATCACGGTAAATACCGGAGAAACGGAAGAAATCCTGATCCTCGCACCAGCTTCCGCTCGTCCATTTGAAAACCTGCGCAGCCAGTTTATTTTCGCCCTCTTTCAGATACGGGGTCAGTTCAAACTCGGACGGAGTAAACGTATCCTCGCTGTAGCCAAGGAACGTTCCGTTCAGCCATACGGCAATACCGCTCTCTGCTCCCTGGAAGGAAACAAAAAGCCGTTTTCCTTTCATCTGCTCCGGCACTTCAAAATATTTCACATAGGAAGCCGTCGGATTGAACCGCTCCGGAATCTCGCCCGGCTGGATCTCTTCTCTTCCTTCCCATGGGTACTGCACATTGGCATACTGCGGTGCGTCATATCCCTCCATCTGGATATGTGCCGGCACGCGGATATCGTCCCATTTTGTGCAGTCATACTCCGGTGTCTCGAATCCCGGAATCGTGCTCTCGTAGTTCTTTGCGTAATGGAATTTCCACAGTCCGTTCAGACTGTGACGGAAGTTTTCCACATGCTGCTCCATTTCTTCCACCGATCCATAATATCTGTGATCGGAATGCGCCGCCACCCGGTTTTCTCCATAGTACGTCGGGTCCTTCACTTTTTCATACTGAAATACACCCATTTTTATTTTCCTCCTTCTGGAATTTTGTTCTTTTTGATCTTTTGAAAAAAAGGTGGATATTCATCCAAATATCCACCTTTTCTGTTCGATTCTTTTTCTTATTTTACGGCACCTGTGATACCTTCTGTGAAGCTCTTCTGGAAGCAGAAGAAAATAATTGCTGTCGGGATCGTACAGATAAATACGCCGAGCATCAGCACACCATAATCTACAGTGTAGCCGCCGAGCAGGTTCGCTACCAGCATCGGCATGGTGATGGATTCATTGTTCTGTAAGATAACCTTCGGCCACAGGTAGTTGTTCCATGCGTTCATAAAGGTGATGATTGTTGCTGCCGCATACGTCGATTTCATGGTCGGCATATACATACGAAAGAAAATTCCTGTCTCGCTTAAGCCATCAAGTCTTGCCGCTTCGATGATATCGTGCGGGAAGGAACGGGAAGCCTGGCGGAACATCATGATCATGAACGGTGTTGAAATCGAAGGAAGCATGAAAGCTGCCATCGTGTTGACCATCTTTAGCTGGGAAAACATACGGAACATTGGGATCATGATGGCTGCGAACGGAATCATCATCGCAGTCAGAAGTACGGTAAATACCGCATCTTTTGCTTTATCATGATAGATCTCAAATCCATAACCGGCGATCGAGCAGACCAGAAGACAGAGAATGGTCAGCACCGTCGCATTCCGGAAGGAGTTGCACAGTGCAAGGCGCAGGTTCTGCTGCGCAATCAGCGCTTTAAAGTTGTCAATCAGATACGTACCCGGAATCAGTTTTCCGGCAATGACATCAATACTTCTGTTTGTAGACGCGCAGAACATATAGTACAGCGGAAATACAGAAAGGATGGATGCTACGGTTAAAATCAGATACATGAAGAATTTCTTTGTTTTTCCCATTATCGCTCGTCACCTACTTTCATCTGAATCAGGGCCAGAATGGCAACCATAATCAGGATCAGGATGGACATTGCTGCCGCATAGCCAAAGTTCGGACTCTGTACAAAGGACATATTGTAAATATAATGAGACATGGTCATGGTCGATTTTCCAGGACCTCCGTTTGTCAGGTTCAGGGACTCATCGAACAGCTGCAGGGTACCGTTGGTAGAGGTAATCGTAGTCAGCAGGATCATCGGCTTCAACAGCGGAACGGTGATCTTGAAGAAGGTCTGCAGCGGGCTTGCGCCGTCGATTTTGGCTGCTTCGTAGATCGAATATTCAATGTTCTGCATACCGGAGAGATAGAAGACCATGTTGTATCCGGTCCATCTCCAGATCAGGGCGATGATGATAACCGCACGGGCTGTCCACGCATTGGAGAACCACATGATCGGGTTCATGCCGAGGCCGCGGAGAACGGTGTTGATAAAACCGTCATTTGCAAACAGGGAACGGAAGATCATCGCGTAAGATACGAGAGATGTTGCGCACGGCAGGAAAATGCAGGTACGGAACAGTCCCTTAAAACGCAGATCTTTGTTGTTCAGCATGGAAGCAAACATCAGGCCGAGGATCAGCATGATCGGCACCTGAATAATCAGATAAAAGAAGGTGTTGCTTAAGGTCTGTTTAAAGGTCGGGTCTTTTAAAATACGGGCATAGTTTGCAAATCCGTTGAATTTTAGGTTGATGCCCATACCTGTCTGTAAAGACAGGATGAATGCCTGAATCATCGGATAAAAGCTCATCCATGCGATCAGGATCGTTGCCGGCATCAGGAAAGCCCAGCCGGTAAGATTCTGTTTTCTTTCCAAGTTCATTCCTTTTTTCTTCTGACTGCTCATGGAATCTTCCTTTCTTTTTTTACCTGGCGTGTGTTTGAAAAAATCTTTTTGCAGACAACATTTCATGTTCTCCTGCAGAAATCATTTTTCAAACACACACCGCATAGATACAGAACGGGCCTGCTTCTGTCTGTCCAGGAAGCAGACCCGTTTCTTATCGTCCTACGTTTTTTATGTATTGCAGGATATCAGCCACCCATGTTGAACTCTACAGTTTCCTGTGCGGTCTGAAGTTCGCTGTCCATATCTGCTCCTGTCTGGATGATATTGGAAAGTGCGGTTCCGACAGCATCGCGTGCATCGTAGTAGAATGCTCCAGTGATGTTGGATGGAGTCTTGGTTGCGAAATCAACGATTTTTGCATAAACCGGGTCATCACTGAAGAATGCAACTGGCTGTGCATATGCTTCGGACTCTCCTGCCGGTGCCCAGGTTGCCAGAGCGCCTTTTGCGATGATGTCATCGTAAAGAGCTGTGCTGCCTGCGAAGGTAGATTTCATAAAGTCAATGGCAAGATCCTGTTTTTTGCAGTTGGAAGAAATTGCCCAGGAAGAACCACCGTTGTTGGAGTAGTTGGTTGCTCCGTCAACGCCGTCCAGTTTCGGCATATTGGTGATTGCCCATTTGCCGGACTGATCTTCATTTGCTGTGATGGAAGCCATGATCCAGCATCCGTTGATAACGCCTGCTGTAGTTCC
>ENA-OQKL01000662-OQKL01000662.1-human-gut-metagenome-genome-assembly--contig:-NODE-662-length-10372-cov-2.962811_pt1 | contig 10372 bp, 9 predicted proteins | sample MGYA00242779_ERZ504800 | MGnify/ENA primary metagenome ERZ504800 (study PRJEB26092, sample SAMD00036410) | human gut metagenome | host: Homo sapiens | study: EMG produced TPA metagenomics assembly of... | reverse complement strand
GAGGGCGTGGATACCTCTGATGTGCGTCTGCCGGGCGCGCAGAACGAGTTGGCGAATGCCGTGTTTGAAAGCGGCAAGCCGGTCGTAACGGTGCTCATTTCCGGCCGCCCGCATGCTATCCCCGAGATTGCGGAAAAGAGCGATGCGGTGCTGTGGTCGTTCTATCCGGGCCCGTGGGGCGGCACGGCCATTGCGGAAGTTTTGAGCGGCGCGGCAGATCCGTGCGGCTGCCTGCCGGTTTCTGTGCCGCGCACAACGGGACAACTGCCGGTGTACTACAACGCCCGCGCTTCCTACGACATGATGCGTTACCGTGATTTGGAGAACACGCCGCTGTACCCGTTCGGCTTCGGTTTGCACTACACGACGTTCAAGACGACCGTAAAGGACGGCACGCCGGAAATTTCTATTGCGACGCTTGAAAACGGAAAAGCGCATACCGTGACGTGCGAGGTGGAAAACACCGGCAGCACAGCGGGCCATGCGACGGTGCAGCTGTACATTCAGGGCGTGAGCGGCACAATCGTCCGCCGCGTGCGCGAGCTGAAAGCATTTGAGAAGGTGTATCTCCAGCCCGGCGAAAAGAAGACGGTAGAACTGAAGCTTGACTGTGACGCACTGAGCATCTGGAACCGCAAAATGCAGTTTGCGCCGGAAGAGAGTAAAGTAGAGCTTTACGTTGAGGAAAGCGGCAGCAAGGTCTGGAACGGCGAGCTGAAAATTACGAAGTAAACGAATATAGTCAAAACAAAAGCACCGTGCCGCACAAGGACACGGTGCTTCGTTTATTGCAGTTGTGCGATGCTCGTCTTCGCGACGTACGTTCGGTCATACGGTATATGTTGCCTGTTATTGCAAAAAGGTTGTTTAGCGGATGTCCTTGTACTCGGATTTTTCTGCGCGGCGCTGCTGGATGTAGGTGATGAGCTCAAAGAGACCGTCTGCTAAAATGCTGATGCCGAAGAACATGATGGCGGCTTTTGCGGCACGGAACGGATTTACGAGCAGCACGATGCCGAGAATGAGCGGCAGTACGGCGGAGATGAGTACCCAGAAGCGGTAGGGGCTGTACACCGAGAGGGCATCAACGGCGAGCGGCATTTTTCCGATGCCGTCTACAAGCAGCATGATGCCGAGCGCGATGGGCAGGAAAGAGAGGACGACGTACGGGCGGGAAAAGCAGAAAATACCGAACGCAAGGCAGAGAATGCCGATGACGAGCGTGCCGCCTGCAGTGAAGCCGAGGTTTCTGGCGTTTTATAAAATACCAGAAGCTATGTGCGGCGTACAAAATGAGTGCAGCGGCGATGCCCCAGCAAAAGACGGTGCCGGACATGCCCGGCCAAAACGTGAGCACAAGGCCGAGCGCCATGTAAAGGACGGACGCCCAAAGAGACGTGGTGCGGAAGAAAATGTTTTTCATGAAGATAAGTCCTTTCTATAATAGAGTAATGGAGTGTGTATTTCTAAAGGCGGTTTTGACCGCCTTTCAAGAACCCCCTTGATAGGGTTTCTTGCGGCGCAACAATTCACCGGATTGTTGCGCCTATTTTCCTGATCTTAGTTAGGCAAAGGGTGTTTCGACTTTTGCGAAAGTCGACTCAGGGCTTTGCCCCGAGCCCCACAACTTTTTGAAAAAAGTTTGAACAAAGACTTTATTCGTCTCGCTTTTCGTCAGCTTGTGCGCTTTAGTTCAAAATGATTTTTGGAGAAGTTTAAAATGCCTTCGTCGCGCATTTTGCCCATTTCTTTGGAAAGTGCGCTGCGGTCTACGCTGAGGTAATCCGCAAGCTGCTGGCGATTGAACGGGATTGTGAAGCTGTCGCTGTTTTCGCGGATGGCCTGAAACGACAGGTATGAAATGAGTCGCCCGCGTATCGTTTTCGGTGCGGTGTGGAAAATGCGGCGCGAAAGCGACAGGTTTTTCTGCGCGCTGACGAGCAGCAGGTTTTCAATCAGCTTGCCGTGGTGCCCGCAGTTTACGGCGCACGGGGAGAGGATCTGCGCGGTTTTCAAAAACAGAACGGTGCAGTTTTCTGCGGCGGCGACATTGACGAGCATCGGCTCGTTCGGCACGCAGGCGTAGGTCTCTGCAAAGACCTGCCCGGGGCCGACTTTATCGAGCACGCTGCGGTTGCCGAAAATGTCGTCGCTTTCGATCGTCACGCTGCCCGTGAGCACGATGCCGAGCGCGTTTGTGTGCTCGCCTGCGTGGCAGATGAGATCGCCCTTTTTATAGCTGCGCGTTTCCGTTTTTAGGTGCTCGAGCAAAACGCCGAAATCGCCTGCGGGGATGCCCCGAAACAGCGGCGAGCGCCCTAAGATGCTGTAATCCGTAAAATAGCCTCCTTTTTTCAATCTTCGTTGTTATAACAACATACTTTACAGCCTAATCGTAGTATACTGTGTTCGTAAAGTCAAGAGAAAACCTTGTGGCTTTTGCAAAATTTAAGAATTGGAAGGAATTTTGAATATGATCCGTACCATCGTTCACTTTGATGAAGAAAAATGCAACGGCTGCGGCCTGTGCGCGAATGCCTGTCAGGAGGGCGCCATCGGCATTGTAAACGGTAAGGCGAAGCTGCTGCGCGACGATTACTGCGACGGTCTCGGCAACTGCCTGCCTGCATGTCCCACGAACGCAATCTCTTTTGTGGAGCGCGAAGCGGCGGCGTTTGACGAGGAAGCCGTGAAAATGGCTATGGCAGAGAAAGCCGCGAAGAAAGAGGCAGAGGAAATGGCAGAAAAGCTCGGCACGCCGAAGTTCACCGGCTGCCCGGGCAGCATGGCACGCGCTATTGAGAGAAAGCCCGTAAATACGGATAACAGTGCGGTCAGCGGCAAGATTGAATCCGAGCTGCGCCAGTGGCCGGTGCAGATTAAATTAGCGCCGATCCGCGCCCCGTATTTTGACGGCGCGAACCTGCTGATTGCGGCGGATTGCACAGCGTATGCGTATGGTGATTTTCACCGCGATTTTGTGCACAACCGAAAAGTGCTCATCGGCTGCCCGAAGCTCGATGAGGGCGATTACACCGAAAAGCTGACGGAGATCATCCGTCAGAACGACATCAAGAGCTTGACAATCGTGCGCATGCAGGTGCCGTGCTGCGGCGGCCTTGAGCGCGCGGCAGTGAATGCACTGAAGGCGAGCGGCAAGTTTATCCCGTGGCAGGTGAAGGTCATCGCGACCGACGGCAGTCTCGTAGAATGAGGACGGGAAATCAAACGTGGGATGCGCTGCTGGGGGCGCTTGTGGGCGTTGTCCGCGCGGAGCAGAAAAACGCGAAGACCGTGGAAACGGACAGAGTGCTTTTTGAGGGCTTTGCCGCGCTTGCGGAGGATGATGAAACGGCGTTGCAGAACATGTTGGCGTGCGCCCACGCGGAGAAAAACCGCATTGCGCCGGACTGTGCGTATTGCGCCATGCCGTGCGGCAGCACGAGCGATTTAGATTTCGGCACTGTGCGCAACGCGCGGGAGGCTGTGCGGAAGCAGAAATTTGCCATCACCGAACGGTTGATCGAAATCGCGCCGGGGATGCTTTGCAAGCTCGAAAGCGGTGAGTTGGGCGAAGACGAGCTTTTTGTGTTTCACAAAGCCGTGTTTGCGCTCGGCGAAGATTGGAGCCCGGAGGAGCTTGAAGAGATGCTTGAAACTCTAAACTGAACCGTTTTGTTGCAAGGAGGAAGCTGCGGCTTTCCTCCTTGACTTTTTTAACTTGATATTGTATGATGAGCACAAAGAGGGTGAGATTTGTGACCGATTATACATTGCAGCCGATTCCCGGCAAGACGCTTTCGCGCCGACTGCCCGAGGGTACAGCGCTCGTTTTAGAGGGCGGCGGCCTGCGCGGCTATTACAGTTGCGGCGTGATGGAAGTGTTCATGGAAAAAGATCTGCTGTTTCCGTATATTATCGGCGTTTCGGCGGGCGCAGCGAACGCGCTTTCGTACATATCGGGCCAACCGGGGCGCAGCCGAGAGATCATTGAACACTATGTCGGGAACCCCGACTATGTGAGCACGCGAAATCTTTTGACAAAGCACACGATGTTCGACTTTGATTATATTTTCGGCACGGTGCCGGAAAAGCACATTTTTTTCGACTGGGACAAGTTTCATGAGCAGGATACGCGCTTTTTGACCGGCGCGATGAACTGTGCGGACGGCAAGACCGTTTGGTTTGAAAAGGACACGCTCAAAGCGCCGTTTATGGCTTCGCGTGCATCGTGCTCCGTGCCGCTCATCACGAAAATTCAGCATTATATGGGCTATGACCTCTTGGACGGCGGCATCAGCGACCCGATTCCAATCGAAAAGTCGCTTGCAGACGGCAACACGTTCCATGTGATCGTTTTGACGCGCAACAAGGGCTACCAAAAGGAACCGTTTGGGCACACGGCGTTTTTGAAAGCGGCGTTTCGCAAGTACCCTGCTGTGGCAGAAGCGATGCGCACGCGGCATGAGATTTATAACCGCCAGTTGGCGTTGTGTGAAAAGCTTGAAAAAGCGGGCAGGGCGGTCATCATTCGTCCGTTAAAGCCGCTCAACGTCAGCCGCACAAAGGCGGAGGTTCCCGCGCTGCTCGCCTTACATGACGAGGGACTTTATGAGGGGCGCGCGGCACTCGGTTCAATTGAAGAAATGCTTAGTATTAAACTCTAACAAAAATAAAGGAGGCATTTTCATGACACTTTTTAAAATGGAAAACCGCAGAAACTTTGGGTTTTCCGCAGAAAATCCAACAGGCACAAAAGGCGGCGGCACACGCGCCAAGGACTGTGAAAAGCTGAGTCCATGCATTCAAATTCAGCCCGGCGAGACCGTTACGCTGTGTGACACGGACGGCCCGGGCATGGTGACGCACATGTGGTTCACGGGTTACGTGGGACACTCGTTTATTCTGCGAATCTACTGGGAAAACAATGAACAGCCGTCCGTGGAAGCACCGTTTTCGGCATTTTTCGGTTGCGCGTATGACGAGAATTTTTCTGACCGCGACGGCAATTACCCGGTTTTGAACTCAGCTGCGATGCTCGTCGCGCCGGGGCGCGGGTTCAACAGCTACTTTGAAATGCCGTTCAGAAAACACTGCCGTATTACAATGGAAAATCGCGGTGAAAAGCCAGAGACGCTTTTCTATATGATTTCCGGATGGTATGGAGAGATTCCCGAAAACAGCGGTTATTTTCACGCGACATATCGGCAGGAGCACCCTGTGCAGAAGGGACGCTCGTATGTGATCTTGGACGGCGTGCACGGCAAGGGCTGCTTTGCGGGCGTGACGCTGGCTTCCGGCATGAACGGGCACAACACCTGCTGGGTGGAGGGTGAAGCCAAAATGTACATTGACGGCGACGCATATCCCACGATGAACTACACGGGCACGGAGGATTACTTCGGCGGCTCGTATGGCTTTGGCAATGACATTTACCTCAACCGCTACCAGACGTTCAGCGGGCTTTATACGGGCTTGTATGCGATTTTGGGCGACACGAAGGAAATGTATAACCATCAAAAGCGCTTTATGCTGTACCGCTGGCACGTGAAAGACCCGGTTTATTTCGATGAGGACTTTAAAATGACGATTGATAACCTCGGCTGGACGGGCCCGCGCTACGACGACTACACGTCTGTGGCATATTGGTACCAGACGGAGCCGAAGCCGGTGCCGTTTACGCTGCCGGAAGACAAAGAGCTTATCATGGAATTAAAAAAACAGCTTCCGTTTTGGGATTTCTCCGAACGGAAGCTGTTTTGTTTTTATTATAGGGTTACTGTGCCGTTATTTGATGCAAAGAGCCGGCGCATTTCGGCGCGCAGGCCGCGCAGGGCGGGGGAGCTGAGCTCCGGGTCGCGCTCGGTCAGCTCTTTGGCGCACTGCTGCGCTTCCTGCAAAATCTGCATGTCGTTTAACATATCGGCAATTTTGAGCTTCGGCAGGCCGTGCTGGCGCTCGCCGAAGAAATCGCCCGGACCGCGCAGGCGCAGGTCTTCGTCCGCGACCTTGAAGCCGTCCGTGGTGCTGCAAAAGAGTCTTAAGCGCTGTAATGTTTCATCGTTTTGTGCTTCCGTCACCAGAATGCAGGTGGAGGCGTATTTGCCGCGGCCGACGCGCCCGCGCAGCTGGTGCAGCTGCGAAAGGCCGTAGCGCTCGGCGTTTTCAATCATCATGATGACGGCATTCGGCACGTCCACGCCGACCTCGACGACCGTGGTGGACAATAATAATTTCGTGCGGTTTTCTGCAAAATCGGTCATGACGGCGTCCTTTTCCTTCGGCTTCATTTTGCCGTGCAGAATGCCGATGGGCATGTCACCGAAGTAATCGCGCACGATCTTTTCATACGCCGCGATGCTTGCCGCGTCGCTTTCGCCCTCTTCGATAAGCGGGCAGACGATGTACGCCTGTCGTCCCTCGTCGATGTGCTTTTTGATGTACCCGAACGCGCGGCGGCGCTTTGGCGGGTCGATGAGATACGTTTCGATGGGCTGACGACCCGGAGGAAGCTCATTTAGAACGGAAACGTCGAGGTCGCCATAAATCATCAGCGCCAAGGTGCGGGGGATTGGTGTGGCGCTCATGACAAGTGTGTGCGGGAAGTTGCCCGTTTTTCGCGAGTGCGGTGCGCTGATTGACACCGAAGCGGTGCTGCTCGTCCGTGATGACGAGCGCGAGGGACGAGAACTCCACGCCGTCACTGATGAGTGCGTGCGTGCCGACGGCAAGCTGAATCTCGCCGGTCTTGAGTCCCTTAATGGCTTCGCGTTTTGCTTTGGCGCGCATGCTGCCCGTGATGAGCACCGTTTTGATGCCGCAGAGGGCGAGGAGATTGGAGAGGGACTCGTAATGCTGCGCCGCCAGAATTTCCGTAGGAGCCATGAGCGCCGCCTGAAATCCGTTTTGAATGACCGTGTGGCACAGCGCCGCCGCCACGGCTGTTTTACCGCTGCCGACATCGCCCTGAATGAGGCGGTTCATCGGGTGCGGACCCTGCATGTCGCGGATGCCGTCCTGCACGGCACGCTGCTGTGCGCCGGTCATCGTGAAGGGGAGCAGGGCGGCAAACTCTTTTGTATAATCCTTTTGAGCGGATACGGATTTTCGCGCACACCTGCGCGGCGGATTTCCGCCATGCCGAGCTGCAAGACGAGCAGTTCCTCGAACACGAGTCGTCTGCGCGCCGTGGAAAGCGCTTCGGGCGAATTCGGAAAGTGGATCGTTTTGAGCGCGTATTCGAGGCGGCACAGCGCGTATTTCAGGCGAAGCGCATCGGGCAACGGGTCTTTGACGGTCTCAGGGAGCAGGCGCAGGGCTTCTTTTACCGCGTTTGCGATGATGCGAGAGGTGAGGCCGCTCGTCTGCGGGTAAACAGGCACCATGTCCTGCATGCGGCTTTCGGGAACGAACTCCGGGGAGGCCATTTCGCGGCGCATGAACGTGCCCGTCACCTTGCCGCGAAACGCGTAGACCGCGCCCTCCGTGAGCAGACTTGTAATGTAGCGGTTATTGAAAAATGTCAGCTGCATGTCGTCTTCGCCGTCCGTGATGGTCGTCTTGTAAAGCGTCATGCCGCCGCGGATACGCTGCTCGACAGGACGGCGCAGCACTGTGCCTTTTACGATATTCACTTCGTTTAAGAGTGTATTGCGGATGGGCACCGCGTCGCGCCAATCCTCATAAGCGCGGGGATAGAGACGCAGCAGATCGCCCACCGTGGGCGCGCCGAGCTTGCGGAACAGCTCCGCACGCTTTGGGCCGACTCCCTTTAAAGACGCAATGTCCGCTTCAAATAAAGACGCCATGAAACCTCCGACATAAAACGAAAAAGGGCAGGGCATAAAGCCCCGCCCTAAGCTGCTTTGAAATTATTCCACGGAAAGAATGAAGTAGTAGACCGGCTGGCCGCCGTTTACGAGGTTGATGTCCACACCGTCGCCTGCCTTGTTCTTGATGAGACGCAGTGCTTCGTTGGCTTCTTCCTCGGTGATGCCTTCGCCGTAAATGAGCGTGATAAACGAGGTGTGCTTATTCATCAGCGCCTTTGCAACCTTGTAGACGGAACGCACCGGCGTGTCGCCGACAAACTCGAGCTTGCCGTTCGTCATGCCCATGGTGTCGCCCTCTTTGATTTTGAAGCCGCCGAATTCGGAATCGCGTGCGGCGAACGTGACCGTGCCGGTCGCGACGTTTTCCGCTGCAGAAAGCATGGCAGAAGCGTTTTCGTCTGCGGAAGCATCCGGGTCAAAGCTTAAGAGTGCGGAGAGACCCTGCGGAATGGTGCGGGTCGGTACGACGATAATCTTGCGGTCGGTGACGAGCGGCACGGCCTGTTCTGCCGCAAGGATGATGTTTTTGTTGTTCGGCAGTACGAAAACCGTCTTTGCCGGGGTAGCAAGAACGGCTTCGACAATGTCCTCCGTGCTGGGGTTCATCGTCTGGCCGCCGCTGACAACCTGTGCACAGCCGAGTTCTTCAAAGAGTGCACGCAGACCGTCGCCTGCCGCTACGGAAATAAAGCCGAGTTCCTCTTCGGGGGAAACGGGCTTTAAGGTCTCCTTTTCCTCTTTACTGACCTGCGCCGCTTCGTAAGCCGCGCGGTTTGCGTTATTGAGTTCGGCAGCTTTTTTGTGCTGCTCTTTCATGTTTTCGATTTTTACGGTCAACAGGGAACCGAATTCCAGCGCTTTTGTGAGCGCCACACCCGGCTGTTCCGTGTGTACGTGCACCTTGATGATCTCCTCGTCATCGACCACAACAACGCAGTCGCCGAGGGTTTCGAGGAACAGGCGCAGCTCGTTCGGCTCGGTGGTGACCTCCGGGTCGCGGCCGACGATGAACTCCGTGCAGTAGGTGAAGTTGATCTCGCTGTCAAATTCCGCCGCAACGCTTGCAAAGAACTGGGCGGTCTCCTCGGCCTTTTCGGCTTCGGTCATGTCGGTTTTGACGATCTCACCGTACTTGAAGACCTGCATCATGCCATCGAAGATCATGCAGAGACCCTGACCGCCGGCATCGACGACGCCTGCTTTTTTCAGAACGGGGAGAAGATCCGGTGTGGTGGCCAGTGCTTCCGCCGCGCCCATGCAGATGGCATCCCAAACATAAATGGGGTCGTTGTCGATCTCGGCTGCCGCAGCGCCTTTTTCCGCCGCCACGCGGGCAACGGTCAAAATGGTGCCTTCGGTCGGCTTCATAACGGCTTTATAAGCGGAATCCACGCCGATGGCGAGCGCCGCTGCGAGCTGTGTACCGTCTGCTTCTACGGTGTCCTCGAGACCCTTCGAGAAGCCGCGGAACAGAAGGGAAAGGATAACGCCGGAGTTGCCTCTTGCGCCGCGCAGCATGGCGGAAGCCGCCGCCTTTGCGACCTTAGCGGTTGTTTCGTTATCCGCAAGCGCCTGCATGGCGTCGCTGCCTGCACCGATCGTCATGGACATATTCGTGCCCGTGTCGCCGTCCGGAACGGGGAAGATGTTGAGGTCATCCACAAATTTCCGGTTTTTCAATATGCTGTTCGCGCCGGAGATGACTGCGTCGCGAAGCTGTTTACCTGTAATCACTGCATACACATCCTGTCTAAAAACGTTCGGAAGGCGAAAAGCCGGCTTCCGATAGATATTTGCATGTATTTTCAAACTACACTATACCATAGTTTGCGGGAAAAAACAAGGGTAATACCGCACAGAAATCACGTTTAGCGCAGGGAGAAACGCTCTGTGCTGCGGGTGAGGCCTGTTTTTTCATCGATATCGAACAAAATGCAGTCGAGCTTGCACGGGCCGTCCGCAAAATCGAACCGCACGGGCATTTTGCTTATCTGCTTTTTGATGACGAGCTCCGCTCTGACGCCGAGTACGGAGTTGATGGGGCCGGTCATGCCGACGTCGGTGATGTATCCGGTGCCCTTCGGCAGAACGGTTTCATCGGCCGTCTGCACGTGTGTGTGCGTGCCGAACACAGCGGAGACGCGGCCGTCTGCATAATAGCCGAATGCGCGCTTTTCGCCGGTGGCTTCCGCGTGAAAATCCACGATGCAGATTTTCGGAAGGTCGGGCGTTTTTAAAAGAGTATCGAGTGTGCGGAACGGGCAGGCGAGGTGCTCGTCAAGGTATACATTGCCCATTAAGTTGATGACGGCGATCTGCGTGCGGCCGAGATCTAAGACGGTCATGCCTTTACCCGGGGCTTCCGGCGGGAAGTTTGCGGGGCGGATGACGCAGTCGCTTTCATCGATATAATCGTAAAATTCGCGGCGGCGGTAGGTGTGGTTTCCGGTGGTGATGATATCCACGCCGCTATCGAGCAGGTGGTTTGCGGAGGCAGGGGTGATGCCGTTGCCGTCCGAGGAGTTTTCGCCGTTTGCGAT
>ENA-OQKL01000660-OQKL01000660.1-human-gut-metagenome-genome-assembly--contig:-NODE-660-length-10426-cov-7.310127_pt1 | contig 10426 bp, 7 predicted proteins | sample MGYA00242779_ERZ504800 | MGnify/ENA primary metagenome ERZ504800 (study PRJEB26092, sample SAMD00036410) | human gut metagenome | host: Homo sapiens | study: EMG produced TPA metagenomics assembly of... | reverse complement strand
AGTCCTGCCGTAGTTCATCTTCTTCGGGAGAGCCGTATAACTTTGTCCCTTCAAATTCGTCTGGCAATTCAGACCGCAATAATACTTCAATCGCACCAGAGAGTGCTTGTTTTTCATAGGTCAGCACTACCCATTCCTCCTTTCGGTTCGTTATGACTAACCACTCTAAGTATAGGCGCGAATAATGGCAGTGTCAAATGGTTTTCTGACAAAAAGAAACAGAGGGAAAACCCTCTGCTTCTCTTAAAATTCCGGTTCTAAATATAAATAAACTCTTGACAAATCATTTCCTCCACCTGTGCTTTCAGCGTGTTCATCAGCCCCACCCAGCGCATAGGGTCACGGGCTTTCAATTCCTCGGTGACGCCCGCCGTCTCCATCATCCGGGGCAACATGGCGTCCATCCGTTCACGCGCCGCCCGGTCAATCTCCAACAGGTGCGGGTACAGCTTTTCGCTCAAAATCAGGCTGCTGTAAAGACCGGGCCGGTGTTCCTTCAGGTAGCGTTGCCGCATACGGCCATACTTGCCGATGGGGGCCTCCGGCTGCTCGGAAAGTTTCAGGTCGGGGATGTAGTAATCCCCGCAGCGGGTGTAAGTCAATTTGTTCATGTTCGTCCTCCTTTGCACTGTGATGGTTAAACTGCGGCGCTGGCCGGTAAGGTGGCCTTGCGCGGCTCCTGCCTGGGTAACTGGCTGACGGGGATAAAAACGCCTTTTTCCATATCCTCGGCCCGGATTGCGGCCTTTGCCGCCTCCACCTGGGCCTTGCGCTTGGCGTTGTAGCGTTCTTCCCATTCCCTCTGCTTGCCGTTTGCCTTGCGGCGTAAGTAGTTCTGGTGAAGCCTGTCCTTGCGTTCCTCCTTCTTCCGCAGTTCTTCCTGTTCCTCCGGGGTCAGGGGAACCGGCTGCAAGGCGGGCGGGATATACCGGCCCACAAAGTTGAAGTAGATTTCAACCTCCTGCGTAGTGTCCTGGCTGCCTTTGCGGGCGCGCTCATGGACAAGGATTTTTTCTACAAACTCGTTGAGCATGGTATTGGTCAGCGTGTCGAAATTCTCGTACTTATCAATCAGGGCGATAAACTTCTCCGCAGATTTCCGGCCCTGCTCATAGCCGGTAACAGCCTTTTCCAGTTCCGCGATTTCCGCATGGAGAGCGTCCTGCTCTTTGGCGTACTGTGCGTCCAGAGCCTCATACCGGGCGTCCGGCAGCTTACCCAGGGCGTTGTCCTCATAGATTTTGCAGATCAGCTTTTCCAGTTCCCCGGCCCGCTTTTGGGCGGCGGCCAGCCGTTTCCGCTTCTTGGATATATCGGCGGTCTGCTGGGCGGCCTGCGTTTCCTGGACAGTGCGGATAAACTCGGCCCGGTCATTCCTGGAATACTCCGCGATGGCCCGGAGCATATCGGTTATCAGGGTCAGGACGGCTTCGGCCCGGATGCGATGCTGTGTTGGGCAAAGGGAGCCGATAGGGTACTTGCTGTACTGGCTGCAAGTAAACTGAGGGTCACGCTTGCCGTTATTGACGCGATGGACATACATCTTGCCGCCGCAGTCGGCACAGTACATCAGGCCGGTCAGAGGATGGGCCTCGCCCCAGCCGTCCGGGTAGCGCCTGACATTTGCCCGGATGCGCTGCACATTGTCAAAGGTTTCCTGGTCGATGATGGCCTCATGGGTATTCTCGAAAATCGTCCACTCGCTTTCGTCAACATAGTGGCTTTTCTTGTCCTTGAAGTGCTTGCGGGTCTTAAAATTGATGGTGTGGCCCAGATATTCCCGCTTTTTCAGGATGTTCACGATGGTGGACGATCCCCAGCCGTAGGGGTCTTTGACCGGCTTTGACCTGTTTACGCCCTCGTGAAAGCGCGCCAGGTGGACAGCGGGGATTTCAATCTTTGCCTCGGACAGCAGCTTCGAGATTTGATAGGGGCCATAGCCCTCCATCGTCAGGGAAAAGATACGGCGTACCACTTCGGCGGCTTCTTCGTCCACAAGCCAGTGTTCCCGTTTTTCGTCCCACAAATAGCCGTAAATGACGGTGCCGGTCAGGTGCTTGCCGCTCATGCCTTTGGACTTGAACACGGAGCGGATTTTCCGGCTGGTGTCGCGGGCGTAAAACTCGTTCATAATGTTGCGGAAGGGAGTAAAATCATCGTCGCCTTTCAGACTGTCCACACCGTCATTGATGGCGATCAGCCGGACACCGCGCTGTCGCAAAATCTCCATGACCTGACCGACTTTCAGATAGTCACGCCCCAGGCGGCTCATGTCTTTGATAACAATGGCCTCCACCCGTCCGGCCTCGACTTCCTCCATCATCGCCAGAAAGCCGGGACGGTCAAAGCGGGTTCCCGATACGCCGTCATCGGTGAAGTGGGTGGGGTTCTGCAGCCCGTTCCGGCGGGCAAAGTCCTCCAACATCTTTTTCTGGTTCGATATGGAGTTGCTCTCGCCCTGTAACTCATCATCGCGGCTCAAACGCTCATACAGTGGGGTGATTTTCTCGTTTCTCATGGCTGTACCTCCTGAAATGAAAATGCTCTAAGTGACTACTTCACTAACCATGACAAAAACCATGATTAAGAAGTCACTTAGAGCATACATCTCCGATGACCAAATTGTCGATTCTTTTACTGAATTAGGACTTTTATTGATTGTAAAGTAGTAGTTCCAACCGTATTTTGGAAAACTCACATTACCAACATAAGAACCATTTGAATAAGTCAATTCGGTGGAAGTCCATGCATTTGCATCGGTTACATTATCAGATTCTGATGTCCAAAGATAATATGTAGCTTCTGTCGAACCACCGCCTGAACCACCTGAACCGCCTGAATAGGTTGACCATGCATTTGTATAATTATTGTACATCTGATTATCAGTAATTGGATAATCAAATTTAGCGGACTGTGTAGAACCATTTCCATTATCATTAAAAATAATATTAGAATAACCAGTTGAAGGTGTAAAAGAATATACATCAAAACCATCCTTAGTACCTTCCTTAGTCATAGCTATTCCAGGCCATTTTCCATTCTCGTTACTACCATCCCAACAGTAAGCACATGGTGTTTCCCAATTAGCTGCATTTAACAAAAATACCTTCTTTGTACTTGTAGCCGCATTAACTGTTGAAACAGTGCCGATAAGCATTGTTGACAGAAGCATCATTACCGCAAGGATGACGGGAACAGTGCTTCTGCCAAATGAGAAATTTTCGTTTTCATAATTATTACCTCCATAACCGAATATTTTGGTTTTGGTTAGGTTCGGGTTCGACCTTTACCGCCTGACCAACGGTGAAACATAATCGGTAAAGCCACGGGATTTTGCAGTTAATTTACAAAAAAACAACGAGAATTCAGCCGAAAATTGTATCCTTAACCTGTTTCAGTCAAAATGTGGACACTAACCCATATTCTTTATAGTAGGTTATACCATTTTAGATTGATTTTTTCAATTAGGTTGCAATAATTTTATTGTGTTTGTTTAATGTGATAGTTTTGTGTTTGTTTTTACATTCAGTTTTGCCGTTTTGACAAGATATTTTTATGTTATGCACAAGTTATGGTACTTTTTTTAGTAGAATTCGTCTATATATCGGTGTTTTTAATTATTCTGATTAAGAAATTGTTATGCCGTGTGTTACAAATTTGATAATGCTATTTTGCTGAAAGTTCAATATTTGAATGTTGTACAGTAACATTATAAAATCAGTTTGACGGAAAATTTTCCGCCTTTGCGTGACGGCAGTCCAACGGACACCGCTACGGGTAACCGTGCATAGTTTAATATACAAATAAAAATGCCCGACTGCGGTGTCGGGCATTTTATTTGAGATTATATGATTTTTGATTATTTATCCTTACTTAAAAGCATACGGTCGTTTTCAAGCTTTGAACCGCTTGCTTTTTCAAACATTTCGAGGAGGTGTTCAACCGTAAGATTTTTCTTTTCTTCACCTGAGATGTCGAGGATAATTTTGCCGTCACTCATCATAATAAGACGGTTGCCGTGAGTAATTGCGTCATGCATATTATGAGTTACCATAAGTGCCGTAAGGTTGTTTTCGGCAATGATTTTGTCGGAAAGCTCAAGCACCTTTGCGGCTGTTTTCGGGTCAAGGGCGGCTGTATGCTCGTCAAGCAGGAGAAGCTTTGGCTTTTTGATTGTTGCCATAAGGAGTGTTATTGCCTGACGCTGACCGCCAGAGAGAAGTCCTACTTTTGAGGACATTCTGTCCTCAAGTCCGAGGTCGAACTCTGCAAGCATCTGACGGTAACGGATTCTTTCGTCAGCCTTTACGCCCCACGAAAGTCCTCTTTTTTTGCCTCGTCTTGCGGCAATTGCGAGGTTTTCTATAATTTCCATATCGGCTACCGTGCCTGTCATCGGGTCCTGAAATACTCTGCCGAGGTACGGCGCTCTTTTATGCTCGGGCAATGCGGAAATATCCTTGCCGTCAATTAGAATCTGACCGCAGTCAACAGGCCACACACCTGCAATTGCGTTGAGTGTTGTTGACTTACCTGCACCGTTACCGCCGATTACCGTACAAAAATCGCCGTCATTGAGGGTGAGATTAACTCCGCAGAGTGCCTGCTTTTCGTTTACTGTGCCTTTATTAAAGGTTTTCCATACATTCTTGATTTCAAGCATTATTAACCCTCCTTCTGTGCGTTTTTAGCATTCATTTTTGCAACTTTCTTGAATGAAGTCTTTCTCTTTTTCTGGAGATACGGAACTGCAAGGAAGATTGCAACGATAATTGCCGTAAAGAGCTTTGTATCGTCTGTCGGCATCTTGAGCCAGAGTACGATGCCCATTGCGATATAATAAAGAATACCGCCGACAATTACAAAGAGCATTCTTATGATGAAATTCATGTGCTTGCGGAAAATTGCCTCACCGAGAACTTCACCGATGATTACAGCGGCAAGACCGATTACGATTGCGCCTCTGCCCATGTTGATATCCGCAAAGCCCTGATACTGAGCAAAAAGTGAACCCGAAAGTGCAACGAGTCCGTTTGAAAGTGCAAGAGCAATTACCTTTGTAAAATTGATGTTAATGCCCTGTGCCTTGCTCATTGCAGGGTTTGAACCTGTTGAACGGATTGTTGAACCCTGTTCCGTGCCGAAATACCAATACATTGCTGCAATTACAACGGCACAAATTCCAAGACCTACGAGAATTGCCATATTTATATTGCTTGCAGAAACAACAAGCGTATAGTTTCTGTAGCTGATTGGGAGGTTTGATTTTCCCATAATATTCAGGTTAATTGAATAAAGAGCAATCTGTGTGAGGATACCTGCGAGAATGTCGGGGATTCCGAGAAGCGTGTGAAGAAGTCCCGTTACAAGACCTGCCGCAAGACCTGCAAGGATTGCTACGATGATTGTTGCCCAAACGGGACAGCCGTTGATGAGCATAACTGCGGTTACTGCACCGCCTGTTGCAAATGAACCGTCAACGCTGAGGTCGGCAAAGTTCAAAAGCTTAAAGGTGAGAAATACACCGAGTCCCATAAGTCCCCAGATTATACCCTGAGCAATATTACCCGGAAGTGCAGATAAAAAGCTCATTGGATTAAGAGAACCGAAGTAGTTTGCTAAAAAATTCATTAAAAACCACCTATACATAAAATATCGGGGTGTCGCTTGCACGGCACCCCTGCCAATATTATTTTTCCGAATATGAATTATTCTGCTTTGATTTCTGTGTAACCGTCGGGAACTTTGATTCCGTATGTGTCACAACGATCTTTGATATATTCTTTTGTTACATTCGGAGCAGCCTCAACCTTCATCTTTGTGATGTCCTCGCCATTTACAAGAATGTTGTAAGCCATTTCGCCTGTTTTTCTGCCGAGTTCGTCATAGCTGATTGAAAGTGTTGCAACACCGCAGCCCTTGCAGATGCCTTCTTCGCCGGCAACAATAGGAGTTTTTGCGGCTGTGGCAACATTGTCGATGATACCTGTGTTAGATGCCGCTGTGTTATCTGTCGGGATGTAAAGAACATCGCTCTCGTCACAGGCAGTCTTTGCAACTGCGGCAACATCGTTTGAATCTGCAAATGAATATGATTTTACAGTATAGCCTGCATCCTTGAAATAAGGAGTGATTGTATCGCACTGATACTTTGAGTTAGCCTCAGCCGAGCAGTAGAGAATTCCGACATTCTTTGCATCGGGGAAAAGCTCCTTGAGCATTGCCGCCTGCTGATCAAGCGGAGCAAGGTCTGTTGTACCCGAAACATTCATACCCGAAATGCCGTTCCAATCAGACTTGTCGAGCGCTGTGCCGTAGTCTGTGATTGAAGTACCGAGAATCGGAATATTCGGTGTTGCTGTGTATGCTGCCTGAAGTGCGGCAGTACCGTTGCCGAGAATAAGGTCATAGTTTGAAGAAACAAACTGGTTACAGATTGTAGCGCAGGTTGCGGAATCGCCCTGAGCGTTCTGCTCGTCAAACTTTACATTGTCTGCACCGAGTTTCTCAGTAAGATAATCTTTAAAGCCTTTTGTTGCGGCATCAAGAGCCTCATGCTGAACAAGCTGACAGATACCGATATTGTAAACCTTACCGTCCGTGCCTGAATTATCTGCCTTTGAGCTTTCTGCAGAACCGCCGCATCCTGCAAATGCGAGTGACATAGAAGCCGCCGCAAGAGCAACTGCGACAATTTTTTTAGCTTTTTTCATTTTAATTTCCTCCTAAGCTTTCAGCACTTTCACGCTGTAAAGCATCATATACTTCTGCACTTTTATGCAATAAAGTGTTTTAACAACATAAATTATAATACAAAAAACGAAATTTTCAATAGCTTTCACTAATTTTTATTACAAATAGCTGAAATAAAAGTTTGTTTTTGGTTATTTTGCCACCACATTTTCGTCACCAAGCTGATATTTGAGTTCTTTTATCATTACAGGATTGATATCAACCCACATTGACGAGGGGGCTTTCACCTTTCTTTAGTGTCGGTAAGATAGAAAATAACAGGCGTTCTGCCGTCAAAAATGTCAAGAACACGCTTTGCACGGTTGTATTTGTCGGTATTGAGGTCATCAATACGCAAATACAACGCAGAAGGCTTTTGTGTATCATTTTTCACGGCTTGCATCTGATAATTTTGCGAAAAATGTTCTGTGTTTTTTATTACAACAGGGTTATTTTTGCAATCCCCGTTTGTACGGGCAGACGCTATGGAATCGCAGATGATTTTCGGCTCTTCGTTTTCTTTTAAAATTGACAGTTCCACGGAACAGCAACGCACCGCCTGCACCGAGAAGGGCGGAATATTTTTCATATACATTCGGGAAAATCACGATTTCAAGCATTCCGTATCTGTCCTCGGCATTGACAAAAGCCATAATCCTGTTATTTTTTGTAAGCTGGGTTTTCAGCTTTGCAACTATGCAGACAAGGCTGACTTTTTTTCCGTCAAAATACATACCGCTGTCATTATTGATTATATCGCCCGTTTTGTCGGCATGGATTGCTTTTGAAAAAGTTGTGTATTCATCGAGCGGATGACCGCTAAGATACATTCCCGCAATTTCGTTTTCCATATGCAAAAGTTCAGAAACGGGAAATTCGGGCAAATCGGGAATTTTAGGCTTTGATGATTGAGCATCAACTTCTGCGTCATCAAAAAACGACATCTGACCGCCCGCATTTCTTCTGCTTTCATACTCAACATCATCAAGAACGGTTTTACTGATTGCGAGCAATTGTCTGCGATTTGCTCCGAGTCCGTCAAATGCACCGCATTTTATCAGACTTTCAATTGCTCTGCTGTTCATATTTCTGCCGTAGAGCCTTTTGCAGAAATCAAAGAAATCTTCATAAGGATTGTTTATGCGCTCCGAGATGATTTCATCTATGAAATTTCTGCCGAGATTTTTAACGGCAAGAAGTCCGTAACGGATATCGTTTCCGCTGACCGTAAAATGAAGATTGCTTTCGTTGACATTAGGTGGCAACACACGGATTCCGAGCCGTTTGCACTCGGTAATGTATGAGGCAAGTTTATTTTGATTATCAAGAACACTTGAAAGCAGAGCCGCCATATATTCACGGGGATAGTGGCATTTGAGCCATGCAGTTTTGTAGGAAATGTTGGCATATGCCGCAGCATGGGATTTGTTAAATGCGTAGTGTGCAAAGCTTTCCATTTCATCGTAAACGGAAATTGCCGTTTTTTCATCAACCCCACGGCGAATGCATCCTTCAACTATGATATTTCCGTCATCATCAGTAAGGCCGTGAATGAATATTTCACGCTCCGACTCCATTACGGCAAGTTTTTTCTTGCTCATTGCACGGCGCACTATGTCCGCTCTGCCGAGACTGTAGCCTGCAAGCGTTCTGAAAATCTGCATAACCTGTTCCTGATAAATTATGCAACCGCTTGTAACTCCGAGAATTTCCTTTAAAAGCGGATGTTTGTAACGAATATGCGACGGATTGTGACGACAGTCAATATAAACGGGAATGCTGTCCATAGGTCCGGGACGATAGAGTGCCGTAACGGCTATAAGATCCTCAATTCGCTCCGGTTTTAGCTGAGTGAGAACATTTTTCATTCCTTGGCTTTCAAATTGAAACACACCCTCCGTGTATCCTTTTGAAAACATTTCAAAAACTTTTTTATCATTTTCATCGACCATATCGGGATTATAGTCGGGATTTTTATGTTTTATCTGCTTTTCTGCATCATTGATTACGGTTAAGTTTCTGAGACCGAGGAAGTCCATTTTTAAAAGACCGAGTTCTTCAAGCGCCGTCATGGTGAACTGTGTTACAACATTATCGTCATTTTTTGACAGCGGAACATAGTCGCTGACGGGCTTGTCGGTGATTACAACTCCTGCGGCGTGCATTGTTGCGTGACGGGGTCATTCCCTCAATGCTCATTGCTACATCAAGCAGTTTTTTTATCTGCGGATCGTTATTGCAGCGACTTCTCAGATCGGGACTCAGTTTCAGCGCTTCCTCGATTGTCATATCATGTTCCATAGGAACAAGCTTTGCAACAGAATCTACTGTCGCATACGGAATTTCAAGTACCCTTCCGACATCTCGGATTGCACCTCTTGCCGCCATTGTACCGAACGAAATTATCTGTGCAACATGATCTTCGCCGTATTTACGCACAACATAGTCGATAACCTCTCCCCTGCGTTCCTTACAAAAATCGACATCAAAATCGGGCATACTGACTCTTTCGGGATTGAGAAATCTTTCAAAAAGAAGATTGTACTTTATCGGATCGATTGCGGTTATGCCTATGCAGTAGGCACAAAGTGAGCCTGCACCCGAGCCTCTGCCGGGTCCGACAGGAATTTGACATGATTTTGCGTAGCTTACAAAGTCATTTACAATGAGGTAGTAATCTACAAAACCCATTTGGGACACCGTGTTGATTTCATATTCAAGTCGGTCAATCAGAGCTTTGTCGGGATTCTCGCCATAGTGTTTATAAAGCCCCTCATAGCATTTTCTTCTGAAATAATGCAGATGATCTTCATTATTAGGAACATCAAATCTCGGAAGCTTGCGTACACCGAATTCAAAATCCACATTGCACATATCAGCAATTTTCTGTGTATTGTCGATAGCTTCGGGGTAATTTGCAAACACCTCACGCATTTCATCTTCTGTTTTAAGATAAAATTCCGAGGTTTTGAACTCCATTCTGTCGCTGTCATTGACTGTTCGGTTGGTCTGAATACAGAGAAGAATATTGTGAACCGTGCTGTCCTGTTTTTCGATATAGTGACAATCGTTTGTTGCAACAATGTCAACACCGATTTCACGGGCAAGCTTTATGAGGCTTGGAATTATCCTTTTCTGTTCCTCAATTCCGTGGTCTTGAAGCTCTATAAAAAAGTTCTCACTCCCGAATATATCACGGTAAAATTCTGCCTTTGACTTTGCACCGGCATAATCACCATCAAGGAGCTTTTGCGGAATTTCACCTGCCAGACAGGCAGAGAGGCAGACTAAGCCCTCATGATACTCGGCAAGGAGTTCATCATCAATCCTCGGCTTTGTATAGAATCCCTCCGTAAAACCCTTTGACACAAGCTTGATAAGATTCTGATAGCCTGTATGATTTTTGCAGAGCAGAACCATATGATAGTATTTTCCATAGGATGAGGTCTTGTCAAAACGGCTTTGCGGTGCAACATACACTTCACAGCCGATTATCGGCTTTATACCCTGCTTTTTGCATTCCTTATAAAAATCGACTGCACCATACATTACACCGTGGTCGGTGATTGCGAGTGCAGTCATTCCTTTTTCTTTTGCGGCTTTTGCAAGTCTGCTCAGACGGCAGGCACCGTCAAGCAGACTGTATTCTGTATGAAGATGTAAATGTGTAAATGCCATTTTACTCACCTGTTGC
>ENA-OQKL01000659-OQKL01000659.1-human-gut-metagenome-genome-assembly--contig:-NODE-659-length-10436-cov-2.867300_pt1 | contig 10436 bp, 7 predicted proteins | sample MGYA00242779_ERZ504800 | MGnify/ENA primary metagenome ERZ504800 (study PRJEB26092, sample SAMD00036410) | human gut metagenome | host: Homo sapiens | study: EMG produced TPA metagenomics assembly of... | reverse complement strand
TGGGCATTTCCGGCAGCGTCGGGCAGATGTTCGGGCGCTGTTCGGCAGCGAACATCTGGGTACGCTGCTGCTCACCGGCGGCGACACGCTGCTGCAGTGCATGAACTGCGTGGGCATCAAGGAGCTTGAGCCGGTGTGCGAGATGGAAAACGGGCGTCGTGCTGGCTCGCTTCACCTACCGCGGCTGCACCCGCTACGTTATCACCAAGTCGGGCGGCTTCGGCCACGAAAAACTACTGCTCGACCTTGCAGACCGCATTGCAGCCGAGCAAACTTGAGATAGACGATGGATTCGGAGAAAACCATGGCCTATCAGAAACTTCCCGGCCTGCCCTGAGACGGTACGATCTACGAAAACGAAGAGATGGATACGCTGGAAGCTCTGCTGCCCACCAGTGTCCAGACCCGCTGAGTTTTTTTGAAGGAGGAAATTTGTTATGCTGACCCAGTACAATCTGAAGATGCCGCACGCAGTTTACGGCGGCGAGAACGCAATGGACAACATCACCGCCATCATCAAGGCCCGTGGTGCAAAGAAGGTGGCAATGTTCACCGACAAGGGCATTGAGGGCGCTGGCCTGTTCGCCCTGCCCGAGGAAGCTGTGAAGGCTTCCGGCGCAGAGTATTATGTTCTGGACGAGCTGCCTCCCGAACCCAGCTACATGGCAGTCCAGAAGCTGGTGGATGAGTTCAAGACTTCCGGCGCCGACCTCATCGTGGCCTGCGGCGGCGGCTCCGTCATGGACGCAGCCAAACTGGCAAGCGTGCTGGTGACCGATGACTACGGCGTCAAGGAACTGCTGGACAACCCCGGTATGGCTCAGAAGTGCGTCCCCATCGTCCTTATCCCCACCACCGCCGGCACCGGCGCTGAGGTCACTCCCAACGCCATCGTCGCTGTCCCCGAGAAGGAGCTGAAGGTCGGCATCGTCAACGAGAACATGATCGCGGACTACGTCATCCTCGACGCTCGTATGATCAAGAACCTGCCCCGCAAGATCGCAGCTGCTACCGGCGTTGATGCTTTGGCACACTGCATCGAGTGCTTCACCAGCAACAAGGCCAACCCCTTCAGCGACCTGTACGCTCTGGAGGGCCTCGACCTCATCCTGAACAACATTGAGAAAGCCTGCGATGACCCCGATGCCATGGCCGAGAAGAACCGGATGCAGATTGCAGCTTACTACGGCGGTCTGGCCATCACCGCTTCCGGCACCACCGCAGTCCACGCTCTGAGCTATCCTCTGGGCGGCAAGTACCACATCGCACACGGCGTCTCCAACGCCATCCTGCTGGCTCCTGTCATGCGCTTCAACAGCGAGCATCCGGCTGTCAAAGAGCGTCTGGCTGTGGCTTATGACCGCTGCTGCCACGAGAACAAGACTTGCACCACCGTGGAGGAGAAGGCTGCATGGATGATCGCCCGCCTCGAAGCGATCGTCAAGCATCTGGACATCCCTACCAGCCTGAAGGAGTTCGGCGTCCCCGCTGAGGACCTCGAGGGTCTGGTCGAGTCCGGTATGCAGGTGCAGCGTCTGCTGGTGAACAATATGCGCCCCGTCACCGCTGACGACGCCCGCAAACTGTATCAGGAGATCATGTAATAGAAAAGGAGAACACGTTATGAAGACCAGCGACATCAAAGGCATTATCCCTCCGGTAATTACCCCGATGAACAACGATGACGAGCAGACCGTCAACCACGAGGCTCTGCGGCAGCAGGTCGAGCGTCTGCTGGCAGGCGGCGTCCACGGCATGTTCCCTCTGGGCACCAACGGCGAGGCTTACGCCCTCTCTTTTAAGGAGAAGGAAGAGATCCTGGCTACCGTCATCGACCAGGTCAAGGGCCGCGTCCCCGTTTACGCAGGCACCGGCTGCATCACCACCGCCGAGACCATCCGCATGAGCAGGCGCGCCGAGGAGATGGGCGCAGATGCACTGTCCATCATCACCCCCAGCTTCGCACTGGCTTCCCAGAAAGAGCTGTACGACCACTATGTGGCCGTGGCAAAGCAGGTCAACATCCCCATCATCCTCTACAACATCCCGCCCCGCACCGGCAACAAACTCCTGCCTGAGACCGTGCAGGCCCTCTGCCGTGACGTGGACGTCATCGTCGGCGCAAAGGATTCCAGCGGCGACATCGAGAACCTGAAAGCTTACATCCGCCTGACCCGTGAGCTGGACAAGGATGTGGCCATCCTCGCCGGCAACGACGGCGCTATCCTGACCTGCCTGAAAGAGGGCGGCGCAGGCGGCATTGCAGGCCGCGCCAACATCTGGCCTGCCACAGTTGCAAAGATCTACGACTGCTTCAAGGCTGGCGACCTCGAGGGCGCACAGGCCGCTCAGGACGCTATCGCCATCCTGCAGCAGACCTTCAAGTACGGCAACCCCAACACCATCATCAAGACCGCTGTGGCCCTGCAGGGCCACAACGTCGGCAAGTGCCGCGCCCCCTTCAACTACGTCCCCGAAGAGGGTCTGGAAGCCATCAAGAAGGTCCTGGCCGAGAACGCTGCCAAGGGCCTGAACTGAGAAGAGCAAGGAGAGCACTGCTATGAATAAACCTATCGTTGGCATTACGATGGGCGATCCTGCCGGCTCCGGCCCGGAGATCACCATCAAGGCTCTGGCAGACCCGGAGCAGTACACCTACTGCCGCCCCATCGTTGTGGGCGACGTGAAGGTGTTCGAGCGAGCCAGGAAGTTCGTTGGCCGTGAGGACATCGTCATCCACCGCTGCGACAAGGTGTCGGATGCTCTGTTCACCCCCGGGACCATCGACGTGCTGCACCTCGACCTCATCGAGGACATCAACAAGTTCGAGATGGCAAAGGTGAGCGTGGAGGGCGGCAACGCCGCTTTCCAGTGTGTCAAGAAGGTCATCGAGCTGGCCATGGCCGGTGAGGTGGACGCTACCTGCACCAACGCCCTGAACAAGGAAGCCATGAACAAGGCTCTGGAATACTATCACGGCGAGAAGTCGGACGGCTACACCCATTTCGACGGCCACACCGAGATTTACGCCACCTACACCCATACCAAGAAGTACACCATGATGCTGGCCCACCACGACCTGCGCGTGGTCCACGTCTCCACCCACGTCTCCCTGCGCGAAGCCTGCGACCGGGTCAAGAAAGAGCGTGTGCTGGAAGTCATCGAGATCGCCAATAAAGCCTGCAAGGATATGGGCATCGAGAACCCCCGCATCGCCGTGGCCGGCCTGAACCCCCACTGTGGCGAGAACGGCCTGTTCGGCCGCGAGGAGATCGAGGAGATCACCCCGGCCATCGAGGCTGCCAAGGCCGAGGGCATCACCGGCGTTGTCGGCCCCTGCCCGCCGGACAGCGTTTTCTCTCAGGCCATCGGCGGCTGGTACGACATCGTGGTCTGCATGTACCACGATCAGGGCCATATCCCCCTCAAGACCGTGGGCTTCGTCTACGACCGTGAGAAGCAGGAGTGGAAGGCTGTGGAGGGCGTCAATGTCACGCTGGGCCTGCCTATCATCCGCGCCAGCGTGGACCACGGCACCGACTTCTACCATGCAGGCAAGGGCAACGGCAATGAGCTGAGCCTTGTCAACGCCATCAAGTATGCCGTCAAGATGACCGGCCGCGAGGCGTAAATCTTCCAATAGCTCCTTGCACACCCGCTTTTGCAGCTTTGCTGCAAAGGCGGGTCGTTTTTTAACTTAACGGACTGAAAGAAAGTTCTATCCTGAAACGGATAAATCCGGGGAAGACTGCTGAAATGTTCTAAAATGTTACGCTTTTAATGCGACATTCATGAAATATCATGGAAATGTTTCAGAATGAAACAAAAACAAGGCGGTTTGGCCGTTGTAAGGGTCTGCCATTTTGAATATAATTTAGACAACAAAAACGAACAAAGACTGTGAAAAGCGGCGACGCCGCAGAAGAAGGCATGAAGTACACAGTCCGGTTCGCTACACGAGAACCCCAAGAGAAAAGGAGAACAAGATTATGAAAAAGATTTCTCGGCGCAGCTTTCTGAAGGTTTCTGGTACTATGGCAGCGGCTGGTGCTCTGGCAGCCTGCGGCGGCTCTTCCTCCACCAGCACCGCAGCTTCCAGTGAGGCAGCTCCTTCCGTTGAGGCAAAGGCTGTGGACGGTCTGCCCGATATGAGCAAAGAGACTCTGAACTTCAGCTCCGATAAGGTCGGTTCTGGCTCTTACAATATGATCGTTGCAATGTCCAAGGTGCTGGAGAAGGCTGGCGGTTTCCAGACTGTCAACGTCAACCCTGACTCTCCGGGCGGTATGGGCGCTCCTTATCTGTTTGCTTCCGGCAACACCGATCTGGCCTTCATCAACGGCGCTCCTGCAAAGTGGGCAATGGAGGAAGGCACTCTGGGCAAGCCTGCTACCAGCGGCTATGCAGCGGTCATCGGCGGCCTGACTGCTGTCTGCTACATTAACTGCGTGTCCAACGCATTCCTGCAGAAGTACAATGTCTCCACCATCGAGGAGATCTTCGAGCAGAAGCTGCCCCTGCGCATCGGCTGCTCCGCAAAGGGCTCCATGGATGCTGAGGGCGCTTACCTGCTGCTCGAGTACTTCGGCGTGACCGAGGACGACCTGAAGAGCTGGGGCGGCTCCATCACCAACCAGGGCGGCGATGCCAACGCAGACGCCATCTCGGACGGCCAGATCGACTTCTACATCGACCACACCTCTTCTGCTTCTTCCACCATGGCTCAGATCGCTACCAGCGTGGATGTCACCTTCCTGCAGTGGGGCGATGACCTGTGCAGCTGGTTCGTCAGCGAAAAGGGCTTCGACCTCATCACCATCCCGGCCAACTCCTTCAAGGGTCAGGATAAGGAGCTGACGCTGCCCGGCACTCCCGACTGCGTCTTCTGCAAAGAGAGCCTGAGCGAGGACGTCGTCTACGCCATCACCAAGAGCCTGAGCGAGAACCGCGACGCTCTGGTGGCCGAGTACAATTCCCTGTCTCCGTGGGAGCCTGAGACCGCTTGGGAAGAGATGAAGCGCGGCGGCTGCCCGCTGCATCCCGGTGCTGAGAAGTACTACAAGGAAGCAGGCTACATGAAGTAAGTTCCGGCTTTGAAAGCTTTCGGCGGAGGCGCTCCGCACGACATCAGATCTATCCTTTGACCGTAGGCAGAGGCCGGACGCTTTGCGGTGTCCGGCCTCTGCTTTCACAAGGGATAATACGGAGGGAAATATGAGCAACGAAAAAGAAACCAAGGTATCGGCTCTCGACGCCAAGGCCAAGGCTCTGGCAAACGAAGAGGACGAAGATACCAAAATCGCCAAGCTGCTGAAGAATATGCCGAAATGGCGCTTCTATTCGCTGGCAGTTCTTACCGTTATCTGGACGGTGTTCCAGCTCTACATCAAGCTGGTCAAGCCCCTCGACCCGTGGTTCCAGCTGCCGCTCCATATGTGCCTTGCACTGGTCGTGGTGTGGCTGTACAATCCGATGGTCGAGAAATCCAAGAGCCACAATAAGCTGTGGTGGATCTACGACATCTTCCTCATCGCGTCCAGCTGTTTTATCTGCTGGTTCTTCCTGAGCCACGCAGAACAGCTCAACTACCGCATCTTCAATGTTGACGTTATGACCACCACCGAGGTCATCGTGGCGGTGCTTCTGGTCATCAATGTCATGGAGGCCGTCCGCCGCGTGGTCAGTATGTCCCTGTTCTGGGTCATCTGCTTCTTCCTTGCTTATGCATGGTTCGGCCAGTATATCCCCGGCCTGTTCCGCTTCTCCGGCATCAGCTTCCCCAAACTGATGGAAGTCCTGATGTACGGCGAGAATGGCATCTTCGGCTCTCCGCTGGTCACTTCTCTGGGCACCCTGTTCTACTTCCTCGTTTTCGGCACCTTCTTCTCCAACTGCGGCGGCGGCGGTGTCCTGATCGACGGCGGCATGAAGCTCAGCGATAAGACGGTCGGCGGCCCCGCAAAGGCAGCTGTCATCTCTTCCGGCCTGCTGGGCATGGTTTCTGGTTCTGCGATCGCAAATGTTTCCACCACCGGCGTTCTGACCATCCCTCTGATGAAAAAGACCGGTTATGACCCCGAAGAGGCGGCAGCAGTCGAGTCTGTTGCTTCCACCGGCGGCCAGATCATGCCCCCCATCATGGGCGCTGGCGCATTCATCATGGCCGAGATCATCGGCGTGCAGTATGCGCAGATCGCAGCAGCAGCCGTCCTGCCCGCTGTGGCCTACTTCCTCGCCGTGTTCATCCTTGTCCACATGATCGCAAAGAAGAAGGGTCTGGGCAAAGACTCCGGCGTACATTACGAAGGCAAGCCCATCCTGCCCCGCGTGTACCGTCTGCTGCCCATCATCGTTCTGGTCGTCATGATCATCATGGGCTACTCTCTGCCCCGTTCCGCGATCTACTGCACCATCTTCTCCATCATCATCGCAGCGATCTCTCCTGAGACCCGCATGAGTCCCCGCAAGCTGCTCCAGACCCTGATGGACGGCGTCCGTCAGGCCGCAAACATTGCGATCCCCACCGCTGCCTGCGGCATCATGATCGGCATCGTGGTCAACTCCGGCGTTGCCGTCAAGATCGCAAAGCTCATCGGTACCTCTGGTGAGGGCAGCCTGTTCATCGCACTGCTCATCGCCGCTCTGGGCTGCCTGCTGCTAGGCATGGCACTGCCTACCGTGGCCGCTTACCTGATCGCTGTCACTCTGTTCGCATCGGCTATCCAGGGTCTGGGCATCTCCGCTCTGGTCACCAATATGTTCATCTTCTACTTCGGTGTCGTGGCTCAGATCACTCCTCCCGTCTGTCTGGCATCCTTTACTGCAGCAGGCATCGCGGGTGCAAGCGCATGGAAGACCGGCTGGAAGGCATTCTCCTTCGCCATCACCGCTTTCATCGTCCCCTTTGCATTTGTGTATCGTCCCGCTATCCTGCTGGAAGGCACGATGGTGGAGATCATCATTGCATACTGCATCGTCATTGCAGCCACCTATCTGCTGGCCTGCGGCATCGCTGGCTACCTGTTCCGTCCCCTGAAGATGTGGGAGCGCATCGCCTGCTATGTCGTGGCCTTCATCTTCATCCTGCCCAGCTCCATGTCTGATATTATCGGCATTGCTGGATGCGCACTCATCATGGCTTACTGCTTCATGACGGGCAAGAAGAACGCCAACAAGGCACAGCCTGCCTGATAAGCGGTCCTTCCGAAAACCTTCTTCATAAATCACAGTTCGGCGAAACCCCGCCTCCGGTACTCCCGGAGGCGGGGGTTTCTTGTTTGTCCTTTTTGGGGCAGGATTCGTCACAAACGGGCAGGAGGAAAAGAAAAACGGGCAGTTCGGGTGTGAAAGATGACGGAACAGTTGTGTTCGGAGATGATTTGAGGTATTATAAAGTAGTCGAGATATACCCTCCGGCCAATCGGAGGACGTACCTATAAAAGAACGAAAAGGAAACTGCGGATGAGATCAGCGCGGAAAGAACCGAATCAGAGGGTCTGCAAGGCCAGCCCGGAAAAGACATCCGGGCGTGGCTCTGCGCCTGCGCGCCATGCCGCAAAGCACGCGAAGAAGCGCTCGCTCTTTGGCCGGGCAAAGCAGGAGAACTCCGTCCCGGAGACTGCGGCCCCGGCCCCGCAGCCCGAGGTGGCAGAAGAAGAGCATACCTATACCGCGCCCGCTGCGCCGCCGTCCGCCATCCCGCCGGTGGAGCCTGTCCTGACGCCTCCGGCCCCGCCGAAGTCTGTGAAGCGGAAGCTCAATGTCCTTCAGCCGACCAGTCGGCCCGAGGCAGCTGCGCCCCAGCCGGCGGAGCAGGACGACTCCGCGGCAGCTCTGAATACCACCGGAGCAGCGGTGCCGGAAGGGGACGAAAGCGCAGAAAAGGCCGCTCCGGCAGAAAAGAAGTCCTCCCGCAGCAAGCGTGGATCCCGCCGTGAGGAACGGGAGTCGGTGCTTACATCGTTCCAGCGTTTCCTCGATACTCTTTCTATCCGGCTCCTGTGCGAAGTCTTTCTGCGGCAGGTGAGGCGGCTGTTCGTCGTGGGCGTCGTGTGTACGCTGACGTTCATGTGCGTACTGACCACGGTCAAGAGCTTTTCGGCCACTACCACCATGTCGCTGAACTACGAAGAGAGCGTGACCGGCAAGACGCCCAACGGCGCCCGCTTCAGCGAATCGGAAGTTTTTGACGCAGGAGTATCTTGAGGCTATCTTACAGGCCACCGGCCTGCAGGATGACCTGACCACCAGTGAGCTTGCGGACTGCATCTCCATCTCGCGACCACAGCAAGCTCGTGACAAGGAGGATGACTACTACATCAGCTCGTCCTATCACATCGGCCTCAAACTGCCGTGGTCGCTCTGGGGCAAGATCACGGCGCAGGATCTCCTCGACCAGATATGCCGGGTCTATCTCAAGCGCTTTACGGCAGATTACCGCATCAATGCGGCCTCGCTGGACATCAGCTTTGATTATTCCGATATGGACTACGAGGAGATAGGCGTTTTATTTCCAGATGATGATAGGCCGCATCAACAATTATCTCACGGTGCGCAACGACCAGGCCGGCTCCTATCTGTCCACCAGCGGCCAGAGCTACAGTGCCATCAAAAAGCAGGTACAGAATCTGCAGAGCTACACTCTGTCGGAGTACCAGAGCTATATCTGGGAAAACGGCGTGGCCAAGAACAACGCCCGCTGCATCGACGACCTCAACGAGCTGAACCGCACCCTGCGGTGGGGCGAGATGAGCGACTCCCAGAAGAGTGACATCTTTATGGACATCCTGGACAACTACAACAACAAGATGGTCTCCTCGGTGCTCATTCCCACCTACGACAGCGATGGCTCGTTCTATATGTCCCGCACCAAGGTCGGCATCGACGATCTGGCCCTGCGGGCCAATGAGCTGCTCAGCTCGGCTGTGGACGCCCAGAAGACCATCACGACCAACAATTCCAAGATCACGGCGCTGGAGCAGCCCACCGAGGCCCAGGAACTGCAGGTGGCCCAGTCGATGGTGGATGTCATCACCCAGCAGCTCGCCAGCATCGTGAGCGCAACGCGGGAGCTGGACGCCGACTGCTATGCCCAGCGCATCAGCAGATATCTGGTGTTCAACGGGCCGGAGTCCTCGTTTATCAAACGGTATAACATCAAGCCCAGCGTGATGCTGGCGGCTTTGATATGCACCGTGTGGTATCTGGCTGCTGTCGTCAAGACGATCTGCCAGCGGCAGCGTGAACGCCTGCAGGCAGAAAACGAATGACATCCGTCTTTTTGACAGGATGGAGGAAGAATGAAAAGTTTTGATTTGCTGCGCTACCTCAAAAAGTGGTGGTTCCTCATCATGCTCATCACGGCGGTAGGCTGTCTGGGCGTGTATGAGTTTATTTCGTCGCGGCAGTCGTATACGGCCACAGCCATCATCCAGTACACCAACGCGAATGCAAGTCAGGGCAAGAACGCCGACGGCTCCAGGATAGACCCCACTGAGATCACGTCGGCCTCGGTCATCAACCAGACCATCCAGCAGCTGGGGCTGACAGCCAGCACCGAGAGCATCCGCTCCAAGATCTCCGTCAAAGAGGTCATCCCGGAGGATGAGCAGACCAAAAAGGAGACGGCGCTTGCCGATGGTGAGGAGTATGAATATTACCCCACTATCTATGCCGTTTCGTTCACCGTGGCCAGCAAGGACGCCACCGACTACGCCCGCAATGTGCTGGACACGGTGCTGACGAACTACTTCAAGTATTACAGCGAGACCCATGTGGACTCGGCGCTGTTCCCCAACAACGCCAGCAATGTCTCGGTGGCGAACTACGAGTACATCGACTGCATGGAGATCCTGCGCAATAACGCCAACGAGAGCGTGGCCTACCTTCAGAAGAAGGCCGACGAAAAATACGGCTTTTACAGTGTGAGATCGGGATACTCGTTCTCGGACCTCGTGTCGGAGTACGAGTATCTGACCCAGAACACCCTGAACGACCTCTACGCCTATATCGTCAATCATAAGCTGGTGCGGGACCATACTCTTCTGGTCAATACGGAGAAGAACATCGTGATGCGCTACCAGCTCCAGATCGACAGCCTGAACGGAAATATCGCAGAGGCCAAGAGCATCATCGACCAGTTCGGCGACAAGACGCTGGACGGTGCGGCGGTCTATACCCCCAACAGCAACTCGGACGGCAGTGATACCCAGATCATCACCGATGTGGTGCGGGACTCGAGGGTCCAGCCCTCCGGCAATGTGACCACCACCTACGATAAACTCATCCAGAACTATGCCGACCTCCACGCCAAGCTCATCGACGCCACCATTGCGCAGGGGCAGGCGCAGGAGATCCTGGACGTTTACGCCGATGTGACCCAGAACACCGACCCCCGCAGTGCTGAGGCACAGTGGGCCAGCGCCCGCATCGACGAG
>ENA-OQKL01000657-OQKL01000657.1-human-gut-metagenome-genome-assembly--contig:-NODE-657-length-10474-cov-2.529622_pt1 | contig 10474 bp, 10 predicted proteins | sample MGYA00242779_ERZ504800 | MGnify/ENA primary metagenome ERZ504800 (study PRJEB26092, sample SAMD00036410) | human gut metagenome | host: Homo sapiens | study: EMG produced TPA metagenomics assembly of... | reverse complement strand
TGTCTTGCGGCTCTCATGTGCCGTTCAACAAAACATATATTACCAGATGATTCCGAATCTGTCAACAGCTTTTTTCAAATTTTTTCAAAAAATTTCAAATTTTCTTTTTTGCCCCGAAAAGCCCGCCATCCGCAGGGCTTTTCGGGAGATCCTGCATCACCTGGACTCCCGGCAGGAAATTGCCGTCAGCAGCGCAAGTCCGAAGAAAATACAGAAATCAGAAACATTGAACACAAGTCTGCGGAACTTCTCCGGTCCAAACCGGAAGCTGACATAGTCGGTCACGTAACCTCTCTTATGCCGGTCATACCAGTTCGACATGCCGCCGCCAATCGTAAGCGCAAGCCCAAGCTTCTTCGCCTTACACTTACGTCTGCCCGCCAGCGCTCCGAGACGCGCCCACAGTCCGGACAGCAAAAACGAAGGTGAGAATTTCCACCTTCTTCGTGCTGTCCGCGAAGCCGCCGCCCGCTACGCCGCGGTTATGACATTTCCGCAGGACAATATGTCCTTTGCAGACCGGGATCTGCTCATTTTCCTTTAACTCCTCTTCTGCCTTCTTTTTCAGGCATCCGTCTGCAAGGAAAACCGCTCCCGGCAGCAGGGTCCAGATCATTCCTCTTCCGGTACCTCTGCTTCTTTTTCAGGCTCTTCTTCCGGCGCTGCTGCTTCGGTTTCTTCTGCTTTTTCTTCCGGTTCTACGTGTCAAACTCGGCATCCTCCGGCTCTTCTTCCTTCTCCGGCATAGCAGCACCGCAGCGCATGCAGAAAGCTGCATCTTTTCGGAACACTTGCGCCGCAGGCCGGGCATACGATGCGGCCTCTCTTGTTTGCCACGTCTTCCCTGCAGTCTGCAATCTCTTTTTCCAGATCGGTGATATCTTTGCAGATGCCGGCAAGATTCTCGTCGAATGCTTCGCCGTTCAGATAGCGGTTGTAGATGATCTGTCCGATATCCTGGTAATTCTTCTCAATCTGATCCTCAAGCGCATGCTGACGGGTGCGGATCTTCTGAATTTCTACGAATTCATCTGTTTTCTTTCCCACAGTATCCACTGTTTTTTTCAGTGTTTTACTTAAATTTCCTAAAAAAATCCTCTGCCATAGTTAAAACCCTCTCTTTCTTATCTCTTATTTCAAGAAAACGCCAGTTTCACGTCTGCTCCGCTGTGTTTTCCAGTTACCTTATTTCTGCTCTAACTTTGGAACTTCCTGACCGCGCAGGAGAATCGTCGGCCCGCCGGTCTTTTCAATATAGTCTTTTGTGATGATAACCTCTCCGATGCTGCTGTCCTTTGGAATCTCATACATGATATCCAGCATGAAATCCTCGATGATCGAACGGAGTGCTCTCGCACCGGTATCTTTTTCCAGTCGCTTTTCTTGCAATAGAGCGAAGTGCATCATCATCAAATTCCAGTTTCACCTCGTCGAGTTCGAGCAGTCTCTTATACTGCTTCAGGATCGCATTTTTCGGTTCTTTTAAGATCTCGACCAGCATATCCTCATTGAGACTCTCCAGCGTAAATACGATCGGCAGACGGCCAAGGAACTCCGGCACCATACCGAAAGTCCGAAGGTCTTCTAAGGTCACCTGTGACAGCAGGTTCTTATCCCCATCATACTTGTCCTTCAGATCCGCCTGGAAGCCAATGGAAGCTGTCTTGTTCAGACGCTCCTTGATGATGTCCGTCAGATCCGGGAAGGCACCGCCGCAGATAAAGAGAATGTTTCTGGTATTGACGGTCTCGAGCGGAACCATCGCATTTTTGCTGTTGGCTCCCACCGGAACTTCGATGTCGCTGCCCTCGAGGAGCTTCAGCATTCCCTGCTGTACGGCTTCTCCGCTGACGTCTCTCTGGTTTGTATTTTTCTTTTTCGCAATCTTGTCGATCTCGTCAATGAAGATGATACCGTGCTCCGCGCGCTCCACATCGTTGTCTGCGGCCGCTAAAAGCTTAGATACCACGCTTTCAATATCATCACCGATATAACCCGCTTCGGTAAGGGATGTGGCGTCCGTGATGGCAAGCGGCACATCTAAGAGGCGTGCCAGTGTCTGCACCAGATACGTTTTTCCGGAACCGGTCGGTCCGATCATCAGCATGTTGGATTTTTCGATCTCGATATTTCCGTCCTGCGGTGCAAAGACACGTTTGTAATGGTTGTAAACGGCAACCGACATGACTTTCTTTGCACGGTCCTGGCCGATAACGTATTCGTCAAGCATCGCCTTGATCCGGTGCGGCGGCGGAATGTCCTTGATGGAAAATTCTTTTGTTTTCTTCTTTTCTTCTTTTTCTTTACCCGCTGCCGGTTCGGGATCTGGTTGGAAAGCCCGGAGAGATCGAGCATGCCGATATTCGGCATGTTGTTCATATTATTCATCATCTCATTGATCTGGCCCGGGTTCTGGTTCATGGTATCAAAGCTCTTCTGCATGCAGTCCGGGCAGATATTGATGTTTCCCGGAAGGGTAATCATCTTTCCGGCTTTGCTCTCCGGTCTGCGGCACATGAAGCAGACTTTTTCATAGGTATCTTCTGTATGATGGTCAGAGCTTTTTGTTTCCGCCTTAGTTTCGTCCGCGGTACCGTCCACTCTGTCTTTCTCTTCTGACATGATTTTTCAAATTCCTTTCTGTAATAGATCGCTTGGTCTAGCTTGATTATAGCCCAAAAGCCATAGGGTCACAAGTAAAAACTTTCTTAAAAATTACCAACTTTTTAAGAATTTTACAAATTCAAAAAACTTATATCAAAAAATGCAAAAAAACGGCGGACAGCCAGGCGTTCATATTCCTGTGCTGTCCGTCTTTTTTCTCTTAGGAAATAGTTATTTCGAGTTTTTATCTGTTGCCAAACGGATTCTGAATACCCTGGTCATTCTGATCGGAGCTTCCGGTTCCATCGTTTGTGGTTCCGTTGCTGCTTCCGCTCGTCTGCGGCATATCTGCTGCAGAGCCAAGGGTCAGCGTCAGTGTTACTTCTTTGTACTCACCGTTGTCCGCACGCTGTACGGTGACATCTACGGTCTCGCCTGCCGCATAATAGGTCAGTGTCTCTTTTAAGCCTTTGGCGTTCGAGATGCTTCTTCCATCAAACGTGGTGATAACATCGCCTTTCTTGAAGCCCGCATCGGCTGCCGGGCTGCCGTCCACAACGCTCATGATGCAGACACCGGTCGGAATACCGTAGTTCTGGGAAACATCTGCGCTGACATCCGCCATGTTGATTCCGATATAAGCGGCCTTATCATCGCTGACTTTGTATCTTGTTGTCAGGTTCATCAGGTTCTGCAGAATCGGCTCCGCTTTCGAAATCGGGATCGCAAAGCCCATGCCCTCGACCTGTGTGGAGCTGTATTTTGCTTCGTTAATGCCGATCAGCTCACCGTTCATGTTCAGAAGGGCGCCGCCGCTGTTTCCAGGGTTGATGGCTGCATCGGTCTGGATCAGTCCCTCAGAAGTAATCGTCTCGCCGGTACTCTCATCCTGACTGGAGATCGTACGGTCTTTTGCACTGATATATCCGCTCGTCAGGGACTGGCCGGTTCCCAGTGCATTTCCGATTGCCACAACCTGATCACCGACCTCAAGGTCATCGGAATTTCCCATCACGGCAATTTTGATCTGGCTCTTTGTCTCGTCCTTGATGTCGGAAAGTTTTACTGCAACAACAGCAAGGTCATTGTCCGCATCGGTACCTTTGATCTGGCCTTCTACCGTCTCATCGTCGATAAAGCTGACGGAAAGAGACGTCGCACCGCTGACAACGTGGTTGTTTGTCGCAATCAGGAGCTCATCGTCGTTCTGTCCGACAATAACTCCGGTTCCGCTTGCAGGAACTTCCTGGCTTGTGGTTCCGAAGAATGTCTCAACTTCTTCCACCGTTGTCGTAGAAATTGCTACCAGAGACGGCATCGCACTCGATGCAACATCTTTCACGGACATCTCGCCGGTTGCTTTTACGGTATCGGAGGTATCACTGCTGTCTGCTGCCGTTGTTGTGGTGGTCGTCGGAATTGTAACTTCCTGCTTCTGCTCTGTTGCTGTACCGATCACTTTCGTACCGACTGCTGCAGTCCCAATGAAAACACCGCCTGCCACGAGTCCGAAGCACGCTGCCATGGCAAGTGTCATGCCCCATTTTTTTGCGGCTGACATTGGTTTTTTCGCTTTCTTTTTGTGATCCTGCGGCTGCGGAACGGCAGAAAACTGTGGTTTTTCCTGCTTCGGAGCACTCTGTGTCTGTGACTGGTACTGATAATGTTCTGTCTTTGCAGAAGATGTCCGCTCTGCCTTTGCCTCCGACGGGTCCGGTTCTCCGGTGTAGGAAGCGCTGTTATTCTCCTCGCCGGTCTTTCCGCTGATTTTCGGATTCACCCAGCTGTAGGTTGTCGTTTTCTTTTCTTCCGCCTTCGGCGCTTCTGCGGTTTCCTGCGGTTTTTCCGTCTCTGCTGCACTCTGCTCTGCTGTCGTTTCTGCTTTTACTTCTTCTGTATGCTCTGCAGCTTTGGTTTTCTCTGCTGCCTCACCATTTATTTCTTCTTTTTTGAATTCTTCACTCATGGCTGATCCCTCTTTCTCTTTTCTATCTCAGGCACCAATACACAGTGCTCTTATTTCTTTCTTCATTTTCTACTGCCTATTGTACGTTAGAATTGTGTTGAAACTGTGATAATTTTGAAAAAAAGAGGAATTTTATGCTGCGGTTTTTATTCTACCGTAACCGATTTCGCCAAGTTTCTCGGTTTATCCACATCGAGGCCTCTGCCGATCGATACGTAGTAGCCAAAGAGCTGCAGCGGAATGATCGCCAGGGAGTTTGCAAAAATCGGATTTGTCTCCGGCAGGTAAACTACGTAGTCGGCTACTTTTTCCACTTCTGTATTGCCAACGGTCGTTACCGCCATGACAAACGCGCCTCGTGTCTTCACTTCCTGAATATTGCTGATCGTTTTCTTGTAGAGCTCCGGCTGGGTCAGCACGGCTACGACAAGGCGTCCGTCCTCAATCAGGGAAATGGTTCCGTGTTTCAGCTCACCGGCTGCATACGCCTCGGAGTGGATGTAGGAAATCTCTTTCAGCTTCAGGGAGCCCTCCATCGAGATTGCATAGTCGATGCCGCGTCCGATGAAAAAGACGTGTTCTGCCGCAAGATAACGGTTGGCAAAACGCTGTACGTTCTCCTTGTGGGACAGCAGCAGGGAAATCTGCTCCGGCAGGCGCTCAAGGCTCTGGATCATCGCATCGAAGTCATTCTGTGAAACGGTTCCGCGTACTTTGGCAAACTTCATCGCCAGAAGGTACTGCGCGATAAGCTGTGTGCTGTACGCTTTCGTTGTCGCAACAGCGATCTCCGGACCGGCCCAGGTATACATGACATTGTCTGCCTCTCTTGCAATCGAACTTCCAACTACGTTTACGATGCCAAGGGTACGCACGCCCTTTTCTTTTGCAAGGCGGAGAGCCGCGAGGGTATCGGCCGTCTCACCCGACTGGCTGACGATGACCACGAGCGTATTTTCCTGCAGAATCGGATCACGGTAGCGGAATTCGCTTGCCAGATCTACCTCAACCGGGATTCTTGCCAGCTTTTCGAAGACGTATTTTGCGGTTACACCGGTGTGGTATGCAGAACCGCAGGCAACGATAAAGATTTTGCGGATCGCGCGGATCTCCTCATCGGTCATGCCGAGTTCTTCGATCACAACATCACCGTTCTTAATACGCGGCGTCAGGGTATCTTTTACGGCTTTTGGCTGCTCATGCATCTCTTTCAGCATGAAATGCTCATAGCCGCCTTTTTCTGCCGCATTCATATCCCAGTCGATGTGGGTTGCCTCTTTCTCCAGCTCCTCCTCGTCAATATTGTAGAAGTGAAGGCCATCGCGGGTCAGTTTCACGATCTCCTCATTTTCCAGAAAATAGACATCTCTTGTATATTTCAGGACAGCCGGAACATCGGATGCAATCAGGTTTCCGCTCTTACTTGTACCAACGATCAGCGGGCTGTCTTTACGGACCGCATACACCTCATCCGGATGGTCGCGGAACAGGATACCCAGTGCATACGATCCCTCCATGCGGTGCATAACCTTTGTGATCGTTGCAAGCGGATCGCCGTTATAATAGTAATCCAGCATATGGGCAATTACCTCGGTATCTGTCTCCGAAAGGAACTCATATCCTTTGGACATCAGTTTTTTCTTTAATTTCAGATAATTCTCAATAATTCCATTGTGTACAACGACAATCGAGTGGTCTTTATTGAAATGCGGATGTGCATTCAGATCGGAAGGTGCCCCATGCGTTGCCCATCTCGTATGTCCGATTCCTACGGTACCCGGAAGTGTCGCTCCATTTTGTGTCATTTCCTCAAGCACCTTCAGACGGCCCATTGCTTTCTGCATCTGAATTTTGTTTCCATCGTATACAGCAATTCCGGCCGAATCGTATCCGCGGTACTCCAGCTTTGACAATCCGTCCAGCAGCACCGGGGCAGCCTGGCAGGTTCCAATATATCCAACAATTCCACACATAGATTTTTTCCTCCTAACAGCAAAAGGCGGCACCCTTGTTCTGTTTTCAGGTTATGCCGCCTTCTAATTTCTTGTTCTTTACTTTTTTACCACGCTGCTCCGTTCTCTGTCAACCTTATGGAGCATTTCGTATTTACTTACAAAATCTTTTTATTTTGTTTTTACTTTCACTTATCTTCTATTTCGTTTTTTTCTTATCTTTCCGTGATATTCCCACCACGTTTTGTTTGAGGTACACCAGCGGATCACACCGTCCGGAAGGCTTTTGTATCGTTTTCCGAGGAAGTATCCCACATATTTGAATCCGCTTTGAAAAAATAACGTGACGAGCAGCCACGGCTTATGAATTTTGCAGACGTAGGATGCCGATTTTTTCACCATACGGATTCCCTCACCCTCAGACGGATACGCATCAAAGATCTCCGGATGCTGTGCCTGGGATACACCGAGGTCGAAATTGCGGTGAAGCTGTGCCAGACAACCGTAATTGTGGGAATGTACCACCTTCGCATCTGCCGCATAGGCAATCGCATAGCCCGCCTGCACAAGATGCCCGGCATAGATCATATCTTCGTTAAACAAGGTGCTTTCTACAAATCCACCCAGCTCTTCATATGTCCTGCGGTCATACATTGCACAGACATTGGAGCAGAAAAAAGTCTTAACACCAAGTTTTGGCAGATCACCGGCATCCTTGATATCACTCTCCTCCGGATAGTTAAAGCCTCTCGTAAACCGTTCCAGTGTACGGCAGTCATCCCGCGGAAGCTGCCGCGCATAGGCCGCCTTCACATGCGGCAGTGAAAATTTTTCCACCAGATGTTCCACGCACGCATTGTCGTACGGCATGGCATCCTGGGTCATAAAAAGCAGAAGATCCGCATCCGAACTTTCTGCCATCGCCCTTCTCGTTCCGCCGTGGTCAAATTCGCTTGGCCGGATATGCTCTACCATAAGTTTTATCCGATAACTGCTCCCACGCCGGGTTCCAGAACTTTTTCCCTGTGTTTACAACCCGGATCGACCGGATCGGGTAAGTCTGTTCCAAAAAGGCGGGGCAGAAGCTCTGCGAACTCCTGCCCTGGTTTATACGTTGGTATCATAACATCAACGGTATAGAATTTCATGTCTGGTTTTCTCCCTCGTATTTAGTCGCCTGCGATCACCGAATCTGCCTCTGCACCAGGCCCCTGGTTCAGCACATAGCCGATCATATCTTCATCGTAACCGCTCTTTCTTGCAATGTAGTCGCTGTACTCTGTAACAGCCGCAGACGGTTCATACGAAAGACCCGGATACAGATATTCATGCAGCTCTCTTACATTGAACTCCAGCGTAACCGGAATTACAACATCCTCACCAATGGCATTCACTACATTTTCACCATAGCAGAGCTGGAACGGATAGGCATAGGAGGTTCCCATCGTATACGTTACCGCATGCATACCAAGTTCCAGGATTTCATTCTTGGTAAGACTGGTGCTGACATTTCCCATCACCTTGTCCAGAATTTCCGGAATCTTGGTCGGATTCTGTTTCAGCTTCTGTACCATAAGATTGATAACAATTCGCTGACGGCTGGTACGTTTTGCATCATCACCGCCGCCATAACGGATCCGCGCATAGGAGGTAGCAAGCGCACCGCTGACATGACGTACTTCGCTGTAATCATCCCCAAGGTCCTCATCATACGGAATAGCTTCATACTCTACGCCCTGTGCTTCCGATACCTCTCTGTTGTAGTTGTTTGCATGAACACACTCTGCATTTGTCATCTCGATGTCGAGACCGCCCAGGACATCAATCGCATCGGCGAGTGCCTTGAAGTTTACGGTAACGTAATCGGTCAGTGCAAAGTCAAGGTTTGTATTCAGCATGGAGAGCATACTCTCCGGGCCGCCGCGGTTGTATGCGGAATTGGCTTTGTCAAACTCATAATATTCATCGGTATATTTCGCCATATTCATCCAGGTGTCACGCATAATCGACACCATACGGATTTCCTGCTTGTCATGATCAATACAACAGAGAATAATCGTGTCACTGTTCATGCTTTCTGCCAGCTCGGAGCCTTCCACACCTCTGGCATCCACGCCGACCAGCGCGATGACCTGTGTACCGGACATCTGTGAGAGATCGGTATTTGCCTTTACTTCACTGTTGATCTGAATCTGGGAGCTGTCCAGCGTATCCTGATTCATCTTATCCATCGAACGGTTGATCCATGCGTAGACGAACAGAATTCCGGAAAGAATCAGCAGAACGGTGATTTCAATTCCGAAAATTATTTTTCTGCGGCGCATTTTTTTGTAGTTTTCTGCTCTTTTTGTAATTCTTCTTCGACATCTCTTTTCCCCTTATCTTTTAGTAAGCGTTTTTATTCACAAATCCTTTGAAAAAGGTCAGGAACAGAATTTTAAAATCAAGTCCCAGCGTCCAGTTTTCAATATAATACAGATCACAGTCAATACGCTTGCGGATAGAAGTATCCCCCCGGTATCCATTCACCTGCGCCCATCCCGTAAGACCGGGACGAACCTGATGTTTTACCATATAACGCGGGATCTCCTCCCGGAATTTTTCCACAAAGAAAGGTCGCTCCGGCCTCGGTCCGACCAGGCTCATATCTCCTTTTAAGATGTTAAAGAGCTGTGGAAGCTCATCAATGCTGGTATGGCGCATGAATTTTCCAAATCCCGTCACACGCGGGTCATTCTTCACGGTCCATGCCTTCTTTTCTTTCTCCTCCGTCTGAACTTCCATCGAACGGAACTTGTACATTTCAAACGGTTTGTTGTGCAGTCCGACGCGTGTCTGACGGTAGATCAGCGGACCCGGTGAGGTCAGCTTGATCATGATGCAGGAAAACAGCATCACCGGTGAGAACAGAATGATCGCCACGAACGCGCCGAAAATATCCACAATCCGTTTCAGCATCGCGTTGAACGTGTTGGAAAGCGGCACATAGCGGATATTGATGACAGGAAGTCCCTGCAGGTCTTCTGTGTACGGCTTTGTCGGAATGATGTTGTGGTAATCCGGCACAAACTGGGTATGTACGCCGGATTTTTCACACATGGCAACGATCTCCTCCAGGCGGAAGTATTCGTTCAGGCCAAGGGTAATGGCAATTTCATCCAGTTTGTTTTCCGGCAGAATGACTGAAAGATTGTTGATTCTTCCAAGAACCTTGACACCGCGGTACATCGTTCCCGCTTTGACATGGTCATCGAGGATTCCGCGGACGAGATAGCCCCACTCCGGGTTTGCAATGATCCGGTCAATGTATTCCTCGGTCGCACGGCTGTAGCCGACCATCAGAATCTGCTTCTGGTTGCGGCCGTGTTTCCACATATTGCTTAAGATATAGTGGATCAGATTTCTTATGATCGTTTCCAGTGTCACATTCAGCACAAAGAAGATGCAGAGCATACCACGGGAAAAGTGAACCTGGCGCACCATGTAAAGGCTGGCCAGCCAGACCAGAAATCCAACCGTATTCGCTTTTAAGATATTGGCAAATTCCAGACGTCTTCCCTGAAAACGCTTGGATGCATAGAGATTGAATGCATAGTAAAGCAGCAGATAGCCGGGCACGATATAGAGCAGTGCCATCATATACGTCGCCGGCGGCAGAATTCCCCTCTCCGGATGATTATTCATAACGCCCAGCCGCACATAGCAGTACCAGGACAGTACGTAGGAAAGTGCGAGCACCAGGGCATCGATCAGAACGTGCATCCGGTCAAAATATTTCTTGATTATCGTTGATCAAATTCGTTCACCTTATCTGTTTTTTCGGGATTTTAAAATTCCCTACCCCTAACTATACAATTAAGTTTCAAAAAAGAGCAATCATATTTTTCTAACATTCTTCTTATTTCCGTAAACTTTTTAACTTTTTCGTAATCTTTTGAAAGAATCCTTATGC
>ENA-OQKL01000655-OQKL01000655.1-human-gut-metagenome-genome-assembly--contig:-NODE-655-length-10483-cov-2.042777_pt1 | contig 10483 bp, 15 predicted proteins | sample MGYA00242779_ERZ504800 | MGnify/ENA primary metagenome ERZ504800 (study PRJEB26092, sample SAMD00036410) | human gut metagenome | host: Homo sapiens | study: EMG produced TPA metagenomics assembly of... | reverse complement strand
AATTTCCGCAGTGGGACAGATGTATTGATTCTGCTTTACCTCGTCTACAAAAACCGCCGCTTTGCAGGCGTTGCATTTACGCATCAGGTTATCCGGCACCTCCGGAGTGTTTTCCTGTTCCTCACCCCGGATATCCCTGACTGTTTTTTTGAACATGTGCTTAATTCTCATTGATCTTCACTCCCGCAATGATATGGCTGGCAAGAAAGCCAGTGTCAAAATTTCCGGACTGATAATCCTCATCTTTCAGGATTTCGTACTGATAGTCAATATTTGTATCGATTCCGTCAATGATCACCTCACCAAGAGCACTCTGCATTTTTGCAATGGCGTCTTTCCGGTTACCTGCATGAACGATCAGCTTCGCAAGCATGGAATCATAATATGGCGGGATCTTACAGCCGTTATACACACAGGTATCCACACGGATCCCGTTTCCTCCCGGAAAATGCGCTCCCTGGATAGTTCCCGGCGAAGGGCGGAAATTTTTCTGGGGATTTTCAGCATTGATCCTGCACTCAATGGCGTGTCCCTGGATCCGGACATCCTCCTGAGCGATCTCAAGAGGCATTCCGGAAGCGATCTTCAGCTGCTCCTTTACAAGATCGATACCTGTTACCCACTCTGTCACCGGATGCTCCACCTGGATCCTTGTATTCATTTCCATAAACCAGAATTTTCCATCCGGTTCCAGAAGAAATTCGATCGTTCCCGCATTTACGTAACCGGCTGCTTTCGCCGCCGTCACCGCCGCATGACCCATTTTTTCTCTTAATTCCGGAGAAACTGCAGCACTTGGAGATTCCTCGATCATCTTCTGATGATTTCTCTGGATGGAGCAGTCACGCTCTCCCAGATGGATCACATTTCCGAAGCTGTCTGCAAGGATCTGAAACTCAATATGTCTCGGATTTACCACGAAATGTTCAATATACATGGTACCGTCGCCAAAAGCGATCTCAGACTCTTTTCTGGCGGTTGCATAGGCTTCCGGAAATTCCTCCGGTGTGTTTGCCACACGCATGCCTTTTCCGCCGCCGCCAAGAGCTGCCTTGATGATCACCGGATAACCGATTCTCTCAGCTTCCTTAAGACCGGTTTCAATATCCTCCACATCCCCTTCGCTGCCCGGAACTACCGGAACACCAGCTGCGATCATGGTGCTTCTTGCAATTTTTTTATTGCCCAGCATACGGATGACCTTTGATGGCGGACCCACAAATGTGATCCCGCATTTTTCACAGAGCTCCGCAAATCTGGCATTTTCAGAAAGAAAACCAAATCCCGGATGAATGGCATCCGCACCGGAAACCATGGTTGCACTGATGATCTGTTCCATATTCAGATAGCTCTGTGCAGATGGCCCCGGTCCGATACAGATTGCTTCGTCCGCCAGCTGTGTGTGAAGGCTTTCCTCATCTGCCTCAGAATAAACCGCCACTGTGGCAATTCCCATTTCTCTGCAGGCACGGATAATACGCACCGCGATCTCGCCTCTGTTGGCGATCAGTAACTTTCGAATCATACAATCACCTTACCCGATCATAAATGTAAGCTCAGCCTCTACGGCAACCTTGCCATCCACAGATGCCACTGCAGAACCAATGCCTACAGGACCCTTTCTGCGGATGATCTTTGTCTCAAGACGGAGCTTGTCTCCCGGAGCTACCTTTCTGCGGAACTTACACTTGTTGATGCCTCCGAAATAAGCGGTTTTTCCCTTCATGTCCTCCAGGGAAAGAATGGCTACCGCACCCACCTGTGCCAGCGCTTCTACCATCAGAACACCCGGCATTACCGGCTCCTGGGGAAAATGTCCCCGAAAAAAATCCTCGCGGAAGGTCACACATTTATATCCGACAGCAAATTCACCCGGCTCATAATCTTCAATATAGTCCACAAGCAGAAACGGATGTCTGTGTGGAATGATCTCCTCGATCTGTTTTACATCAAGATGCTTCATTCTCTATCCTCCTGAAACAATAATTTTTCTTATTCTCTGATTCTGATCTGAAGGTACTTATCGGATACGGAAAAGCTTCTGACCGTATTCTACCGGCTGTCCGTTCTCCACATAGATCTCTGCGATCTCGCCGTCAAAATCACTTTCGATCTCATTCATCAGCTTCATAGCTTCCACGATTGCAAGAACCTGGCCTTTTTTTACCTTGTCTCCCACCTGAACGTAAGGCGGAAGATCCTGGGACGGTGCAGCATAGAAGGTTCCTACCAGCGGAGATGTTACCAGGCTGCCTGTCTGATCTTCCTCGCTCTGTGGTACGGTTTCCGACTGCTCAGTACCTTTCACTCCCTGTGCTTCTGCCACTGTTTTTCCTGTCACTGTCACTGCCATTTCATCTGTTGAAGCCGGTACCACAGGATCTTTGCCCGCCACCGGTGCTGTATTCACTGCCCTGCGGACTTTTCCACCGGTCATTCCTACTGCCGGAATGTTTTCCACAGTTTCTCCTATAACCCCCTGGATGATCTGTGGCTTTCCATGCTCCATACTTAAGGTCAGATCTGCTGTCTCATATGTAAAGGCAGTAAGCTCTGATGCAGATACGTGATCGATCAGTTCAAGGATCTGGTTAAATTCCATAGCTTCAGTCCTCCTCATACTTCTTTACAAGCAATGTTCCGTTGTGTCCTCCAAATCCAAGGGAATTGCTCATTGCATAACGAACTTCCTGTTTTGCCGGAGCGCCGATCATATAGTTCAGATCAAGCTCCTCCTCTGTTTCTGTTGTTCCCACTGTCTGATGGATAAATCCGTCCAGAATGGATTTTACGCATACGATAAACTCAACAGCTCCTGCTGCGCCAAGAAGATGGCCCACCATGGATTTTGTGGAATTGATCTTTACATCCTTGGCAGCGTCCTTAAACGCAAGCTTGATAGCTCTTGTTTCAAACAGGTCATTGTGATGTGTTCCGGTTCCGTGTGCATTGATATAATCTACCTGCGCCGGTGCAACACCTGCTTCCTTCATGGCATTTTCCATAGCACGTGCGGCGCCGCTTCCGTCCTCGGCCGGAGATGTGATATGGAAAGCATCTGCAGTTGCACCGTATCCCACAACCTCTGCCAGGATATTGGCATTTCTCTTTTTGGCATGCTCAAGCTCTTCCAGAACAACCACACCTGCACCCTCGCCCATAACAAAACCGTCTCTGTCTTTATCAAACGGAATGGATGCACGCAGCGGATCCTCACTTGTGCTCAGTGCAGTAAGGCTTGCAAAGCCTGCGATACCGATAGGGCAGACAGCTCCCTCTGTACCACCGGCAAGCATTACATCTGCATCACCATACTGAATGGCACGGAAAGCATCTCCGATACAATGTGTTCCTGTCGCACATGCCGTTACCACGTTGGTACATTTTCCTTTGCGCCGGTAGCGATAGAAACATTTCCGGCTGCCATATTTGTGATCATCTTCGGAACAAGAAGCGGATCCACTCTTGAAGGACCTTTTTCCATAAGCTTCTTCTCATTGGTCTCGGTAGCCTGAAGACTTCCCACACCGGAGCCGATGATAACGCCTACCATGTACGGATCTTCCTCTTCCATCTTAAGCCCGGAATTTTCCACTGCTTCCAGTGCAGCTGCTACCGCATACTGGGAAAAAGGCTCCATTCTCCTTGCAGTTCTCGGATCCATGCGATCCTTTGCCACAAAATCTTTAAGCTCTGCTGCCAGTGTTGCCTTGTATCCGGTCGTATCAAAACGGGTGATCGGTCCGATCCCCACCTTTCCTTCTTTTACTCCGTTCCAGAAGCTTTCCACATCATTTCCGATCGGTGTTACTGCTCCAAGTCCTGTTACTACTACTCGTCTTTTCATCAATCTATCCTCCTGACTCCGGGGAGCCTTCTTTACATTGCCATTCCGCCGTCTACGCGAAGTACCTGTCCTGTGATGTAACGTGCACCGTCTGATGCCAGAAATGCGGCTGCCTTTGCCACGTCTTCTGTTGTTCCCATGCTTCCCATGGGGATAGATGCCGCAATATTTTCTTTTACTTTGTCAGAAAGCACGTCCGTCATATCTGTTTTGATAAATCCCGGTGCAATGGCGTTGACCGTGATCCCTCTGGATGCCAGCTCCTTTGCAGCGGATTTTGTAAGACCGATGATCCCGGCTTTGGATGCCGCATAATTGGCCTGTCCAGCATTTCCACGAAGGCCTACCACCGATGAAAGGCTGATGATCCGGCCGCTTCTCTGCTTCAGCATCATTCTGGACACATGACGGATGCAGTTGAAGGTTCCTTTCAGATTGATGTCAACAACTCTGGAAAAATCTTCCTCACTCATTTTCATGAGAAGTCCGTCCTTCGTAACTCCGGCATTATTTACCAGGATATCAACACGTCCGTATTTCTCTGCAACAGCTTTGAAAAAAGCTTCACATGCATCAAAATCTGCCACATTGCACTGCAGGATATCTGCCTGGCCGCCGGCTGCCTCGATCTCTGCTTTTGTTTCCCGGGCTTTTTCTTCTGAGCCGTTATAATTGATCACTACAAGGTTTCCTGCTTTTGCAAGCTCCAGGGCGATGGCTTTCCCGATTCCACGTGCACCGCCTGTTACAACTGCGATTTTTTTCTCTGACATATGAATTCCTTTCTGATGTTATGCGGTCATCCGTGATCCGCATTTGTTACCTGGCATTTCTGTCTGCTGCACTATGCCTGCTTTATTTTTGATTCTTTATCTTTTTTTCCAATATTTATACCAGTTCCTGGCAGACCTTCTCTGCATCTTCTACGGTCTGGATGTTATATACTTTTACATTTCTGTCGATCTTTCTCATAAATCCGGCAAGGGTTCTTCCCGGTCCGATCTCAATAAATGTATCTACTCCCTGACGGATCATATTTTCCACACTCTGCTGCCAACGCACGGAAGAAGAAATCTGTTTTTCCAGAAGTGCTTTTGTTTCCGCCGGATCTTCCACATACTCTGCGGTCACGTTTGTCACATACGGGATTTTAAGTTCATGAAGTGTGACACCCTCCAGAACCTTTCCCAGTTCTTTTCCTGCAGTGGCAAGCATTGCGGAGTGGAACGGTCCGCTGACATTTAACGGGATCACTCTTCTTCCTCCGGCTGCCTTCAGCTTTTCAGAGGCTTCCGCAACTGCCTCCGCAAGGCCTGTGATCACGATCTGGCCGGGACAGTTGTAGTTTGCAATGCTTACATCTGCAATGTCTGCAAGCACTTCCTCGATCTTCTCTGTCTCCATTCCCATAACTGCTGCCATGCTTCCCTTACCTGCCGGAACTGCCTGCTCCATAAGGATTCCCCTTTTTCTCACGGTAGTAACAGCATCCTTCAGCTCCATGCCGCCGGCAGCTTCAATAGCGCAGTACTCGCCAAGGCTTAATCCTGCAGTTATATCTGGATGAAGTCCCATCTCCTCTACCACCTTCTCCATGGCAAGACAGGTAGTGACCAGTGCAGCCTGTGTATATTCAGTCAGGTCAAGCCTGTCATTTTCTTCAAAGCAAAGTGCTTTCATATCCAGATCCAGCCACTCACCGGCAGAGTCGAAAACATCCTTTGCTGTATCGTATTTCTCATAAAAATCTTTTCCCATTCCGGCCTTCTGTGCACCCTGGCCCGGAAAGATGAATGCTGTTTTTCCCATTTATTATTCCTCCACAAGAAAACTGTTTTTCTCTACAGTCTCTTTTGTCTCTCTGATCAGTCTTGCCATCAGCTCCTTACAGGTCGGTACATCCTTTACCATACCTGCGATCTGTCCGGACATAACGCTTCCGGTTTTTACATCGCCGTCAACAACAGCCTTCCTGAGGCCACCAAGTGTCAGCATTTCCAGTTCTTCAAAGGATGCACCTGCAGCTTCTTTCTCCAGATATTCCTTTGTCATAGGGTTTCTTAAGGTACGACCGGATGACCTGTGGTACGGCCGGTTACTCTTGTGTCGATATCCCTGGCTTTCAGAAGGAATTGTTTGTAATTCTCATGTACGTGACATTCCTCTGTTGCCACAAATCGGGTTTCCCATCTGTACGGCTTCTGCACCCAGTCATAAAGGCTGCCGCGATCCCACGACCGTCTGCAATTCCACCTGCTGCAATTACCGGGATCTTTACTGCATCCACGACCTGCGGTACCAGCGCCATAGTGGTTGTCTCACCGATATGTCCGCCGGACTCGGTTCCCTCTGCTACCACTGCATCTGCGCCACAGCGCTCCATTCTTCTTGCAAGAGCTACAGATGCAACAACCGGGATCACCTTTACTCCGGCAGCTTTCCATGCTTCCATGTATTTTTCCGGGCTTCCGGCACCGGTTGTTACTACCTTGATCCCTTCTTCTACTACGATCTTCGCAACCTCATCGGCACTTGGACTCATCAGCATGATGTTTACACCAAAAGTCTTATCTGTCAGTTTTTTTCGCCTCACGGATCTGCTCACGCACCCACTCTGCCGGTGCGTTTGCCGCTGCGATCAGTCCCAGGCCGCCTGCCTCGGATACTGCTGCCGCAATGTGATGATCTGCCACCCAGGCCATACCGCCCTGGATGATGGGATATTCAATACCAAGTAATTCTGTAACTCTTGTTTTCATCTTTTACCTCCGGAAAATTAAATCAAGCGGATAAAAGCATCCGCGGTTTATTTGGATCAAGCGGATAAAAACATCCGCATTCACTACGTAGCCTTATTTTAACAATTCATTAACAGGGGCTTTAATACTCGATCAGGCTTGCTCCGTACGTCAGTCCGCCGCCGAAGCCTGCAAGGACCATTCTGTCACCCCGCTGCAGTTTTTCCACTTTTTTTCATCTCATCCAGGAGGATAAGAAGACTTGCGGAAGAAGTATTGCCGTATCTGTCCATATTCATAGGGAACTTGGAAATGTCTTCGCCCAGCCGCCTTGCTGCGGAACGGATGATCCGCTCATTTGCCTGGTGGAGAAGATAATAATTGATATCTTCACAGGAAACCTGCTCTCGGGAAAGAAGCTCCTTCACAGCCTCCGGTACCTTGCTCACGGCAAAGCTGAACACTTCCTTTCCGTTCATCTGTATGTAGGTTTCCTTTGCCTTCGGATCATTTTCATAACGGATCTGATTTCTGCTCTGTAAGGTAAGTGCACCGCCTTTTTTTCCAATGGAATGGGTTACCTGTGCATAGCTTCCACCCTCTTCTGCTCTCAGCACGACTGCTCCCGCACCATCCCCGAAGAGAATGCAGGTGCCACGATCTGTCCAGTCCGTTAAACCGGACAGTTTTTCCGCTCCGATCACAAGGGCATTCCTATATATTCCCTGGGCCAGGTATGCCTGCGCAGTGTTCAGTGCCAGAAGAGATCCTGTGCAGGCGCCGTTCAGATCAAAGCAGGTAGCCTTTTCCGCTCCGAGCCGCTCCTGCACCCCACATGCCACACAGGGCATGATCTCTGTTGGAGAAATGGTTGCCACAAGGATCAGATCGATTTCTTCTGCCTTCATTTCTGCGTCTTCCAGAGCTTTTAATGCTGCCCCCGCTGCCATCGTCACAGTATCTTCGTCCTCTTTTGCAATATGTCTCTGTACCACACCGGTTCTTTCCCGGATCCACTGATCACTGGTTTCCACCATCTTTGCCAGATCATTGTTATCCCACACTCTGTCCGGTGCCCACGAACCGGTTCCACATATTTTACCTGTCATATTTTTCTCCATGATATCTGTCTTAAATCAGTCTGTATAAATCTGTACTGCTGTTCTCTGAATTATCTTTTATCTTAAAATATTTTGATTATCAAATTATATCATCATAAAAGTATTTGTCAAGAAGGAATTTTTGAGCATCCTTTTATGAAAAAAATAACAGCTGCCCCAGGCGTGGAGTATTGGTCTCTCCTCTGTCCTGTGACAGCTGTCTTATTTTTTCAGACAGGTATTGTATTTATGGTTATTGCATTTATAGTTATTGCCCTCATAGTTTTACTTCATCGCCCACTGTACCAGGCACACCACACCAATCTGCACCAGCAGTATCACCGGTACACCAATTGCAAATCTGGCTTTTCGGGTTTTGTGGTGAAAAAAATCTCATGCCAAGGATCGCCCCGACGCTGCCACCGATGACAGCACTTAAGATCAAGGTCTTCTCCGGGATCCGCCATTTATTACGACGGGCTTTCTGCTTGTCAACTCCGAAAAGCACAAAGGCCAGGATATTGACTGCAAGCAGATAATAATATATGTAATCATTCATGATAGCTCCCTCCGGGCTCTGTGTCCTATATTTCGGACAGTAATCGATTTATGTATTCATTGCAGTTTGATGATCAGCACCGGTATGGGCGGATCATTAGGCCGATTTGCATATTCCGACAGGATCACCAGATATTTATGAGGATCCAGCTGACGGATAAACGCAAGCATCTCATCCCGTTCCTGATATCCCGTATCCCCGCCACTGTAAATGCAAAGTGTCATAAGTACCGCCGTTTTTTCAGAAGCTTAAGTCCGCTTCTACCGCTCTTTTGCTGCTGTCTGCTCTGGTCGCCACCGAATAGGTCTCCGCCGGGAAGATATCCCAGATTAAAGGTGATGCAGGACACGGTTTCTTCTTCTGCATAAACATCCATATTCTCATGAGACTCCAGAAGAAGCTGATAATTTTCCGGACAGTTATCTCTTTTCAGTCGCTCCTTCGTATGTTCCAGTGCCTGCTTCTGAATGTCAAAAGCCAGAACCCGTCCCCTTTTTCCTACAAGCTGGCTTAACAGAGCCGTGTCATTGCCATTTCCCATTGTTGCATCGATACAGATGTCTCCCGGCATGACCTGCTGCCGTATAAAATGCTGCATGTATGCAGTGATCTGAAGATTTTTCATTTAAAAATCCTTTCAAAATTCTCTTACAGTTCATGATAATACGGACAGATATCCTCATAATGTCCATCCTTCATACGGAACCCCTTCGGGATCACGCCAAGCTGGGTAAATCCAAGTCTCTCATAAAGATGTCTTGCAGGAACATTGCAGGCCACAACCGCATTAAACTGCAGGACACCAAAACCATGCTCTTTTCCCCGGGTCAGGCAGTCGGATACCAGCTTTTCTCCTATGTGAAGTCCTCTGGAATCTCTGCTTACCGCATAGCTGGCGTTACAGATATGACCGCATCTTCCGATATTATTCGGATGAAGGATGTAAAGTCCGTAAACTTTTCCGCTTTCCGCATCTACTGCTGCAGCTGTATAGGTCTGTTCTGCAAAAAAAGCTTTTCCTGTCTCTTCGTTAAGGCATTCTTCCTGTGGAAAAGCCACACCGTCTTCTACAACCTCATTCCATATCCGGATCAGATCCGGAAGATCTTTTTCTTCGTATTTTCTTACGGTAACATTCATGATGATCTTCTCCTCTATTTAAGCAGCTCCACATTCCGTCCGTTTCTTCGGATCACACCCTCATCCGAAAGATTTTTGATCTCCCGCATCATGGCACTACGGTCCACACTTAAGTACTGGGCCAGTGCGGTATAGGACATGGGCAGCTTGAATTTCCCGGTCATTTTTTTTCCGCAGCCAGAGAATGCAGATAGGCTATCAGCTTCTTCCTGGTGGAGGATCGTGAAAGCATGTATATCCGATCTGTCTGCTGCCTGGAACGAAGGGCCGTCATCTGCAGCAGATTACTGACCATCTGGCTGTGATGATGACAGGCATTTTCACAGCGCTTGATCACATGCTCATAATCAATAAACAGCACTTTCGTCACGGTAGTGGCACATACATAATAATGCTGGGAATCTGACGAAAGCAGAAACGGTTCGCCAAATACACTGTCCTTATTCAATTCATCGATGACATACTCATTTCCATCCTCGTCACAGCAGTAGAGAACTGCTCTTCCCTCCTGGATCAGACCGATCTTTTTCATGGAGCTGGAATATTCCATTATGGTTTCTCCATTCTGAAAAACTTTCTCCCGGACTTTGAAGCAGACACGCATCCTTTCCTGTTCTTCGGGCAAAATATCCGTAAATAAAGTGATATGCTCCATAAATTTTCCTCCCACCGGCAAAATAATCTTCCGCATATCTGTACTTTTCTCTCTGCATCCAGGACTATGTAAGAGGACTCTCAAAGCAGATATCCGTATTTTATTTTGCTGCATGTTTCTGATTTTATACCAGCACGAAAAAAACTGTAAAGTCTGGAATTTTTTTCTGTTTTAGTTGTATTTGCAACAGTTTTTTGTTGTCGATTTCTGTTATATTTTTATCAAAGTTAAGAAACAACAAAACCTGAAGCATATAAATAAATCCACCATAGAAAGAAAAGAGGAATCGCTCATGAAAATCACAGATACCATCAAATATGTAGGCGTTAATGATCATCAGGTTGACCTTTTTGAAGGCCAGTACAAAGTGCCGAACGGCATGTCCTACAACTCCTATGTGATCCTGGACGAAAAAATTGCGGTTATGGATACGGTAGATGCAAA
>ENA-OQKL01000654-OQKL01000654.1-human-gut-metagenome-genome-assembly--contig:-NODE-654-length-10494-cov-2.192341_pt1 | contig 10494 bp, 11 predicted proteins | sample MGYA00242779_ERZ504800 | MGnify/ENA primary metagenome ERZ504800 (study PRJEB26092, sample SAMD00036410) | human gut metagenome | host: Homo sapiens | study: EMG produced TPA metagenomics assembly of... | reverse complement strand
AGATCGAGGGCCAGAAGGATCTGACCATTGCCGTGTACGCCCTTTCCGCTGTGCGCATCGTGCTGTGCATGATGCCGCAGAACCAGTGGCTGACCAACCACACCCCGCTGACCTGGGGCATCCTGCGCAACATCCCCTTTGCACTGCTGGGCCTGCTGATCATCGTGCTGTTCTACCACAGTGCCAAGGAACACAAGGATCAGGCTTTCCGCTGGATGTGGCTGACCATCGTGCTGAGCTTTGGTTTCTATATCCCGGTGGTGCTGTGGGCAGAAGTCAACCCCCTGATCGGTATGCTGATGATCCCCAAGACCTGCGCCTATGTCTGGACCGTGCTGATCGGCTACAACGCCATGAAGGCTGAGAACGGCAAGAACAACTGAGACCTGCCGGAGCGAAAAATCAAAAAGAAGGGGCTGCTGCATCAAATGGTGCAGCAGCCCCTTCTGGTATTATGATTTAGACAGGGTGAGACTGATTGGTGTAATCAGCGTGGTCAGCGTCCACGCCCTGCTTCTTGGCATTACGCTTCTCAAAGAACTTGGGTGCGACCTGCGGGAACATTGCGTAGGTCAGCACATCCTCTTCCTGCGTTGCCCACTTGGCGGCCTCAGCCTTCAGCTTGTCCATCTCGGGAGCGAGGGTGTCAGCAAAGCGGCAGGTGATGGGCTGCTCGTCGCCCAGGATCTTCTTGGTGAACTCGGCGCTGATGGGAGCGGGAGTCTTGCCGTAGTCGCCGTGGACGAGGCCCTTGAACTCCTTGGTGACCATCTTGTAGCGCTCGCCCAGGATGACGTTGAAGACAGCCTGGGTGCCGACGATCTGGCTGGTGGGGGTGACCAGCGGAGGATAGCCTGCGTCCTCACGAACGCGGGGGATCTCAGCCAGCACTTCGTCCAGCTTGTCTTCCTTGCCGGCATCCTTCAGCTGCTTGAGCATGTTGGAGAACATGCCGCCCGGCACCTGATACAGCAGGGTGTTGGCGTCCACGCCCAGAGACTTGGGGCTGATCTGGCCGTTGGCGATGTACTTCTCGCGCAGCTTTGCAAAGTATGCGCGCACGACGTTCAGCTGCTTGAGGTCGAGGCCGGTGTCGTAATCGGTGCCCTGCAGGGCGGCCACGAGGCTCTCGGTAGCCATGTGGCTGGTGCCGCCGCTCAGGGGGCTCATGGCGGTATCGACGATGTCAGCACCGGCCTCGATGCCCTTCAGCAGGGACATGGAAGCCAGACCGGCAGTGTAGTGGCTGTGGATGTCCACAGGGATGGACAGGGTGTTCTTCAGCTCCTTGACCAGCTCGTAGCAGGTGTAGGGAGTCAGCAGACCGGCCATGTCCTTGATGCAGATGGAGTTTGCGCCCATCTCTTCCAGAGTCTTTGCGTACTTGACGTAGTACTCGTTGTTGTGGACAGGGCTCAGGGTGTAGCTGATGCAGCCCTGAACGTGTGCGCCTTCCTTGTTGGCAGACTTGATGGCGGTCTGCAGGTTGCGGGGGTCGTTCAGTGCGTCGAAGATGCGGATGACGTCGATGCCGTTTGCAACGGACTTCTTCACGAAATACTCGACGGCGTCGTCAGCGTAGGGGCGGTAGCCCAGCATGTTCTGGCCGCGGAACAGCATCTGCAGCTTCTGGTGGGGCAGCTCCTTGCGCAGGATGCGCAGGCGCTCCCACGGGTCTTCGTCCAGAAAGCGGATGCAGCTGTCGAACGTAGCGCCGCCCCAGCACTCCACGGAGAAGTAGTTGATCTTATCCATTTCCGGCAGGATGGGACGCATCTCATCCATGGTCATGCGGGTGGCCAGCAGAGACTGGTGGGCATCGCGCAGGACGACCTCAGTAACCTTGATCGGCTTTTTGGCCATGATTGTCACCTCTCCCTTAGTTCATGGAAACCAGAACGTCACCGGAGTTGACGGTGTCGCCCTTGTTGACGTTGATGGAAGCCACAGTGCCATCCTGCGGAGCAACGATCTCGTTCTCCATCTTCATGGCCTCCAGGATCACCAGCACGTCGCCAGCCTTCACGGATGCACCGGCCTTGACCTTGACATCCAGAATGTTGCCGGGCATGGGAGCCTTGACGGCAACGGCACCAGCAGCGCCTGCAGCAGCCTTGGGAGCAGCAGCGGGAGCCGGAGCAGCCTTAGGAGCAGCGGGTGCGGCAGGAGCTGCAGCAGCAACCGGAGCAGCACCAGCGGCAGTCTCCTCCACGGAGACGCTGTAAGCAACGCCATTGACGGTAATATTGTAGTACTTCATGGAAGGATCCTCCAAATCAAAATCGTATCAAAAAGATTTATACAGACGATTACAGAGCCATGTTGCCGTGCTTCTTGGGCAGGCGGGCAGCACGCTTGGTGCTCAGCAGTTCCAGTGCGGCAACAACGCTTGCACGCACATTGGCTGCATCGCAGGTCAGGTCAGCAGCGCCGCAGGCAACTGCATTTGCTGCGCTGCACACCTCGGCGGTGTAAGCAGCAGCCTTTGCGTTGGTGGCTGCAATGATGTTGTCGGAAGCATCGATCTCTTCCTTGTACAGGACGCTGACCGCTGCGCTGGGTTCCAGTGCGCTGACGGTGCAGCCAGCCACGGCAATGCGCAGATCGGCAGCAGCCAGAGCGGTGTAAACAGGGCCGACGGCCTTGCCAGCCAGCACAGCCACCTTTGCGGTGGTAGCGTCGGCATAGGTAGCAGCCAGACGGGCAGCCTCACGGATGCCGCCTGCAATGTCATCGGTCGCGCTGGGCACAAAGCCCTCGGTATCCACAATGGTGATCACCGGCACGCTGAAGGCATCGCACAGACGCACAAAGCGGGAAGCCTTGGCCACGCAGTTGTGGCACAGGGTCTTGCCGGTGGCCACAACGCCCACGGCGTTGCCGCCCACGGTGGCAAATGCGGTGTAAACAGACTTGCCAAAGCCTGCATACAGCTCCACAGCGCTGTCCTTATCGACCACGGCAGCAGCAGCCTTTGCAGGCTCTGCACCGGCAGCCAGAGCAGCAGTGGGCTGCTCGAACTCAAAGATCGCAGGGCCGGTCAGGTTGTTGGCAGGCAGCAGACCCACGATGTGGGCAGCCTTCTCGGCAGCCTCGGCGGCGTCGGCAGCCACGATGGATGCCACACCGGCCTTGGCAGCGGCAGCAGCACTGCCGGCATCAGCCACCTTGTCGCCCTTGGCGGCAGAGGTGAACGGAGCGGTGAAGAACAGCTCTGCGCCCTCGGCCATGATGCACACGTCGGCATTGGCAGCGCTCAGTGCGCTGGTGCCGCCGCACACACCCAGAACCACCGCCACCTGCGGGATCACGCCGGAAACCTTTGCGATCTGCGCATTCAGCTTGGCATTGGCCGTGAGCACATCCAGGCCCTCGGCCAGCTTTGCGCCCACCGAGTTACTAGAACGTGACGACCGGGCAGCCGGTCTGTGCGGCCATCTCCAGGACCTTGATGTTCTTCTCAACGTCCTTGACGGTAACAGCCTCGCCGTTCTGATAGACAGCGTATGCCTGCTGACCTGCTGCATAGCCGCAGGCAGCACTCACCGCACCATCGGCAAACAGCGCGGTGTATTCCCCGTCATCAAAAAACTTGGCGAGGATTTCTCCCTTATTGATCTTTGAAGCCATGGTAAGACCTCCTGGTTGTCTGTGTGAGCTTTCAAAATTAGTTTTATTATACTGAATTTTCCATAAAAATGCAAGAGATTCTATAAAAGTCCATGCGAATCAACATCTGTCGCGCAAAGTTCTACAATTTTTTAACGATTCATCGTTTCTCCGCTTTCTCGCCTTTTTGCGGGCATTTTGCGCCGCACACTCAGCTGCCGAAAATTCTCTTTTAATTTTGTGGATTCTGTCTGCCCCTGCTGCATTTTATTTTATAAGAAGTTATGTTACACTATATTTAATATGTAAATTTTTTTCGCAGAACAGCCCGCCGAGAAGCTTCGGGGCGGGTCATTTTGCAGAATATAAAAGGAAGGCCATGTCAAATTGAAAGATCTGCTCACTTCACTCCGCGCCTCCAACGAAACCTACAACTCCATGAAGCACTCCGCCCGGGCTATCATCCGCCGCGCCGAGATCCCCCTGCTCGCGGTCATCGTCCTGTATAAGGCTGCAACGAACCTGCTGTTCGTCCCCCTGATGCAGCAGCTCTGGTCGCTCACGCTGCGGTTCGCACCCATGCACTACCTGAGCAACAACAATGCTTCCGATATCTTTTCCTCCCCTGCGATCATCCTGTGCATCACGCTCATTGCCATCCTGACCGCGTTCTGGGCGCTGTATGAGTTTTCCGTCCTGCTGCATGGGCTGGATCTTGCCCGCAAGGGCAAAACGATCCGCCTGCCTGCCCTGCTGCGCACCTCTCTTGCAGATATCCGCCACGCATTCCTGCCGCAGAACTGGCTCGTTCTGGTCTACAGTGCCGTGCTGATCCCGTTCACCAATTTTTTCCTCGCCTACAACTATATCACGCAGCTTGCCGTGCCGGAATACATCATGGGTGTCATCCAGGCAAACAGCCGGTATTACCTGCTCTATCTGGCTGTCGGTGCCGCCCTGCTGTTCCTCTGTGTCAGCTGGGTGCTGGTGCTGCCGCTGTTCGTGCTGGAGCGCAAAAGCCTGTGGCAGTCGGTAAAGGAAAGCTTTTGCTGCATCCGCAGGCGCGTCTTCCGTGCTTTTCTTTTGCTGCTGCGCTGGAACCTCTCGGTCGTCCTGCGTTCCCTGCTGCTGACGGCAGCGGTTGCCGTGCCGCTGTACGGCATCATCATCGCGGTCGGGCTGCAGAGCACACAGGCCATGTTTGCACTGTCCCGCGCGGCGCTGGCCATTGAGATGCCTTTCTTCCAGTTCCTGATCGACTGCGCCATCACCATGGCGCAGTGCACGATCCTCGCCATGCTGCACTGCCGCCTGCGGGAGTCTCTCCGCTCTGAGCCGGAGCCGGTCCAGAGCGGAAAGCATCACCGTTCCACCGGCAGGCTGCTTCTGGGTGCATCGGTTGCGGGTGCTACTCTGCTCACCTTTGCGCTGGCATTCTGTTACCTTGCCCTGCCCAGAGACGACGAGCTGCTCTCCATGCTGGGCGGCGTTGCGCCGGTAGTCACCGCGCACCGCGGCTACTCCGCTGCCGCACCGGAAAACACCCTGCCCGCTTTCCAGCTGGCCATCGATCAGGGCTGCGAGTGGGCCGAGCTGGATGTGCAGATGACCAGGGACGGCGTGGTCATGGTGACCCACGATACCAGCCTGCGCCGCTGCACCGGCCGCAACGAGAACATCTACGACCTGACCTATAACGAGGTTCGCAAGCTGGATGCCGGGCGCTGGTTCGGCCAGAAGTACACTGGTGCCAAAGTTCCCACACTGGAAGAAGTGCTGGACCTGTGCAAAGGTAAGATCCAGCTGAACATTGAGATCAAGCCCAATGCCGCCACCCCGGAGCTGGAAGCGGAAACCATCCGCATCATCCGCGAAAAAGGCTTTGCGCAGGACTGCACCATCACCTCGCAGAGTTATGAGACCCTCTGCAAGGTCAAGGAGCTGGCACCGGAGATCCGGACCGGCTATATCCTTGCACTGGGCGTGGGCAGTTATTACGATCTGCCTGCCGCAGATTTCTTCAGCGTACAGTCCACCTTTATCACCTCCGGTATGGTGCAGCAGATCCATAAGCGCAGCAAGACGATCTCCGCATGGACCGTCAACCGCGAAGAGGATGCCAGCGAACTGCTGAGCATCGGCGTGGACGACTTGATCACCGATAAGCCGGATATGATCCAGCAGCTGCTGAGCGAGGATGCCGACCTTGACAACAGCCTCGTCCTCCTGCGCGACTTCATCCGTGACCTGTTCGCTCCGTCCGATGTCGATGAACCCACTCCTGAGGAAGAGACCATCGAAGAAGCCATCGAGGACCCGGACGAATTGCTGGATGCGTCGTAATCGCGGCAAAGATCAAGTATTCTGTTAAACTACCCGTACACACATAAGAAGCCCCCTGCCGGCGATGAACTGGCGGGGGCTTGCAAGTTTACCTGATCCAGTTTTATCAAGTAAGATCATTCCGGTTCGGTAAGCTTGGATCTTTACGAAGCAATTTATTTCATAAATCGGTGCTGTGAACAAATCACTTACATTCCTTCTTCATAGCAGAATAGCCGATGAGAACGGTCCACACATAGGCGCAGGTCTTGGGGATCATCAGCATACCGATCATGGGGACGGTATTGGCCCAAAGAACAACGGGAATGTAGAAACCGAAGCTCAGCACGATGGTCAGCCACATCCAGCGGAAAGCCGCGTCGTTATGCTCCTTGGCGCTGCGGTAGAACAGCACGATGATCAGCAGGCCCATCAGTGCAAAGGAATGTTACGGTAAATGCCCAGGACAGCGGGGATTCGGCGCTCAGCCACTGGTTCTGCGGCATCATGCACAGGATAACACGCACGGCAGCCAGACCGTAGATGGCGGCAGTCAGGCCATTGTTGCCCTTGACCCGGTAGCGCTCACGCCATACATAGTACAGCAGCACATAAAAGACAGTCATTGTCACAGAGGTGATCCACTTACCCAGACCCAGAGGAACGGTAAAGTTTTCAAAGCCCGTGGTGCACAGAGCCAGAGCACGGGGAATCAGATGGAACGAGTCGCCGGCACCCAGAACGACAGCCATCAGACCGAACAGCTTGAACTGGTGGCTGCCCTTGCAGCCACGAATCATCAGGATACCGATGGTGATGACGGATACCAGATACACAGCATCAAAAACAGTTTCTACGATTGCTTGCATAGTTGATTGCTCCTTGTTGACAGATCAAATTTATTGTAACACTGCATTTTTTGCAGGGTCGGCTTCGTTTTTACGGTCATCAAGGGCTTGCTCGGCAAAGTTGCATCCAAAGCGCAGGATGTTGAAGCTTGCATTCCTCCACACAAGACAGGCGAGCAGCAGCAGGATATTGCGATGGACTTTCCTAGGAGTGTCCCTTTTAAGTGAACATTGTTCATTTTAGGCATTATAAAATTCCCACAGCAGTGTGGGAAGAAAATGCAGTCAATATAAAGTTCTGCGCACGATTTCCAGCACAGCGGCAGGGTCGTAGTCCTGCCGCAGCAAGGCAGACAGCATCAGCGAAAATAGAACATCGGCAAATTTTTCAACGGTAAATTGCGCGTTAAAAGCGTCCGGACGGATTTTGGTATCCTGTTGCAGCACCGTACACAGACCATTTAAGATATGGTGCCAGATTTGCTGCATGTGCCGTTTGCCATCGGCCTTGTCCTCCTGCATAAAGCCGAGAGAGTGCAGTGTGAAGAATCCAGGATACTGCTCACAGCCGTAGGCCATGCGCTCGTACATCCATTTGACACAGGTCTGCACATCCTGAAATACAGCCTCGTCCTGCGGGCGGTGGAAAATTTCGCACCAGACGCTCTCGACCGTGGCGCTGATAAGCTCAGCCTTGGAGTCATAATAGTTGTAGATCGAGCCGACCGAGACCCCGCATGCCGAGGCGACAGAACGGATACTGACCGCCGCCCAGCCCTTTTCCCGGATAAGCTCACGGCTGTTTTTTAAGATATCTTCCTTGGAGGTTACGATTGTATTCATGTGGTCACCCTCAATATGAACAATGTTCATTTTTATTATACTGCCCGTTCCCACTTTGTCAAGAGGATTTCATAAAAGGTTTATATTTTTGTGGTTATCCCTTTGAGCCATGTTCACGAATGGAAAATATGAATCAGCTGAAAGTTTACAAACCAAACACAGATTTACTGCATTGGCTACACGTAATGATCAGCAAGCGTCCCGGCACAGTTGGAATCCCCGGGGGAATCCATCGGAGACGGCATCAAAAAAGAAGAAAAGCCGTAAAGCTGTTACCAAAGTGTTGCCCCAAACAAAAAAGCCCCGCTTTTCGGAGGGGTATTTTCCGAAAAGCAGAGCTTTTATTTGCGTTATTTCGTTATATTGTTGAAGGGTCTAAAAAGTCGGAAGGATTTTTTCATTACTCGAGCTCAATGGTTGCCGGCGGCTTACCGGTGCAATCATAGAACACGCGGTTCACATGCTTGACCTCATTGACGATGCGGCTGGTGACAGTGCCCAGAACATCCCAGGGCATATTATAGCTCTCTGCGGTCATAAAGTCGGTGGTGGTCACAGCACGCAGCGCCACAGCGTAATCATAGGTGCGCTCGTCGCCCATGACGCCCACACTGTGCATGTTGGTCAAGGCTGCATAGTACTGGCTGATCTCCTTATCCAGACCCGCCTTTGCGATCTCCTCACGCCAAATCGCGTCGGCATCCTGCACGATTGCCACCTTCTCAGGGGTCACTTCACCGATGATGCGGATGCCAAGGCCCGGGCCGGGGAACGGCTGACGGCTGACCAGATATTCGGGCAGACCCAGCTCACGGCCGGCCTGACGCACCTCGTCTTTGAACAGGTTGCGCAGCGGCTCCACCAACTCCTTGAAGTCCACAGTGTCGGGCAGACCGCCAACGTTGTGGTGGCTCTTGATAACAGTGGACTCACCGCCCAGACCGCTCTCAACGACATCCGGGTAAATGGTACCCTGTGCCAGGAAATCCACCTTGCCGATCTTCTTGGCCTGCTCTTCAAACACACGGATGAACTCTTCGCCGATGATCTTGCGCTTGCGCTCCGGCTCGGTGACACCAGCCAGCTTTGCAAAGTAGCGTTCGCGGGCATCCACACAGATAAAGTTGATATCAAAGCCGTTGGCATTGCCCGGGCCGAATACAGAGCAGACCTCTTCCTTCTCGTTCTTACGCAGCAGACCGTGATCCACGAACACGCAGGTCAGCTGCTTGCCGATGGCCTTAGCCAGCATAGCTGCCAGAACGGAGGAATCCACGCCGCCGGACAAGGCGCACAACACCTTGCCATCGCCGATGCGCTCACGCAGGGCCTTGACGTTGTTCTCCACAAAGGAGTCCATCTTCCAGTCGCCGGTGCAGCCGCAGACGTTGTACACAAAGTTCCGCAGCATCTTTTTGCCCTCAGCGGTGTGCAGCACTTCCGGGTGGAACTGCACGGCGTAGATCTTGCGGGTCCTCGTCGGCCATGGCCGCCACTTCGAGCGTGTCGGTGCTGCCGGTAACGAGGAACCCCGCCGGAGGCGTCTTCACGGTATCGCCGTGGGACATCCACACGCGGGAAAGCTTGGTCAGATCAAGTGCCGTCCCACAGGGCGCAGGAACGAACGAACCGCAAGTCGGCGGGGCCATACTCGCGGGTTTCGGACTGTTCCAACCCGACCACCGAGGTTGAAGGCCAGAAGCTGCATACCGTAGCAGATTCCCAGAATCGGTACGCCTGCCTTGAATATGCCTTCATCCAGCTGCGGGGCATTTTCCATATTTACACTGGCAGGGCCTCCGGAAAAGATAATGCCTTTCGGGTTATGGGAAAGAATTTCTTCCGCCGGCTTATTGTACGGCAGAATTTCACAATATACGCCGCATTCGCGCACTCTTCTGGCAATCAGCTGCGCATACTGCCCGCCGAAGTCGATGATGATAACAGTCTCCTGGTGTTTCATTCCATTCCTCCTGTCGGAATTGATTCAAAATCTATGTGGCAAACTCTAAATTATTCGCCATATTATACCATAAAAAGCGCTCTCCTTTACAGCATTTCCCGTAAAAAGGAAGGAATATCCCCTCCATCAAAAAAGCCGTCATACCCATTTCGTGTATACGGCTTTCATTTTTATTCAGCCTCCAGGAGAGGAAGTTCTTCAAGAAATACGATATCGTCACGCTTCGCTGCATCGCCTTCGGCAAGAATGGCAGCCTGGCAGCAGACTTGGGCGCCCGCTTTTTCCGCCAGTTCTTTCAAGGCTTTCATAGATCCGCCGGTACTGATGACATCGTCCACAAGAAGGACTTTCTTCCCGCGGATCAGCGCCACATCAGAGGCAGACAGGTACAGCTTCTGTTTTCCCATCGTAGTAATAGACTCGTCTTCTACACAGATAGGATCATCCATATACGCCTTGACCGACTTTCTCGCCACCAGGTACGTCTTCTGCCCCAGATTTCTCGCCAGTTTCAGCGGCAAGGGGGATTCCTTCGTTTCCGCCGTCATGACGTATTCGCAATCTTTCGGCACTTTCGCCGCCAAAATCGCGGGCCGTGTTTTCCACAATTTCCACATCACCCAAAATGACAAATCCCGCAATCGCTACCTTGTCTGAAATATTCAGTACGGGAAGATGTCTCGTGCAGCCTGATACATGAAGTTCGTAATATCTCTTAGCCATGGTACGCCTTTCGAAAAAAATACATCCTCCGCGCAGCCATCGGATTTTGCGGGGAGGATTTATGCTTCCGGAAAATACTCCGTAGTGATTATACTATTTTCATTGGAAAAGAGCCAACTATTACAGAGATCTTATGTTACGTCGCTCTTCGAAATGATTTCCACCACCGGATGGGAGACGATGGAA
>ENA-OQKL01000652-OQKL01000652.1-human-gut-metagenome-genome-assembly--contig:-NODE-652-length-10514-cov-4.182343_pt1 | contig 10514 bp, 14 predicted proteins | sample MGYA00242779_ERZ504800 | MGnify/ENA primary metagenome ERZ504800 (study PRJEB26092, sample SAMD00036410) | human gut metagenome | host: Homo sapiens | study: EMG produced TPA metagenomics assembly of... | reverse complement strand
ATCATACTCATCTACAATGATATTAGCTTTACGTCCAAAGTAGTGTGAACAGCAATTGCGACAGAACCTGCAGACTGGATATAAGGAGCTTTCGTCCATGGCATATTTCCGTCGTTCACTGAAATAATTGCATTATAGCGAGTTTTTATCATTTTCAGTAAAGCCCTTCACTATCCTTAAGAAACTTAAATCGCTCTGCTTCCCTGCTGATAAGCTCAATAATCCTGTATCTTGCCTCATCAAATGATGTACCCTCAACACTTTTCAGTGAAAGAAAAACGACCGGATACTTTCCCATATATTCTTCACAAAGCTCTTTATTCCCCGAAATATACAGACCATCGAACAGCGATTTATCAGTACCAATCTCTAAAAAAAGCTCTTAAGCATGCTCATATTGAGAGTTTTTCCAAAGCGGCGCGGTCTTGTAAAAAGAGTCACCTCGCTCCAGCTTTGTAATATCTGCTCTATGAGCCTTGTCTTGTCCACATAATAAAAATCTGATTCCCGCAGTTTTCTGAAATCATCGATTCCGACCGGTAACTTCATCGTGTTCATCATAAAAGCCTCCACTAAAAAAATCCACTATACTCATTCTAGTATAGCGGATTTTTCTAAAAATTACAATTCCTATAAAACCAGGCTTATGACACCTGCACTCTATACATATTTTTGCGGTCAATCGCTCCAATCTCTTCGAGCGTATTGATCATCCGATACACCGTAGCAGTCCCGATAGAGTGATCTATCTTCGATGCCCGGTAATAAATCTCTTTGCAGCTTCCGCACTCGCCCTCGAGGATTACATCAAGCAAAATAAGTCTCTGCTTTGTAATCCTGCACCCGCTGTCCTTTAGCTTGCCAACGATTACCTCTTTTTGCTCTATTGCTTCTTTCGACATACATCCTCCTATCGTTACCGATGCCGGCAGATGCAGCTTAAGCGGCAGATGAGTTCTTTCCATGAAATGCCCATCCTGTGCTTCATACACACCATGCCGTGGATTAATGACAGCCCTTGCAATGGCTGCAGTCCATTCCACACTGCAGACTCTTGCCTGCTTTCTTTGATTTGATTATTGTCCTGATTACAAGTGCAACTATCACTACGAGAATTGCAATTACAATGATATCAGCCAGCATGTCATCATCTCCTATTACTACAAATGCTACTAAATATACTACTGTGTTATTTCTTTTCCTTGAAAAATCCTATTATTATCTTTACGGCAAGCCCCAGCAGGCATAGAAGAACTATGACTGCTATGAGGTCTGCTGTGTTAAATTCCAAATTGATTCTCATTTAAACGCCTATTACACGTTTGATGCCGCAAATGAAGAGCTCTTTACTGTTGCCTTATTAGGGTCTTTTCTGAACAATAAGTATAATACACCTGCAAGGAGTACAAATGCAACTACTGTCCAAAAGTTGAAGGCTACCTCACCTATGCAAAGTCCCACAATCTGGTAGAACATAAGTGTTACACAGTAAGCTGATACGTTCTGGAAAATTATTGTAAACCAGAAGAACTTACGGTTGTTAAGCTCTTTTGCAGTTGTTGAGATAGCTGCAAGACATGGTGAGTCAAACAGGTTGAACAGTAAGAATGATACTGCTACCATTGTTGTTGGGAAGAATGCTGCAAACTGATCATGCATGCTTACTGCATACTCTTCTACCTCTCCAAGTCCTGCGAGTACACCCATTGTTGAAACGATACCCTCTTTTGCCACAAAGCCTGAGAGTGATGATGCAACTGCCTGCCATGTATCGAATCCAAGTGGTGCAAAGATAACTGCGATTGCGGATCCGATTACTGCGAGTAAGCTGTTTTCTGTGTCAACGAGTCCGAATGCGCCATCCTGGATGCCGAAGCTTGAAAGGAACCACATAACTGCACAGCAGAGGAAAAGGATTGTTCCGGCCTTCTTAATGAATGCCCATACTCTCTCCCATACGTGTAACAGCACACCCTTTACTGAAGGGATATGATACTGTGGGAGCTCCATTACGAACGGTGCAGGTTCTCCTGCAAATGCTCTTGTCTTCTTTAAAATGATACAGTAGATGATTGTGAGGCCGATTCCTGTAAAGTACATAAGAGGTGCCATCCACCAGCAGCCGTCACCCATGATAAAACCTGCGATGAGTGCGATAACAGGAAGCTTTGCTCCACATGGGATATTTGTTACTGTCATCATTGTCATACGACGGTCTTTTTCGTTCTCGATAGTACGTGTTGCCATGATTCCAGGCACACCACATCCTGATCCGATGAGGAATGGGATGAAGGACTTTCCTGAGAGACCGAATCTACGGAAGATTCTGTCCATGATGAAGGCTACTCGTGCCATGTATCCGCAGTCCTCAAGGATTGAGAGGAATAAGAATACGATAGCCATCTGTGGTGCAAATCCGATAGGTGCACCAAGACCTCCGATGATACCGTCAACTACAAGTGATACGAGCCATTCAGAGCAGCCTACATTTTCCATGAATGTCTGTACTGCCGGCTGAATCCACTCACCAAAGAGTGTGTCGTTTGTCCAGTCTGTTACAATTCCACCGAGTGATGATACTGCAACATAATATACAGCCCACATGATAAGTGCGAAAATAGGCAGTGCCAAAAATCTGTTTGTAACAATCTTATCAATTTTGTCTGATACTGTCTCTTTTCCGGCGCGTGCCTTCTTTACACATGAGCCGATGATTGAAGATATGTACTGATATCTCTCGTTTGTGATGATACTCTCTGTGTCATCATCGTATTTGTCCTCGAGAGCTTTAATCTCTGCGTCTACGTTTGGAGCACTCTTTAATACCTCAGAAATCTTTGAGTCACGCTCTAAAAGCTTGATTGCAAAGAATCTCTTCTGGTTCTCTGCTACTGCAAGACCAAGCTTATCCTCGATGCCTGCGATTGTGCACTCCACATCATCTGCGAAGTGATGTACCCTCTGAACGGATTTACCTGACTTTGCAATCTGGATTGCCTTCTCTGCAGTCTCCTTGATTCCTGTCTTCTTTAAAGCTGAAATCTCAACAACCTCACAGCCAAGCTTCTCGCCGAGTGCCTTGATATTGATTTTGTCTCCGTTTTTTCTTACGATGTCCATCATATTGACAGCCATAAGTACCGGAATGCCAAGCTCGATAATCTGTGTTGTCAGATACAGATTACGCTCGATATTTGTTCCGTCCACGATATTGATAATCGCATCAGGCTGCTCTCCGATTAAGTAATTTCTTGCAACAACCTCCTCGAGAGTATATGGAGAAAGTGAATAGATACCCGGTAAATCAACCAGGTCTACATCCTTGTGACCTATAAGCTTTCCCTCTTTTTTCTCAACTGTAACACCAGGCCAGTTACCAACATACTGATTGGCACCTGTTAAGGCATTGAACAGTGTTGTTTTTCCGCAGTTTGGGTTTCCTGCGAGAGCAATTTTTACTGCCATGTTTTAATCTCCTTATTTTTGTTTGCTCATTCTGCCTATAGTTTGTGTTTGCTAACCTATAGGCAAAAAAAATTTACTCTACTTCTATCATAGAGGCATCGTCCTTACGAAGTGATAGCTCATAGCCTCTCACTGTCACCTCTACCGGATCGCCAAGCGGTGCCACCTTGCGGATAAATATCTCAACACCCTTAGTAATTCCCATATCCATGATACGTCTCTTGACTGCGCCCTGGCCTGTGAGCTTGACAACCTTGACTGTCTCGCCTACTTTGGCTTGCTTTAATGTCTTCATGCTGACTACTCCTTTTTTAATTTTATTGTTGTTTAAAAAATTTATATAAACGTTTGCATAATATCATATACAAAGTCGTTTAAATCTTAAATGATTACAGCTTATACAGCACATTGCTGCATGTGTTGTATGTGTTATATATGTCATACATGCTATATCCATGCCTGTTACATTGTTTATCAGACCATGATCTTATTTGCCATGTCCTTGCCGATTGCTACTCTGGCGCCCTTTACATTGACTATCATATTGCCGGCTATCTCTGAGATGACAGTCACTTCTCCGCCTACTACAAAGCCCAGCTTCTCAAGGAAAGATCTCACCTCTTCCTTTCCGCCGATTTTCTTGATTATCTGTGCCTCCCCGGCACCACTCATTGATAATGGCATCATATTTACCTCTTTTCACGTCTTTTCTTCACGACTTTAATGATAAAAAACATCATTTGGTAGCTCTTACGGCTGTTAGTATACTCTAACGTAACTTAGATGTCAATAATATTTTTTAGATTTTTCTTACTTTTTTCAGTTGTGGCTAATAGAATGCGCCCCAGACACCAAGTGTCCGGGGCGCATACCAACCTCAGTCAAAAAAGTATATTATAATATTATATTACGTAGAACCAGCTCGGATCCGTCTCCATCTCGCTGGCCACAAGCTCCTTTCGCTCTCCTGTTCTGATGGAAAGCTCCTGGTTTTTGATGCTCACACGAGCCCCCGGCTCGATAGATGAAGTAATAAATGCATTACTTCCGATGACAGCACCTCTTCCGATGACAGTCTCACCACCAAGTATCGAAGCTCCGGCATAGATGATGACATTATCCTCAATAGTAGGATGTCTCTTCACACCCTTTAGCTTCTGACCGCCTCTGGTAGAAAGTGCTCCGATAGTCACACCCTGATATACCTTGACATTGTCACCGATAATAGTGGTCTCACCTACCACGATGCCTGTTCCGTGGTCTATAAAGAAATTCTTGCCAATAGTGGCACCCGGATGGATATCTATACCGGTTTTGCTGTGTGCATGCTCTGTCATCATACGCGGGATGAGCGGTACTCCAAGCAGATGCAGCTCGTGGGCTATACGGTTTGTAGTGATTGCAAGCAGTCCCGGATAGCAAAGGATAATCTCATTGTAATTGTAGGCTGCAGGGTCTCCGTCAAAAAACGCAGCCACATCAGTCTCCACCAAAGCTCTGATTTTTGGAATCCTTTTAAAGAAATCATTGCTGATTTTCTCAGACATATTGACAAGCTCGTGATGTGATAAGCTCCTGTATTTAGGATTCTGCGGCAGGGCAAGCACCACCTGCTTGCGCAGATTGTACATGATATCCTCCAAAAGGACAGCAATCTGGCTGTCCAGGTTGTAATATCTGAAGCTCGTGCCCTTGAAATAGCCCGGATACATTATCTTAATAAGCTTTGAGAGCAGATCACAAACAGCCTCCTTGTCTGGCTGTGAAAATAGTGCCTGCTGATTTATGATTTTGTCATCATGATAATCGTCAAGTATCTGTGATACAAGCCCTTCTATCATTTCTTTATTATTATCCATATATTCGAAGCCTCCGAATTTAATATTTATAATATTTTTTTGCCTCCATACGCTCCTCCCATGTGCGGTTTATTATACCGCCTATGAAAAGCACATACATGCAACCATATAACCATACCATTATAAGCGCAATAGTTGTCATTGTGCCATAAAATGAAGAATAATTATTGTATTTATCCACGTACACAGAAAAGATTCCAGAAAAAATCATCCATGCAGCAGCCGCAAATACCGCTCCCGGCAGCTGATACTTTGCCCTACGCTTCTTGTTTGGCAGAAACACATAAATCACCCAGAAAAATAAAATAAGCACCGGCAGGCAGATTACCAGACGATAATCGACCACACTGCCTATTATACTTCCAATTATATGATGAACATTTGAAAAATACATCTTCCTGAGCATATTTCCAAACACCATGATACCCAGTAAAAAAATGAGCGCCAGTGCAAAAACGATACTGTAAAGCACCGAATATATGCGCCGCAAAATAAAATTTCTGTTTTCCTTCACATGGTACATATCGTCAAGCCCAAGCTGAAACGAAATAAAAGCCTTTGAGCTTAAGTACACGGCTGTAATCATCGTGATAGAAAGCCTGCCTGTGCCGCTGGCATACACCTCACTTGCCAGATCCTTCATGATGTCACCAAACGACTCCGGAATAAACGAACTCGCCCACATCAAAAAATCAGCTTCTGTAAGCGGTGTCCAGCTCAGCAGCGAAAAGAAAACAATAAAAACGGGAAAAACGACAGCATCAAAAAGAAGGCTGCCTGCCCCGCGTATGCAGAAATAGAACTCTCTGAAAAATTGGTCACAAAATCAAAGGCTGTCACAATGATATCCCATCTTCGGCTGTATTTCCTCGCACTTTTTCCTTCGATGTTAGATTCTTTACAATCACCACCTACGGCCTTACGTTTCTCCGTTTTGATTTCCGGTGTTTTACTATCTAAATCCGGTCTACTTTGCTTTGTCATCTGCCTTCTTCTGGAATTTCTCCTCAAATACTATAAAACGCTCATGAGTACCCTCACCAATGAGTCCTGCCTCATCAAAAGCCTTTACAGAAAAAGTGAGCGCTCTACCATCCACCTTCACAAGCTCCGACTCACAGGTCACCTTCATGCCAACCGGTGTTGCCGAAACATGCTTAATATCAAGCGCAGTACCGACAGTACCACTTCCCTCCTCTAGCTCAGACGCAACACTCTCAAAAGCTGTATTTTCCATCAGCGCAATCATAGCCGGAGTAGCAAACACATCCATCGTGCCGCTTCCCATAGCCTTCGCTGTCTTATCCAAAGTCACTGTAATCTCTTTCTTACCTTTAATACCTGTCTGTAACATATCAGTCTCCTTATATCATTGTGCGGGTCACTAAGGTATACATCGAATTGCATGCAAGCATGCATCGATGATACCTTTTGACCCTTTAATCATATTATAAAATAAATCCTAGCATTTTTATGCCACAATGTCCAGTGAAAAATAAGTTTATAAACTTTTCACAATTCCAAAAATGCCCAATCCATGCGGTTTTCTGTTATTTTGTTAGCACTCACTATTTTTGAGTGCTAATTTTCTATTGACTTTTCCGATAATGCGAACTATTATTTTATTATGCTTATAAAACAAGCTGATTTACTGCAAATATTAAATGACCTACACTCGCGGAAACAAGCTAAATTGCGAGTAACAGACAGTTGTTCCGAAGATAAAATATGAACTGCCACAGGGTTCCATTACCGGACAAGGCGGCACAACCAAAATTATGCCGTATAACTATCTATACAAAATCCTGTGGCTGACTTCATATTTTCTCTGAGGAATTATTGGCTGTCCTACCGCACCTCACAGCCCATAGCCGCGGCGTAAAACATTTAACTAAATCTACATTCGCGGAAATAAGCTAAAATTGCGAGTAGCAGACAGTTGTTCTGAAGATAAAATATGAACTGCCACAGGGTTCCATTACCGGACAAAGCGGCACAACCAAAATCATGCCACAAACTATCCATACAAAATCCTGTGGCTGACTTCATATTTTCTCTGAGGAATTACTGGCTGTCCTACCGCACCTCACAGCCTATAAACGCGACGTAAATAAAAACAAGGAGTGTGTAAAAATGACAGAAAAACACGGCAATCTTTCAATTGACAGCGACAACCTGTTCCCTATTATAAAGAAATGGTTATATTCAGACCACGATATCTTCTATCGTGAGCTCATCTCAAACGGCTGTGATGCCATCACTAAGCTCAAAAAGCTCGACATGATGGGTGAATATTCCCTTCCTGCAGACTACAAGGGCAAGATTCAGGTGCTCGTAAACCCTGACGAAAAGACAATAAAGATTATCGATAACGGTCTTGGTATGACAGCTGATGAGGTTGAGGAATACATAAGCCGTATCGCTTTTTCAGGTGCTACAGACTTCATCGAGAAATACAAAGACAAGTCAAATGATGACCAGATTATAGGTCATTTCGGTCTCGGCTTCTACTCAGCATTCATGGTAGCCGACGAGGTAACAATCGATACGCTCTCTTATAAAGAGGGCTCTACACCTGTACACTGGTCATGTGACGGTGGCACAGAATACAACATGGAGGATGGCGACATGGACGACGTCGGAACAGAGATTACTCTCTACTTAAACGACGACTGTCTCGAGTTTGCAAACGAGTACCGCGCACGTGAGGTTATCGAGAAGTACTGTTCTTTCATGCCTACAGAGATTTACCTTGCAAAGGAAAATGCTCCTGAGGAGTACGAGACAATAGACAAGGCTGACAAGCGTGACACTGACACTGTCATCGAGGAAATCCATGAGGACGCCAAGTACGAGGAAAAAGAAAATGACAAGGGCGAGAAGGAGCAGGTAGAGGTATCTCCTGCAAAGGATCAGCTCAAAATCGTTAAGCGCCCTGTTCCGCTCAATGATACAACCCCACTTTGGACCAAGAGCCCGAATGAGTGTACCGATGAGGAATACAAGGAGTTTTACAGAAAAGTATTCTTAGACTACAAGGAGCCTCTTTTCTGGATTCACCTGAATATGGACTATCCTTTCAACTTAAAGGGTATCCTCTACTTCCCTAAGATCAACACAGAGTACGACTCAATTGAGGGAACTATTAAGCTTTACAACAACCAGGTATTTATCGCAGACAATATCAAAGAGGTCATCCCTGAGTTTTTGATGCTCCTTAAGGGTGTTATCGATTGTCCTGATTTACCGCTTAACGTATCACGTTCTGCTCTCCAGAATGATGGCTTCGTAAAGAAGATTTCTGAGTACATTACCAAGAAAGTAGCTGACAAGCTCATCGGTATGTGCAAGACAGATAAGGAAGCCTATGAGAAATACTGGGATGACATCAGCCCATTCATCAAGTTTGGCTGCTTAAAGGACGAGAAGTTCTGCGACAAGATAAACGACTATATTCTTTTCAAGGACATCAATGACAAGTATCAGACTCTTCCGGAGCTGCTCGCACCTGTTGCGGAGGATGAAAAAACAGATGCAGAAAGTGCCAATGCTTCTGATGATACAAAGAAAGCTGACAATACAGATACAAATGCCTCTGATGAAAACAAGGAGCCTGAGAAAAATACTGTTTACTATGTCACAGATGTAGTACAGCAGGGTCAGTATATCAAGCTGTTCAAGGAACAGGGCATGAACGCTGTTATTCTTGACCACAATATCGATACTTCATTCATCACACAGCTTGAGCAGAGAAATGACCACTACAAGTTCATGAGAATAGATGCAGACCTCACAGAGTCTCTCAAGGATGAATCCGGTGCAGACCTCACAGAGGCAACCACTACTCTCTCAGAGGTATTCAAGAAGGCTTTGAACAACGACAAGCTCACTGTAAAGGTAGAAAACCTTAAGAACGCAGATGTAGCATCTGTGCTCACACTCTCAGAGCAGGGCAGACGTATGCAGGATATGATGAAGATGTACGCAGCCGGAGGCATGGGTGGAATGGATCCAAGCATGTTTGCCGCTGACCAGACACTCACATTAAATGCCAACAACGAGCTTGTAAAGTACATCTTAGACAATAAGGATTCTGAGCACGTTCCAATGTTTGCTGAGCAGCTTTACGACCTTGCAATGCTTTCTAATCAGCCGCTTTCAGTTGACCAGATGACTAAATTTGTAAAGAGAAGTAATGATATCATGCTTCTTCTCACAAAGTAATCCAACAAAGCAATTTTACTGTTTACATCACATAAAAAGCTGTACACTATGCAGGTTTCATAGACCTGCATGTGTACAGCTTTTTATTAATTATTTGTATTCGTTCTACAATTATACGTTATTATTTATGCCATTTTATGTGACACTTCTTTAGCTTTATTTAGTCATCTCGCTCTTACCGGCTCTCTTAAACAAAAAGTTCACAAACACTGCCGATACCACTCCAAGCACTGCTCCTGCCAGGATATCCGTTGGGAAATGCATGAAGTTGTACATGCGTGAAAACGCTATAAGTACCGCAAGTACAATCGCCGGTATTCCCATTCTTTTGTCTATAAACATAAGTGTCACTGCTGCTGTTATGCCGTTTAACGTATGTCCCGAAGGAAATGATGAGTCAAACGGTATCTTTACAATAAGACTGACTGTCTCATCTATCTGACATGGTCTCAATCTGTCGACCATAGTTTTTTATTATCAGATTGCCCACTATAAAGCTCAAAAGCTCTGCCGAAAGCATCTGCATGCCTCCACGCGGTATTTTTTTGAAATACAAAGCACTACACCTATCACAATCCACAATGCGCCAGCATTTCCGAGGTGGATAAAAACGCCATTACCTTGTCTAAAAATGGTGTTCTGATGCTCTGAATTGCATACAGGATGTCAAATTCCCAGTCCATATTATATGCTCCTGTCTATTATTAATTATTATCTGCCTGTTCAATTGTCGGCCTGAAAGTATTTATTGTACACAGTAAAAAATGAGCTTGTTTTCACATCCTTTTCATCCTTTATACTGATTGAATCCCACAGGTCATTGTTTAAACTAAAGCCTGCTTTTTTTACAAAGTGCTCGTAGTCATCATTAAACTGCTCCTGTTGTCTCTTTTGCAGTATAGTGACCTTGTTCTGCTCCGTTTTTTCCCGGTCCAGCTTGGATATACACTTGATGAAATAGTAGCC
>ENA-OQKL01000650-OQKL01000650.1-human-gut-metagenome-genome-assembly--contig:-NODE-650-length-10562-cov-1.985146_pt1 | contig 10562 bp, 14 predicted proteins | sample MGYA00242779_ERZ504800 | MGnify/ENA primary metagenome ERZ504800 (study PRJEB26092, sample SAMD00036410) | human gut metagenome | host: Homo sapiens | study: EMG produced TPA metagenomics assembly of... | reverse complement strand
ATACGTGCAAATACCATCTCATAACCATCATTTCCATAGTTCAGGGAACGGTTCACACGGCTGATCGTAGCTGTGGAAGCTCCTGTTTTCTCAGAAATATCAAGGTATGTACGCTTATCGGTAAGCATCTTGGCTACCTCGAAGCGCTGAGATAAAGAAAGCAGCTCATTGATGGTGCACACATCCTCAAAAAACTGTATAACACTCTTCCTTGTCCTTCAGGCACAGGATCGCTTCAAAAAGATGATCCACAGCCTCCGTCCTGATTTTTTTGCTCATTGTTACGCTCCTTTAAAATACATAAATTTCGTCTAATACAATACTGATATTTTAACACTCTAATTCGTGATAAGCAAGTCTTTTAGGGAAATTTAATAAACTATTTCACTATTTTGTCTTTCTATGGCGGACACATGATTTTCCTGCTTCCACAGTCTCGGAAAACATTTGGGATTTGCTTTTTCTGCTGTGATTGGGTATACTTAAAATAATATCCCAAAGAAAAGGAGACTTATCAAATGAATCGTTTTTTCAACATGGACAACAAATTCTTCACCGTCATGGGACGCGTGGCTGATCTTATTATGCTTAATGTGGTCTTTCTGATCTGTTGTCTGCCAATCGTGACTATTGGTGCGTCACTGACTGCACTCCACTATGTCACACTGAAAATGGCACGTAACGAAGAATCTTATATTATCAGAAGCTTCTTCAAATCCTTTAAGCAGAACTTCAAACAGGCAACTGTCATCAATCTTATCATGCTTGCAGTTGCAGCTATCCTTTACATGGATCTGCGTATTGTAGGCAATATCGACGGAACAATGTCTCAGGTACTGTATATCGTTTTCTTTGCATTTGGTATCCTTTATATGATGGTATTTCTGTATATTTATCCGGTGCTTGCCAAATTCTACAACTCCATCAAAAACACCTTACCGCAATGCATTCCTGATGGCTATCCGTCATCTTCCGTATACAGTCCTGATGGCAGTCATCACTCTGTTACCTGCAGGCGTGTTTTTTATTAAAAGTTTCCGCATACAGTCCATGGCCATCATGCTTCTGTGCATGTTTGGATTTGCACTGGAGGCATTTATCAACGGACATTTTCTGGTAAAGATTTTTGATAATTATATTCCGGCTGATACAGATACCCAGGATACAGACCTTCAGAACGGAAACTCTGCTGAAACTTCATCAGCAGAAAATGATCACACAGTATGACCAAATGGGGAGAGAAACCATACCACTCTCTGGACTATATGCTGAGAGAGCGGTTTGGAGAAAAGGTTTATAAGGTCACGCTAAATGGCGGCATGTCCTGTCCCAACAGAGACGGTAAGATTGGAACCCGCGGCTGCATCTTCTGCAGCGCAGGAGGGAAGCGGAGATTTCGGCTGCAGATGCTGCACTTTCCATCACTGACCAGATAGAAAGCCAGATCAGTATCCTTTCACAGAAACGTCCGATTCATAAATATATTGCCTATTTCCAGGCGTACACAAATACCTACGCACCTGTGGAATATCTGGAGAAAATTTTTACAGAAGCAATCTCTCATCCAAAGATAGTTGCTCTTTCCATCGGCACCAGACCAGACTGCCTCAGTCCTGAAATCGTGACACTTTTGTCCCCGGTTAAATAAACAGAAACCTGTCTGGATTGAACTTGGACTTCAGACAATCCATGAGTCCACTGCCAGGTATATCCGAAGGGGATATCCTCTCTGCGTTTTTGATGATGCCGTAAAACGCCTGCGAAAAGAAAATATCGAAGTAATCGTGCATACAATCCTCGGATTGCCCGGTGAAAACACAGCAGATATTCTGGAAACTATGGAATACCTCAACCATATGGATATTCAGGGAATCAAACTGCAGTTACTTCATGTGCTTCGCGGCACTGATCTGGCAGCAGATTACGAGAAAGGACTGTTTCAGACTTACGAACGGGATGAATACATCTCTCTCCTTATAAACTGTCTGGAACATCTCAGACCGGATATGGTTATACACCGCATCACAGGCGACGGCCCCAAAGATCTGCTGATCGCACCACTGTGGGCAAGCCGTAAACGTGAGGTATTAAATATGCTGCATCACAGGATGAAAGAAGAACAAAGCTACCAGGGAAGACTGTTTTCACACTAAAAGATTCTCTGCTACTCTATGCAAAGGAGGGATAAAATGGCAACACCATTCACAGTTTACAAATTAATCGTGTTATACATGCTTCAGAATACCGAAAATACCCTGACAAATTCGCAGATTTCGGAATTTATCCTGGACCGGGAATATACAAACTATTTCCATCTCCAGCAGGCAATCTCAGAACTGGTAGAGGCAGAACTGATCACCATGGACACCCGTTCCAATGTCTCCCATTACCGGATTACCGAAGATGGCATAAAGACTCTCTCCTTTTTCCAGAAAGATCTCTCTCCTGAGATCAAACAGGAAGTCAGAGAATACCTGAAATCTACCGGCTTCAAAGCCCAGGAGCGAATCGTCACTCCTGCCGATTATTACATCACCAAACAGGGAACCTATTCTGTAAGATGCCAGCTCATCGAAAAGGGCAACTCCCTCATCGACCTGAACATCGCAGCTCCTAACCTTGAGGCAGCACAGTCGATCTGTAAAAAATGGTCCACACATTACCAGGAAATATACGGTAAAATAATGGAAGAGCTCTTATAATGCTCTTCCTTTTTATTTCCTAATCTTTACAAAAAAACAGGGATACGTTATACTAAAACAAATATACGTTCTATAGCACTCCTCGTAAATAATGTATATTGATTAAGAGACTTGCTATAATTTGTCAGAAATGCTTTATGTTACTATAAACACGAAATGAAATGTGACTGTTTTATCATCATATTCTATGGAGAAAAAACTATGGATTTATTTGAATACGCCAAATCAAAAACCCTGGACCAGGAATCCCCTCTGGCATCCAGACTACGCCCCGCAACTCTGGATGAAGTTGTAGGGCAGCAACACATCATCGGAAAAAACACCTTATTATACAGGGCTATCAAAGCTGACAAACTGACCTCCGTCATCTTCTACGGCCCTCCCGGAACCGGCAAGACCACCCTGGCAAAAGTAATCGCCAACACTACCAGTGCAGAATTCACCCAGATCAACGCCACTGTAGCAGGCAAAAAAGATATGGAAGCAGTTGTAAAAGAAGCCCAGCAAAACCTGGGTATGTACGGCAAAAAAACAATCCTCTTCATAGACGAGATCCACCGCTTCAACAAAGGCCAGCAGGACTATCTTCTCCCATTCGTAGAAGACGGAACCATCATCCTCATCGGTGCCACAACAGAGAATCCATACTTCGAAGTCAACGCTGCTTTAATCTCCCGTTCCATCATCTTCGAACTGAAATCCCTGGAGATCTCCGAAGTCAAAGAACTCATCCTTCGCGCAGTCAACGACAAAACAAAAGGAATGGGAAACTATAAAGCCCGGATAGATGAAGACGCCCTCGACTTCCTTGCAGACATGGCAGGCGGCGACGCCAGAAATGCCCTCAATGCCATCGAACTGGGCATCCTCACTACCCCCCGTAGCGAAGACGGTCTCATCCACATCACCCTGGATGTGGCATCTCAGTGCATCCAGAAACGCGTCGTCCGCTACGACAAAAACGGAGACAACCACTACGACATCATCTCCGCCTTCATCAAAAGCATGCGTGGCTCAGACCCTGACGCAGCAGTCTACTACCTTGCAAAAATGCTCTACGCCGGAGAAGACGTCAAATTCATAGCCCGAAGAATCATGATCCTCGCCTCCGAAGACATCGGAAACGCCGATCCACAGGCCCTCTGCGTAGCAGTCGCCGCAGCCCAGGCAGTAGAACGCGTAGGAATGCCCGAGTCCCAGATCATCCTCTCTCAGGCAGTCACCTACATGGCCTGCGCCCCCAAAAGCAACTCTGCAGTCAACGCCATCTTCGCTGCCATGGACTCCGTCAAACGCACAAAAACCACAGTCCCGCCACACCTCCAGGACGCCCACTACGGCGGCCACGAAAAACTGGGCCACGGCATCGGTTACGAATACGCCCACGACTACCCAAACCACTACGTACACCAACAATACCTCCCCACCGAAATCCAGGGAGAACACTTCTACGAACTCTCAGAAATGGGCTACGAGAAAACCTTAAAAGAATACCAAAACAAAATCAAATCCCAGTCTTAATCCCAAAAAGGGCAGCCTCCAAAGAGAGACTGCCCTTTTCATCATTTAATTCCCATAACGTTCATCTGCGCCAAAATCGCATCCACACACTTCTCAAATCCAAGCTTTCCTGCATTCAGACACAGATCATAATTCGTCGTATCACTCCAGTCCCCACCGGCAAATTTGCGATAATAATCCTGCTTTCTCTTATCATCCCTACGAAGAAACTTCTCAATCTCCTCATCACTGCCGCTGATCTTCTCTCTGGACTTCTCCACACGAAACTCCCAGGGTGCATGAACAAACACTCTCAAAGTATTCGGTCTGTCCTTAAACACATAATTCACACAACGCCCAACGATCACACAGGATTCCTTCTCTGCCAGATCCGTTGCAATCTTCGCCTGATAATTAAAAATATTCTCATCAGAAACAAACCCCTTCTGATCCGGTGCGATCAGATCTCCTTTATATAACCCTGTCTTATTAAACAGAGATGCCTTCACACTGGAGCCTTCTTCCACCTGTCCAAAAGCTTCACATCAATCCCGCTCTCATCAGAAGCCATCTGAATGATCTGCTTGTCATAGAAAGAAACTCCCAGTTTCTCTGCCAGCATCTTACCGACGGTACGTCCGCCGCTTCCATACTGTCTCGCAATGGTAATTACAAAATTCTCCATAAAATCCCTCCTGTTTACTCTCCAAGATAAGCTTTCTGAACAGATTCATCATGAAGAAGATCACTTGCCTTACCTTCCAGTGTAATCCTTCCGGTCTCAAGGACATAAGCTCTGTCAGCAATAGAAAGAGCCTTCTTCGCATTCTGCTCAACCAGAAGAACCGTTGTTCCACTCTCACTTACCTCTTTAATGATATCAAAGATCTCATTTACAAAGATCGGTGAAAGGCCCATGGACGGCTCGTCCATCAGAATGATCTTCGGCTGGCTCATCAGCGCACGTCCCATGGCGAGCATCTGCTGCTCACCACCACTTAAGGTACCTGCAGTCTGATTCTGACGTTCCTTCAGACGCGGAAAACGTTTATATACTTTCTCAATGGTCGCATCAATCTCATTTTTATCAGATCTTGTAAAAGCACCCATCTTCAGATTCTGAAGAACCGTCATATTTGCAAACACACGTCTTCCTTCCGGAACATGTGCCATACCCATTGTTACGATCTTGTGAGGCGGAACCTTTGTGATATCCTGTCCGTCATAAATAATATGTCCTGATTTTGCACGAAGAAGCCCTGTCACTGTATGCAGAGTAGTAGTTTTACCGGCACCATTGGCACCGATCAGAGCAATAACTTCACCTTCATTTACAGAGAAACGAAACACCCTTCAATGCCTGAATCATTCCATAATAAACCTGTATGTCCTGTACTTCCAGTAATGCCATCTGTCTCTCCTCCTATTCTCCAAGATATGCCTTGATAACTTCCGGATCATGGAGCACCTCTGAAGTCTTGCCCTGTCTCAGAACATGACCGAAGTTCAGTACAGTCAGCTCCTCACAGATACCTGAAACCAGCTTCATATCATGCTCGATCAGAAGAATGGTCATATCAAAGTTATCACGAACAAAACGAATGGTATCCATCAGTTCCTCAGTTTCATTGGGGTTCATACCTGCAGCCGGCTCATCCAGAAGAAGAAGCTTCGGCTTTGTTGCCAGTGCTCTGGCAATCTCCAGCTTTCTCTGTTTACCATAAGGAAGGTTGGATGCAAGGATATCTGCCTCTTTGTCCAGATCAAACACTTTAAGAAGCTTCATTGCTTCCTCATTCATGGTTTTCTCAACCTTAAAGTATTTCGGAGTATGTACAATACTTGTAAAAAGGTTGTATTTATCATGATTGTGAAGTCCTGCCTTTACATTGTCCAGCACACTCATCTGATGGAACAGACGGATATTCTGGAATGTTCTGGCGATTCCCGCCTTGTTGATATCAATGGTACTCTTTCCGGTGATATCCTGTCCGTCCAGATTGATGATTCCCTCGTCCGGCTTATACACACCTGTAAGAAGGTTAAAGATTGTAGTCTTACCGGCACCATTCGGACCGATCAGACCATAAAGCTGTCCTTTCTCGATGGAGACATGGAAATCATCCACTGCATGAAGACCGCCGAATGAAATATTTAAATGATTTACTTCCAGCAATGCCATAGCTTATGCCTCCTTTTTCTTAAATTTACTGAAAAGACGCTCTCTCATCTCGATTGCCTTAGGTGCCCAGTTGATCAGCATCATTACGATCAGCACGATTGCATAGAACAGCATACGGTAATCACTGAGTCCACGCAGAAGCTCAGGAAGAAGGTTCAGAATCACTGCCGCAATAATAGAACCACGCATATTTCCAATTCCACCGAGAACTACGAATACCAGGAACATGATAGACATGTTATAACCGAAGTTCTTCGGAAGTGCTGTTAAAGTTGCAAGATTATGAGCATAAAGCACACCGCCGATACCGGCTAATGCTGCTGAGATTGCAAATGCTTTCAGTTTATACTTTGTGATATCAATACCAATTGATTCCGCTGCAATACGGTTATCACGGATTGCCATGATCGCACGTCCGTCTCTGGAATTGATCAGGTTCAGAACTACGAATAAAGTAACCAGGATCAGAATCACACCTATAGTAAAGGTTGACTGTCTCGGTGTACCTGTGATACCCATGGCACCACTGATGATCATTTTTCCACCAGGCTCCATTCCAAGAGACATCTGGTCTTTCATGGAAAAATGGATTCCGTTGCTGTCAATTCCTACATAAAGCACATTGATGATATTCTTAATGATCTCACCAAATGCCAGTGTTACGATAGCAAGGTAGTCACCTTTCAGACGAAGTACAGGAATACCGATCAGGAATCCAAAGATACCTGCACATACAGCTCCGATAATCAGAGCAACGAAGAAACGAAGTCCTGCATTTGTAAATGTATCCATAGTTGCCTTTGTAAATGCTGCACTGGTGAAAGCACCGATACACATAAATCCGGCATGTCCAAGACTTAACTCACCCAGAATACCAACCGTTAGGTTCAGGGAAAGAGCCAGGATAATATATACACAAAGAGGCACCAGAAGACCCTGCATCAGGTTGGAAAGCAGATTCCCTGCGATCATTCCCTGTACGATCAGATATGCTGCAAGAACCATTCCGTATGTAATGAGATTGCTTTTTGTTGTTTTGTTTAATTTCTTCTTTTCCATGTCTGCCACCTCACACTTTCTCCTGAATGTTCTTACCAAGAATACCGGTAGGTTTCACAACCAGAACTACGATCAGAACACCGAATACAATGGCATCAGCCATCTGTGAAGAGATATAAGCTTTACCAAAAATCTCCAGGATACCCAGAACAACACCTCCGATAAAGGCTCCCGGGATAGATCCGATACCGCCAAATACAGCTGCAACGAATGCTTTGATACCAGGCATAGCACCTGTATATGGTGTCAAAGACGGGTATGCAGAGCAGAGAAGCACACCTGCGATTGCTGCAAGTCCGGAACCGATTGCAAAAGTAATGGAGATTGTTTTGTTTACGTTAATACCCATTAACTGGGCAGCGCCTTTATCCTCAGATACGGCAAGCATTGCCTGCCCTGTTTTTGTCTTGCTGATAAAGAGCATCAGACCTGCCATAATCAGGATACCACCGATAATGGTTACGATGGTTACACCAGTGATCACGATAGAACCACCTGCAAGTTTCAGGGATGGAAGACTGATCACGTTACTGAATGATTTGGTATCTGCTCCCCAGATCAGAAGGGCCACGTTCTGAAGCAGGTAGCTGACACCAATTGCTGTGATCAGAACAGCCAGAGGTGAAGCTGCATTACGCAGTGGTCGATACGCAACGCCTTCGATCACAACGCCCATGAGTGTACAGATGATAATGGACAGCAGGATGGCTAAAATCGGATTTAATCCCATGCCGCTGACTGCGACATAAACTACATAAGAGCCGACCATGATAACATCTCCATGAGCGAAGTTCAGCATTTTAGCGATTCCGTATACCATGGTATAACCAAGAGCGATGATCGCATATACACTTCCGAGGCTGATACCACTGATCAGATATGATATAAAACTACTCATAGAAGTCTTTCCTTTCTTATATTTAAATAATTTTATTGTGTGTAAAACTGGCAGATTTGCCTTTAGCGAAATCTGTCTTGTTTATTTTGCCAAAAGTAAATCTGTCATTAACGCATTAATGTAATAACGTATTAGGCAACAGGGCTGTCTGCATAATTCAGACAGCCCCGTTGGCATGCAACCATTGTCCACTCCAGGAACAATCGCATTTTATTTCTTATGAAATCTTTTCAGTTATTTCAATTTCATTATTCCATTGCTGCGTAAGCACCATCTTTGATTTCTACAGCTTTCGGAGCTTTGTTCGGCTCACCGTCTTCTGTCCATGTGATCTCGTCACCTGTAACACCTTCAAGTGTGATCTCGGTCATGCCTTTTTCAAGTGCTGCACAGATATCTGCAACATCCATGTCTGCTTTTACATCCTCTTTTTCTGCTGCTGCTTTGACTGCGTATACTGCATCATAAGCATCTGCTGCGAACTGAATCGGTGTGTCTCCAAATGCTTCTTTGTAATCAGCAACGAATTTCTGTGTTGCTTCGTCTGTAGCATTTGCTGTAAATGGTGTAAGGAACATTAAGTCTTCTGCAAGACTTGCGTCAAATCCATCAAGATCAAGGATACCGTCCATACCGTCGCATCCGAAGAATTTAGTTTCTAAATCCCATGCTGTCTGCCTGTGCAAGGATCAGGGAAGCTTCTGTATAATAAATCGGAAGGAATACTAATTCAGCACCACCGTCTTTTGCTTTCTGAAGCTGTACGGAGAAGTCTTTATTGTTATCAGCAGTGAATGCTTCGGAAGATACGATTTCAATACCCTGATTAGCTGCTTCTGCTGTGAAGTTCTGTGTGATACCTGATGAATATACATCAGAGCTATCGTAGATAATAGCTACTTTTGTAGCAAGTTTATGCTCTCCAATGTACTGAGCTGCTGCAGTACCCTGGTTCGGGTCAGAGAAGCATACACGGAATACGTTCGGATTAGCAACACACTCTGTTGCAGATCCGGATGGAGTAAGCTGGAACATATTGTCTGCTGCTGTTTCATTTGCTACAGCTACACAAGGTGTGGAAGTAACTGTACCAACCAGGACGTTCATTCCCCAGTCTTTTAATGCGTTGTAAGCGTTCAGGGTTTTCTCAGCATCGTTTTCATCATCTTCAAATTTGAACTCTACCTGATATCCGTTGATTCCGCCGTCTTCGTTTACTTCATTGATTGCAAGCTCTGTTGCATTCTTTACAGCCTGTCCATAGATTGCTGCTGCTCCGGTTACAGGTCCGATTCCACCGATCTTAAATGTAGCATCGTCTGCAAATACAGATACAGGTGCAACTGTTGACATTACCATTGCTGCTGCCGCAGTAACACTGATGATTTTTTTCAGGTTTTTCATAATAAAATCCTCCTTATATTTTGTCAGTCCTTTCGTCCCTCTTACGGCTCATCAGATTAGCTTCCGTTACCATTCATTCCACCTGGTACATCATTTTTGATGTTCTAAATTCCGCAAGTTCATTTATTATGTAGAGGAACTGAAAAGTAACAAAAAGCCAACTGGGTTCCCAGCCGGCTTTGGCTTCCACTGACACTTTAATATGTTGCTGTCTTGAATTATATCACCATATATTTGACCATGCAAGAAAAACTTTATGGAAATTTAAGATTTTTCCGTCTTTCATGGACACTTGGCCGTACCGCGCACGCAATTTTATCCCATTCATCAAAAAATGCATTAAAAAAGGTACACACCGAAACAGTAACAATTTCTATGTGTACCTCAAAATCCTGATTTAATTTATCAAATCTTATGTCTCTCTAAAACCAACAATTATGCAATTGCTTTTTTAAGCAATCTCAGCAAGTGCTGTAAATCCTTCTGCATCGTTTACTGCAAGTTCAGCAAGCATCTTTCTGTTGATGTCGATGTTTGCAACTTTCAGTCCGTGCATCAGTTTGCTGTAGGATAATCCGTTCATTCTTGCTGCTGCGTTGATACGAGCGATCCAGAGCTGTCTGAACTGACGTTTTTTTCTGCTTTCTTCCTGCATAGGAGCTAGCAAGTGCTCTCATTACAGACTGTTTAGCAACTCTATACTGTTTGGAACGGGCTCCTCTGTAGCCTTTTGCCAGTTTTAATGTACGATTATGTTTTTTCTTTGCGTTTAATCCGCCTTTAATTCTTGCCATTTCTTAAATTTCCTCCTGTTTGT
>ENA-OQKL01000649-OQKL01000649.1-human-gut-metagenome-genome-assembly--contig:-NODE-649-length-10571-cov-7.181061_pt1 | contig 10571 bp, 8 predicted proteins | sample MGYA00242779_ERZ504800 | MGnify/ENA primary metagenome ERZ504800 (study PRJEB26092, sample SAMD00036410) | human gut metagenome | host: Homo sapiens | study: EMG produced TPA metagenomics assembly of... | reverse complement strand
GCCCTCGTTGCCGTACCCATCGGTTGGCTCTTCCCCAAAGGTGCCGCCGCCGGGCATGGGCGCTCGACCGTAAGCTTGGCCGAACGGCCTTGAGTGTGTCGAGCACCCATGCCCGGCGGCGGCACCGACATTGGCATGAATGGCGCAAACGATGGACGCCCATGCCCGGCGGCGGCACCGCATCCAAGCATCTTCTGACAATGACGCGCCCAAGTTGTTACAACGATGTAAGAATGATATATTCAACGTTGTAAATACTGGAACAACGGATTGGGAAGGACTAAACATGGTTGTTTACAACAATCCGATCGTGCTTCAGCGCGCAGACCCCTGGGTGCTCAAGGTTGACGGCGAGTATTATTTCACCGCCTCCGATCCGGAATACAACTGCATCGCCATCCGGCACGCGTCGAGCATCAACGATCTGCAGAAGGCTCCGGAGACGGTGGTGTGGCGCAAGCACGAATCCGGCCCGGCAAGCATCTACATCTGGGCCCCCGAACTACACCGCATCAATGGCGCATGGTATATCTACTTCGCAGGCGCCGCAACGGATTTCGAAGCATCCGGCCTGCCGACGCACCGCATGTTCGTGCTGGAGAACACCGACGACGATCCAACTTCCGACAACTGGGTGGAGAAGGGCCAGATCATCACCCCGATCGACTCCTTCGCACTTGACGCCACCACCGAGGTGATCGATGGCGTGCAGTACTTGGTATGGGCGCAGAAGGATCCCGCCATCGAAGGCAACTCCAATCTGTATATCGCCAAGATGGCCAATCCGTGGACGCTGGGCAGCGAGCCCGTCATGCTGACCAAGCCGGAATACGACTGGGAATGCATCGACTTCCTGGTCAACGAAGGACCGGCCTTCCTGTTCCATGAGAACAAGATCTACATCACGTATTCCGCCTCCGGCACCGGAGTTCCGTACGCCGTGGGGCTGTTGACCGCCGAGCGCGGCAGCGATCTGCTGGACAAGGCCTCCTGGACTAAGAGCCCGGTGCCGGTGTTTAAGACCTGCGCCGAGAACGGTCAGTATGGTCCGGGCCACAATTCATTCACCAAGTCCGAGGACGGCACCGAGGACCTGATGATTTACCACTGCCGCAACTACACGGAAATTAAGGGCGATCCGCTGTTCGACCCGAATCGCCACGCGCGCGTCGGTGTGGTCAAGTGGACCGCCGACGGTCCGGATTTCGGCGTGCCGGAACCTGATAATCTGTGGACCCCCACTACCGCGGACGTGTTGCCCGCTGATGGTGGCCCGCTTGCGGGAACTCCGGCCGTAGGCCACTGAGGGGCGTGGCCGGAGGGGTCACCCCGTCTATAACCCCATCCATAAAGCTGGCTGTTGTCGTCGGCGTGTTACCGTTTGTACAACGATGAAAATAGCTGTATAATCAAAATTACAACGTTGCAAATGAGCAGGGAGGCTCAATCGAAAAGGATTCTTCCCATTCGGATTGCAACGAGGAGCGGTCCAGCGATGGTCCGTTGAGGAAAAGGAAGGAAACAATGTCTACATCCAGGCATCTTACCGGGTTGCGGCGCTTTGCCAAGGCTGCCGTAGCCGTGTGTGCGTCACTTGGACTTGTGCTTGCCGCCGGAGGCTGTGGTGCCTCTTCGGGTGAAAGCAAGACCATTTACTTCTGGAACAATCTGGTGGGCGATGACGGTCCTGCAATGCAGCGCATCGTCAAGGAATACAACGCCCAGAGCGATTACAAGGTCGTTTTCCAGCCGATGAACGGCGGCGATCTGACCACGAAGATCTATTCCGTGATGCAGACCGGCAAGAACATCCCCGACATCATCATCGGCGACCAGTTCCAGACCGCCGTTCTGCAGTCCCAAGGTCTGCTCGACACCATGGACGATTGGCAGAAGGTCGCCCCGGACCTCAAGGAGAGCAGCTTCCTGCCCGCCACTTGGAAGGGCGTCACCGTCAATGGCAAGGCCTACGGCATTCCGCTGTATCTGTACCAGATGGCCATCTACTACAACAAGGACCTGGTCAAGAAGTACAACCTGCAGTACATCCTCGACGACGGATTCGTCACCATCGACGAGATCAAGGACCTCAAGGGCAAGCTACCCAAGGGCACCTACGCGCTGACTTACGGCAATCTGCCGTGGGCCTTCATGTCCCTGCTGTACGGCGCGGGCGGCACGCTTGAGAACGATATGGACGACCTGACCAAGGACGTGTGGCGCAAGCCCATGGAGAAGCTCAAGGAAGCGTACGACGCCGGTGTGATCGCCCCGATGGACGTCGACGGCGAGCAGGCGTTCGGTTCCGGCAAGGCCGTGTTCGCGCAGCTTGGCACGTGGGCGCAGGGCAATATGTCCAACACCTTGGGCGCCGACAAGATCGCGGAAGCCAACACCCTGCAGTACAGCGCCGACAATCCGGTGAACTTCTTCTACCAGTGCAACTGGATGCAGTTGAAGGATCCGCACCGCTCCGCGGCGAAATCCGCAGCCGCCGCCGACTTCGTCAAGTACGTGTACGAGCACTGGATGGATTGGTCTGAGGTCGGTTCCATCTCGCCGGCATACCGCGATCTGAACAACCCGGAGTACCAGAAGCTGATCCAGGCGTCCTTCACCAACAGCAAGAAGGAACGCGACTACATCAAGACCTCCAACTATCTCTACGGAGGCTACGCGACCGCTGGTTGGGGCACATACAACGACATCGTCTACGGCAATGTTGGTCTTGAAGAAGGTCTGAAGACCCTCGACCTCATGGCCCAGGGCCAAATCGAGATTCAGGAGGAATCGTGATGAGCAAGGCATCTACGATCGGATCCGCAAAATCATCCATGAAGCGCAAGAACTCTATCTGGCACGCGCTGCCGTACATCGCTCCGCACTTCATCATCTTCGCCGTCTTCGGCATCATCCCGATTATCTTCGGCATTGGACTGGCGTTCACCCGCTGGAACATGGTCGGTGCGCCGAAGTTCGTCGGCCTGCAGAACTTCGCGAAGATCTTCGACCCCAGCACCTATTTCTACTCGATCTTCTGGCGTGATCTCGGCCACACTCTGCTCTTCGTGCTGGTCAGCGTGCCGCTGACCATCATCGTGCCGCTGCTGCTCGCCGTGGCGCTCAGCAAGAAGGGACTCAAGGGCGCTGGTCTGTTCCAGGCGATCTTCTACATCCCCGGCCTGATCTCCATCGCCGCCGGTGCACTGGTCTGGCGTATGGTCTTCAACTCCCAGTTCGGTCTGCTGAACACCACCTTCCACACCGACATCAACTGGCTCGGCAAGAACCCGTACGCATGGATCACCATCTTCGTACTCGTGCTGTGGGCCGGTATCGGCGGCAACCTCGTCATCTACCGTTCCGCGCTCTCCGGCGTGGACGAGAGCCTCTACGAAGCCGCGAAGGTCGACGGAGCCGGTCCGGTCAGGATCTTCTTCTCCATCACCCTGCCGGAAATCAAGCTGCCGTTGTTCTACACCACCATCATGACCACCACGGGCGCCTTCAACGTGTGGGGCCAGCCGGTCATGCTGACCAACGGCGGACCGAACTACCAGACCCAGGTGCTGCTGATGGATATCAGGAACCTCGCGTTCCCCGCCGGCCCTGCGGCCGCCGGCATGGCTTCCGCAATGGCATTGCTGCTGGGCATCATCCTGATGGCCATCGCCGCGATCCAGCTGATCTTCATGAATAAGGAGGACTGAAGATGTCCGCTGCAACCACAGTCAATGTCGCAAGCGCGGCAATTCCTGAAAACAAACCAAAAAGGTCTCCCCGTCGCTGATCGCCGTCTATGTGGTGCTCGTCGTGCTGGCAGTCGTCTGGCTGCTTCCGGTGATCTACACCGTGACGACTTCGTTCAAGTCGGTGGCCGAATTCACCTCCAACGCGTTCAACTTCCTGCCCGCGAAGTGGGTGCTTGACAACTACATGACGCTGATCGAGGCATCCGCCAGCTACCCGGTCCTGAACTGGCTGGGCAACTCGCTGATTATCTCGACCGTGTTCGCAGTGCTGTCCGTGTGCATCGTCGCGCTCGCAGGCTTCGGCTATTCCCGTCTGAACTTCAAGTACCGCGATACGCTGTTCTTCGTCCTGCTGCTCATCTCGATGTTCCCTGCCGTGGTCAACATGATCCCGCAGTACCGCATCATCGCCTCCCTCGGCTGGGTCAACACCTACTGGGCCTGCATCATCCCTGGCCTGGGCAACGTGGCGAACATCTTCCTGGTGCGCAACTTCATGAAGGGCATCCCGAAGGAACTGGACGAGGCGGCCGAAATCGACGGCGCCACTGATTTCCAGATCTTCACCCGCATCATGCTGCCGGCCATCCGCCCGATTCTGATCGTCATCTTCCTGTTCAGCTTCACCGGCGCTTGGAACGACTTCCTGTGGCCGACCTTGGTGTTCAACGACATCAACAAGATGCCGGTCACCGCTGGTCTGCAGCTGCTGAGCAACCAGATGGGCCAGTACAACCAGATGGGCTCCCTGATGGCGGCCACCTGCATGGCCATCATCCCGACCCTGCTGCTGTTCCTGTTCGCGCAGAAGTACTTCCTGCAGTCCCTGAACATCACCTCCGGCCTCAAGGGCTGATACCGGCCGAGTGAGATAATGCACAGGTCCGTCCCCAAACGGACGGGCCTGTGATTTTATCTTTCCCGAGCTGCGCATCGCACATCGGATGAGGCCACACCACGGAAAGGACCGATATGAATCCGCAAGGCAACACCATGCAGCCGCCGGCACCATTGGCTCGCAAGGCGGAACGAGTGCTGATGACCATCGCCGCCGCCTACAACGTGATCATGGCGTCCATCACACTGTTCATGTTCACCAGCTGGTTCAAAGGCCAAGCCTACGATCTGCTGGAACATAACGGTTTGCTGAAAACGGACTATTCCGCGGTGGACAACGCCTCGACGGTGGTGGGCATCTACGCGCTGCTGGTGCTGATTATCGGCATCGTCAGCTTCATCATGTCCATGCGGTGTCTCGCTCCCGGCACCACCAGCCGGTGGGTGATCATCTGGCTGGCAATCGTGGTGGTCTTCTCCCTGGGCACGATGGACCTCATCGGCCTTGCACTGTATTCCATCACCTTGGTCATCTATCTGGCCCGCAACAAGGCCATCGCGGCGCAGCAGGATGTGATCCGCACATGGGCCCGCACGCATCAGGGCTAATCCTCCTTCCCGAAGAAAGCTGTCGCTCTCGTGGCGGCGGCTTTCTTCGTATCCGCGCATGTTGACGCGGTACGTTATCGAACACGCAATTCACTTATCCAATTCATTCATTCACAACCACAAGGTGGGACCATGACCGACACAACCGACGACTACGGTTACCTGCTCGTCCACTTCATCGAGGATCCGGACGGCTACGCCGAGAAGATTTACATGGATATATCCGATGGAGACAATCCGCACCGTTGGGTGCCGCTCAACGATGGAAAGCCTGTGCTGGCTTCGCATCTCGGTACCACAGGCGTGCGCGATCCGCATATCATCCGCAATCCCGACACCGGCACGTGGTATATCATCGCCACCGATCTGCGTGTGTTCGGAGGCGACGGCGGCGGCTGGTACGAGTGGAGCCACCACGCCAGCACGAATCTCATCATCTGGGAATCCGACGATCTGCTCCATTGGAGCGAGCCGCGCATGCTCGACGTGTCCCGCAAGCCGGACGGCTCCCATCTGGAGCTTGGTATGGCCTGGGCATGCGAATGCCTCTGGGTGCCGGACTATTATCCGCAAGGCCATCACGGTGGGCGCGGCGCATTCGTCATGTATTGGTCCAGCACCGTGTTCAATGATGCGGACAAGGCTCACGACGACAAGAACGTCTACTGCACCGTGCTGTGGGGCGCCACCGCCGATTTCACGCAGGACACGTTCGAATATGGTGGCGTGTTCATCGACAACCACGGTGACGCCATCGACACCACGATGATCCAACGTCCGCTGCCGGACGGCAGTGTACGCACGTACCGCATCACCAAGGACAACGCGCATGGCACCGGCATCTGGATGGACCGCACCGACGCGAAGCGCTGGTGGGAGCCGGGGACGGTCTGGACCAAGGTGCAGGACCGGATTGGCGCAGGCTACGTGCCGGACGGCAACCCCGGCGGCGTGGAAGGTCCTGCGGTGTTCGCCAACCACCACAACAACGGTGGACCGGACGACGAATGGTACTTGTTCGTGGACGTGATTCCGTCGATCGGATACCGTCCGATGGTCAGCCGCGATCTCGATCAGGGCTGGATGCCGTTGCAGGCGGACGATTACTTCCTCACCGCGCATACGAAACATGGTGGCGTCGCCTCGCTGACACGCGCCGAATACGACCGTCTCGCCCAGCATGTGCATGCATTCTGACGAACGACGCTGACGACCGTGCGCCCGCGTGTGCACGCGGCAAAACCAAGGGGGCTTCCCGGAATAACCGGGAAGCCCCCTTTGCGTGTTCGCTGACCGCGACGGCAATCGCAGTCAGCGACTGCTATTGCTGCGATGTATCGCCATTGGCGCCGTTATTACCGGAATTATCGCCACTGGTTCCTCCGCCATTGCCACCGTTGGTGTCGTTACCGTCGCCGTTAGCGGGGATACCGCCACTATTACCGCCGTCGCCACCGCCCTGACCGGTATTCTGCGATTCCTCGGTCTGATCCGGCGTGGTCTGTTGGGTGTTCTCCTCGGTGCGCGGAGTCACGGTGGTCTGTTGCTTTCTAGTCCAGGTCTTCTGCGCGCCGGTGCCCCACGTACCGTCCGGTCCGCCGACCTTGCCGTTATCGGTGGCGTCGGGGAACGTTTCGTTCGGCGTATCGGCCAGTGCCTGCTTCATGTATTCGGTGAAGAGATGCACGGGGTAATCGCTGCCGCCGGTCCAGCTGCCGAATGCGGGAATCTCCTGCGGGTTGCCGTTGTCGTCCGGATACCACATCGCCACAGAAGTCAGCATGGACGGCGTGTAGCCGATGAAGCTCGCTGCGTTGGAATCGTTTGCGGTGCCTGACTTGCCGGCAATGGTGTGCCCAGTGGCACGCGCCTCGGTGGCGGTGCCTCGCTGGACCACGCCGGTAAGCGCCTTCGTCACGAGATTCGCGTTGTTCGCTTCGAACGTCTGCTCCGCCGAGGTCGGCGCGTTGTACAGGTCGGTGCCGTTCGCCGTCTGCACTTGGGCAACGATATGCAGCGTCGGCTTGTTGCCTTGGTTGGCCAGTGTGGCGTATCCCTGCGTCATGTCCTTGAGGGTCAGGCCGTTGTTGCCGAGCACGGTGAACGGGTTGGAACCATCCAAAGACGAATCGTCAACGCCGGCCTGCCGTGCGGTTTCGGCGATTTTCTGCGCGCCGAGCTTGGTTTGCAGATCCATGTACACGGTGTTCGAGGATTGTTCCGTCGCCGTGTACAGGTTCACGTATCCCAGATTCTCGCCGCCGTAGTTGCTCACCGTTTCGGTGATGCCCGGGAACGTCCGGTACGAGTTGCCGTTGAAGTACGTGTTGAGGCTGACGCCTTCGTTGACGGCGGCCAGCAATGCGAACGGCTTCATGGTGGAGCCGACTTCGTACGTTGCCTGGGTGACGTTGTTGAGCTGCTTGGTCAGGTAGTCGTCTCCTGCGTACAGCGAGATGATGGAACCGTCCTTGGGGTTCACCGACAGCGCGCCGAACTGCATGCCGTCGGGCACGATGCCTTGCATGCCGTTTTGGGAGGGACTGATGGTGGAGAACATCAGGTCCTGCTTCGATTTGTCAATGGTGGTGACGATTTTGTAGCCGCCGGTTTCCAGGTCCTGCTTGCTGAACGCCTTGGTGTTGACGAGTTCGTTCTGCACCATCGTCAGCAGGTATCCGTTCGGTCCGGACATCTGGTTGTTCTGTTGGATTTCGATGGTTTGCGGGAATTTCGCGGCTTTCTTCTCGTCCGGCGTGATGTAGCCGTCTTCGTCCATGATGTTCAGCACGCGCTTGTAACGTTTTTCAGCTTGCTTGGGATTCACGTCGGGGGTCCATACGCTCGGCGCGGGAATGATGCCGGCAAGCATGGCCGCTTCGGAGAGCGTCAGATCCTTCGCGTCCTTGCCGAAGTACGCTTTGGCCGCTGCCTGGATGCCGTATGCGCCACGGCCGAGATAGATGGTGTTCATGTAGTTGCACAACACCTGGCTCTTGTCCTGTGCTTGGGCGATTTTGACCGCCAGGAACGCCTCACGCAGTTTGCCCACGTACGAGGTGGTTTCGCCCAGATAATAGCGTTCCGCATACTGCTGGGTGATGGTGGAACCGCCCTGCCTGCTACCGGTGGTCAGGTTGTTGTAGAACGCGCGTGCGATGCCGATCGGATCGATGCCCTTATTGGTATAGAAGGAGCGGTCTTCCGAAGCCACAATCGCGTTGCCGACGTAGTCGGGCAGGTCTGCGCAGCTGATGATTTCGCGATTCTGCTCCGCATAGCTGCCGATCGGCGTGGTGCCGTCGTTGTAATACACGGTCGTCTTTTCAGCCAGCGCGAACTTTTCCGGCTGCGGGATTTCCGTGGTGATGTACATGTAGGCGAACAGGCCGATACCTGCCGCGATGAGCGCCGCGAAGATGCCGAGCACCCATTTGAGCACGAGATGCTTGTGTTTTCTGGTCTTTTTGGGTGCGCGATGCGAAGTGTGCTTCGGCCCCTGGGGCGGCTTGCTCAGCACTTCTCCATGGACCCCGTAGGTGGTGCCCACCCGTGGCGTCGTGGACGTTGCGCTGCCGCTGCGGGCGCTTTTTGAGCGTGAGCTGACACTTCGTGTTCGTGAAACCATGGTTTCCACCGTAGCCGAACGACCTGAAAAACAAGGGTGTAGATGGTGCTGTCCGACTGGAAAAACATGTTTTTGCGCAGCTTTTTTACAAATCGACAATCTGTTGACGACTGCCGTAATATGGCCGTTTTTCAGTGATTTTTCAGTTTACAATGCGGTTGTGGGTATGCTTGGGGATTGGTATACCTGCGAAATGCATAACAGAGGAGTCGTTTTCAGATGAGCATTCGAGTGGCTATCGCCGGCGTGGGCAATTGCGCCTCGTCGCTGGTGCAGGGCGTTGAGTATTACAAGGACACCAAGGACGAGGATAAGATTCCCGGCCTGATGCACAACAATTTCGGTGGCTACCGCGTGCGTGACATCGAATTCGTCACCGCGTTCGACGTCGATGCGCTGAAGGTGGGCAAGGACCTGTCCGAGGCGATCGGAGCCTCCCAGAACAACACCATCAAGTTCGCGGACGTGCCGAATCTGGGTGTGGAGGTGCTGCGTGGCCCGACCAACGACGGTTTGGGCGAGTACTACCGTCAGATGATTACGGAGTCGGACGCCGAGCCGGTGGATGTGGCGCAGGTGCTGCGTGACAAGAAGGTCGACGTGCTGGTTTCCTACCTGCCGGTTGGTTCCGAGAAGGCGGACAAGGCTTACGCTCAGGCCGCTATGGACGCTGGCTGCGCGTTCGTGAACTGCCTGCCGGTGTTCATCGCCTCCGATCCGGAGTGGGCGCAGAAGTTCCGTGACGCTGGTGTGCCGATCGTCGGCGACGATATCAAGTCGCAGGTCGGCGCCACCATCACGCACCGCGTGCTGGCCCGCCTGTTCGAGGATCGCGGCGTGCGTCTGGACCGTACGTACCAGCTCAACGTCGGCGGCAACATGGACTTCATGAACATGCTGCAGCGTTCCCGCTTGGAATCCAAGAAGATCTCCAAGACCCGTGCCGTCACTTCCGTGGTGCCGCACGAGATGGATCCGCACAATGTGCATATCGGACCTTCCGATTACGTGGCTTGGCTTGACGACCGCAAGTTCGCCTTCGTGCGTCTGGAAGGCACCACATTCGGCGATGTGCCGCTGAACCTCGAATACAAGCTTGAGGTGTGGGATTCCCCGAATTCCGCCGGTATTGTGATCGATGCCGTGCGTGCCGCGAAGATCGCGCTCGACCGCCACCTGGCCGGTCCGGTGCTGGCGCCGAGCTCCTACTTCATGAAGTCGCCGGCCGTCCAGCATGAGGATGGTGAGGCCCGCCGCCTGGTGGAGGAATTCATCAAGGGTGAGGTCGAAGGCACCGAAGAGCAGCTTGACGCCGATGTGGCGGCCGCGAAGGCCGCCGGCAAGGATGTGTGGCGCGCATAGCGTGCGTTGCTGACGGCAGACCCGCGATGGCAATGGCAACCATCTCGTAGGTCTCGACCCACTCGCCTGATTCGTAGGCAGAATCAGCATATAATGAAAATCCCTATGGCCTGGGGTAATGCCATAGGGATTTTTGTTGTCCCGGAAACGCTGCGGCGGTGGCGGCCAATGGTCGTGCGCCGTCGCAGCGTGAACGGGAATCATATATTGCGCAATGTATATCGCGTCACTTTTTGAGGAGTGGTTCGACCTGTTCCTCGTACGCGGTCAACGCGGTGTCGATCACGTTGTGCATGTCGTAATACTTGTACGTGCCCAAACGGCCGCCGAACACGGTCCTCGGCTCGGCCTTCGCGAGCTCCTCGTACCTCGCGTACAACGCC
>ENA-OQKL01000647-OQKL01000647.1-human-gut-metagenome-genome-assembly--contig:-NODE-647-length-10583-cov-2.753060_pt1 | contig 10583 bp, 9 predicted proteins | sample MGYA00242779_ERZ504800 | MGnify/ENA primary metagenome ERZ504800 (study PRJEB26092, sample SAMD00036410) | human gut metagenome | host: Homo sapiens | study: EMG produced TPA metagenomics assembly of... | reverse complement strand
ACTGGCGAATACCGACGCCGGTCCCGATTTTTTTAATGCCAAGCTCAAGCTGGACGGTGTGCTTTGGATAGGCAATATCGAGATACATGAAAGATCTTCAGACTGGTTCAAACACGGACATCATGCAGATGCCGGTTACAACTCTGTCATTCTGCATATAGCCTCCGAAATAGATACGGAAATCAGCAGGAGCAATGGAGAAAGAATCCCCCAAATACAACTCATCTGCCCGGAAGCGGTCCGCACCAACTACAAGGAACTGTTGGAAACAGACAGCTACCCCCCTTGTTACCGCATCATTCCTTCACTCCCCCCTTTCACCGCCCACTCATGGATGACTGCCTTACAGATGGAAAGATTCGAGCAAAAAGCGACCTTATTGAATGAACGGTTAAAACGTTGTCAAGGCAATTGGGAAGATGCTTTTTTTAATCACACTGGCACGTAATTTCGGTTTCGGGCTGAACGGAGACGCTTTCGAAACCTGGGCTCATCGGCTTCCCTTCCGGGCGGTAGACAAGCATCGGAACGACCTTTTCCAGATAGAAGCCATCTTCTTTGGACAAGCCGGCATTCTGGAAGATTCTGATGGAGACGGATACTATCTCCGGCTTAAAAAAAGAGTACACCTATCTACAGCATAAATTCGGACTTATCCCGATGGATGCTTCCCTATGGCGTTTTCTCCGGCTACGTCCTGCTAATTTTCCGCATATACGGATTGCACAGTTGGCATGTCTTTATCATCGTGCCTACGGACTGCTCTCTCGCATCATGGAAACGGAGACACTACAAGGTGTCAGAGATATTCTGAAAGGAGGAACGTCAGAATACTGGCTCACTCATTATACATTTGGCGGTTCTTCCCCTTCCCGTCCGAAGACTCTAAGTAACACCTCACTGGATTTACTCATTATCAACACGGTAGTGACATTTCTCTATGCTTACGGACTGCATAAAGGGAATCGTGTACTTTGTGCACGTGCCGGCAGTTTTCTGGAAGAATTGAAAGCGGAGAACAATTATATCACCCGCATGTGGGAACAATGCGGAATGAAAGCCTCCAATGCCGCCGACAGCCAAGCTTTGATACAATTAAAGAAAGAATATTGCGATAAGAAAAAATGCCTGTATTGCCGGATAGGGTACGAATATCTGAAACGGTCATAATATTCTATCACCCTGCCGGCCATTATTAACTATATCCATAGAATGCCGACAGGGATGTATGAAGCTGTGACAATAATTTATGTATAACAAATGACGAAACAGTCTTGTCACCGGAAGGACAGGTACTGAGAATACCTCTATCCTGCCCAACTGACTATTATTCTCTTTGGAAATCAGACGGATAATTTACTTCATTAATAATCTTTCCTCCCTCCAAACGCTCCCATGTCTTGAAAGAGCGCACTCCTTGTGTCAGTTCAATGACCCGTGCCCCATTTCCTCCCGGAATATCGTGATAAACGGTATTCCCTCCGGTAAACCGTCCATAGCACAACAAAATCCCTTTCCAATCAACTACATAATCATTCACATGGTCGTGCCCCACAAATGTAGCCATTATGTCTCCTGCATTCAGCATAGCAGCATACAAACCTGTATTAATCAACGGAGCACAAGCCTTTTCCTTACGTGTTCCTATCAATAACGCATTTTCATCTTGCGCCGCTTCATTATATTCCGGAAAAGGAATATGAAAGAAAGCCAACGAGGGCAGTGGCTTGCCACCATTACGTTCCGTATATCCCACACTGCTCTCAACATACCAATTTATCTGATCCGGCTTTATCCAATCATACCCTTTTACCTGTTTCAAAGACGAATACGCATTGCTATCGAAGACATAAAGCACAGCTGCATCCTTCTTTCCGTCTTCCGACTTCAAAGGAAGTACATAATTAGTAACTCCCGAAATCCCTGCCGTGGTAGAGGTCAGATTACCCGGCATATCTTTGATATATTCCAGTAACTCAATACGGGTCATATCTTGCTCATCATCATGGTTTCCCCAAGTCACGGCAAAAGGCAAACGGCGGGAAACAACAGGTTCCAAAGCTTTAGACAATGCCTCGCTCGCCGGCTTGCCAAACACCAAATCACCTGTATAAATCACCAAATCCGGTTTCTCAACATCCAAGACCTCATTCATTCGCTCCGCCGCTTCTTCCGAGGCAGAGTCTCCCGGTACCCAATGAACATCAGTGAACTGAACAATCTTAAACTTCTTGTCTGCATTGAATTTCAGCACATTTTGCGCGCTTACCGGCATCATCCCTACACAAAGCAGAGCCAACACACCACATAATGTTTTTATCTTTTTCATCATCCTAAAAATTTATTTAAACTGATTACTGCAACCACCAAGGCTTATCCGAGGTTTTATCACTTCCACCAAACTGCTCATTCAAAGCAGCCTCCACATGAGTGGCATTGTTATTATATTCATCCTGCGGATACATCCAGCGATAAGGCAGACTAACTCCTGCGGCACGGCGGAAATCGGGATACCCCGTACGAAGCGCCTCATAGTAGGGTAGCCATACACTTCCCTGCAAAAATGTCGGCAAATACTTTTGCATAATAATACGCTCTATCTTCTCATCAGTAGAAAGGGAAGAGGAATAAGCCACCTTGTCATTTCGAAGGTATTCTGCCGCTGCATCCTGAGTGAGATAATCAGCTACCGACACAGCATATTTCTGATAAAACTCAAAAGACGCCTTGACGGTCCGATTCATAATAAATCTTGTCATCTCCCTGAATCCATCCTCTTACTACAGCCTCAGCCAATATAAGCTGCTGTTCAACGTAACCTAACAAGACCATAGGCTCATTGGTCGAGTCTGGTAATAACGGGGAGCAGGCTTGGAACAGTTTCCAGCCACCGCCTTATCATTAACCAAACTATAAGGAACAGCCGGATCAACCCCCGTCATAAGAGCTGAAATCATTAATCGCTTTTCCGGCTTTTTCAGCATTCGGAGTTTGCGTGGCAACAGCAAATAAACGCGGATCCTGCCGTGTAGCCAATGCAGCAATATAAGTGGAATCCATAAAACGCCCCGAACCGAAATCGCTGTCATTAAAATACGGATAACGGTTATCCTGCTGGTCAAGATAGATCAACTGCCCGTTATCCGACAAGCTTTCCATTAAAGGTCCGTCGGCTACAATCTTTGAAAACTCCGATTTAACATCTATATCACCTACCTTCTCTTTTCCCGACAAAGACATCAAAATACGTAAGCGGTAAGCATTAATCAATTTTCTCCAATTAACCAAGTTGCCATTGTAGATAATATCTCCCGAAATAATCTCATCACTGCCTTCAAGCATTTTATCGGCCTCTTCCAGTTCCTTCAAAATGCCGGCCAGCACAACTTCCTGCGAATCGTATGCCGGCTGGTAATTCGCATCTGTTTCTGCCTTAAGCGCATCCGTATAGGGAATACTTCCAAAGTCCAGAGTCAACTGATAGAAATAATTGGCACGGAAGAAATGAGCCAAAGCCTGATAAGCACTTCCTTCTCCGGCCTCTTCTGACATTTTGGTCACATCACGCAAATTGCTATAATAATCAAAATCCCCACGCGTCCATTTATAAACCTGATACTTGCTTTCTCCCGAAGTCAGAATCAGCATCTTGGCTGCATGGCAAGCATCCGAACTGGTTTGATTGAAAGCACTATAAGCAACTCCGGTCAACAACGAGGGAAGGATTGGTAGTAGTGGCATTATTAGGATCCACATTCATCTCTTCCAAATCAATGCAAGCACTCATTGCAAAGGATACGGCAAGAAGAGATGCCATGTATTTGATATACTTCTTCATCATATTTTGAATAAACGTTAAAATTTAATGTTAGCACTCACTCCTACATAACGGGCCGACGGATCCTGCAAATCTCCATCACTGGCACCAAAGTCCGGATCCAAATAAGGAGTCTTTTTCAGCACGGCCAGATTGTTTCCAAACACTGTGACATCCAGCCCTTTTATAAACTGTGACTGAATGAACTTAGTCAAATCATACGTCACTGCAACACGTCTCAGTTTTAGGAAAGAACGGCTGAACGTATTAGCAAACAACTCGCTTTCTTCTGTACGCACCACGGCACGATAAGGATAATTCTGGGCCCAAGTCTGTATGTTTACCGCTGTTTCATTCTTTTTATAGACACGGGTATCGGAAACAATATTCCCATTCACGTCATAAGTCACCTCACCGCTTACTATATTGACACCTTCGGGCACATAAACAGGCTTGCCACCATTATCATATTCTTCCTGACGATACATGGTAGATTTGGGATGCTTTCCTCCCCACCACATTTTCTGCGTGGTAGTAGATATCAACGTTCCTCCGATAGCTCCGTCCATATCTATATTGACAGTAAAATCCTTTATCTTGAAAGTATTCTGCAATCCGAAACGAACATCAGGAGACTGGTTTCCTACTTTGGTCTTAAAAGCGCTCTGAGTGGGCAAACCCGTATTCGCATCCAATATCAACCGGCCATCCGGTGTCTTTTCCCACTCGGTAGCATACATAGCATCAGCCCGGTCACCTTTTTTCAAATCGCCGAACTTCTCCTGGTCTCCATAAATCCCGGTCAGCTTACGAATATTACTACTCCAATTGGTAGCTACATTCCAGGTAAAGTTTTGTTTTTTACCGGAGTGGCGGAAACAATCAGCTCGAAACCGTTTGTTGTGTATTCGTTACCATTCACATAACGTTTGGTAAATGCCGAGGCAGATGATATGGGCAGTTCTATAATACTGTTCTCATCCAGCATATGATAGTAGGTCAGATCAATTCCAATGCGATTATGCAAAAACGAAGTAGAAACCCCCACCTCATACGAGGTTGTTTTTTGCGGCAATATATTCGCATTGAGTAACGTACCCGGATAAGTCACGGACGGAATACTGCCATACAGTGTGCCATTGGAATAAGTAGCATACAAAGAATAAGGATCAAGGTCACTGGAAACTTGCGCCCATGCACCATTTACTTTCAGATAATCCATCCATGAAGGCAGTTTCACATATTCATTAACCAATGTACTTAATGACACAGAAGGATAGAAATAGGAGTTATTCCCTTTTGCCAAAGTAGAAGACCAGTCATTACGCCCGGTAAATGTAAGAAACAAAGACTCAAACAAATCTACATTCACAGAACCATAAACACTCTCGATAGCTTTTTCGTTCATCGAGTTGGTAGCGCTTACAGGATTCAGGCTATTACCCAAATTGTATACTTTCGCCACGATCAGTCCGTCTGTAGACTGGCTTTGCTTCCGAATCTGACGGTAATACAGTGAAGTACCGGCATTGACAGTCAACGTAAAATTCCTGCTGAAAGCAAGTGTGTAAGTAGCAAGAAAATCCGCATTGATGTCCAGCTGATCAGTATTCCACGTTTTGTAGTCGCCATTCCGCGAATCACCATAGTTCATATAAGACTTAGGAACAGACATATCTTCAAATGTGCTTTCCAAACGTCCCGCAGCCCGTCCTTGCAAACTCAGCCCCGGTATTACATCCCAGTTCAGTTTCAGTTGTCCATTCATTGTATTACGGTCATGCTTTTGCGTCAGTTCATTGGCAGCAAAGTAAGGATTATTATACCACGCATAGTTGTAGTTGGCCTGACGTGTACCTTCAGAGTCCGGACGATAATAATGCTCGGCCAACTCCTTTCCATTTACATCATTTCCCATCCATAACAAAATGGTATACATATGATTTTTCGGTCCATATCCATAACGTGGATAATTGGGAGAATATACCTTGTTATAAGAAAGATTGGCTGATAAAGTAACCGAGTTACTAAGGTTATACATACTGTTAAAGTTCAATCCCCCCGTATAAACCGAAGTATTGGGAACCTGTCCGCGCTGATTGGAGAAATCACCGTTAAAATTATAGTTAGCTTTTTTACTTTTGCTTGCCACTGAAAAAGTCGCTTTTGTAATAATTCCGGTACGTAAAAAGTCCCTCAGGTTATCATGAGGCTCCCATGCGATGGGCACCCGTTCGTACTTAGACTGGTCATCATAAATCGTACCGGAAACATCCCCCCACCAAGGAATCGTTTCTCCTGTTTCTTTATTACGGATAGGACTATTCCACTGTGCTATTTTCTGCCCGGCAAAACGAGGTCCCCAGGTCATGTCTCCATCCGAGATACCACCATCTGCTCCATCCCAAAAGGCATACTGACCATTAGAGCCCGAACCAAACTCTGTCTGAGTTTCAGGAAAGACCGTAAATCCGGCAGAAACCATACTGGACAATCCGGCCGTAACAGTCAATCCATCCTCTTTCGCCAGTTTGGTAGTGATCAAAATAGCACCGTCTTTACCCCGCGAACCATACAAAGCAGCGGCGGCAGTTCCCTTCAAAACATTAATACTTTCTATATTTTCGGGAGATACGTCAAAAAGATCCGACTCCACAGGCACACCGTCAATCACCATCAACGGAGTCTTTCCACGTAAGGAAAACGAAGGAGCCTGAAAAATACCGGTAGGATTATTTACCGTCAAACCGGCTACCTGACCCGACAAGGCATTACCAACATTCACCGTACCCGGCTGGTCTAAAGCCTCGGTATTGACTTGTTGGGTAGTATATCCCAACTTCTTTTTCTGCTGCTTGATACCGATAGCAGTTACCACTACTTCGTCAATGGCCTGCACATCGTCATTCATCGTCACGTTAATCACCGTTTGTCCATCTACTTGTTTCTCTACCGGAGTATATCCGATATAAGAAAAAATCAATACACCATTGGCGGGCACTTCCACTGAATAACGCCCATCCATATCTGTCACCGTACCCACTGTTGAGTTTTTAACCATTACGCTGGCACCGATAATCACATCCGACTTATCCCGCACCACACCGGTCACTCTGAGATTCTGCGCCTTCACGCAAAGGCATAGCAAGGTCATAACAATGACCAAGCACTGTTTAGTTTTCATTTATATATAATTGTTAGTTTATCCTGAAAAGAAAGAATTCAATAGATACTTTTAAGGCTGACACGGCGGAATACACCCAACAAATGAGATACGTCCTTTTTATTCTCTTGTAAAGCAGTCTCAAAAGACTCCGTATCCGAGTCGATAGCGGCCAACGCCACTTTCAGCACCCCTGTAAACTCCTGCTCCGCCTTATCCTGCGGCAGCAGGTCTTTCCTTACCTGACGGTTCAGTTCTTTTTCAATGGTACGTACTGCATTGTAGATTTCCGGCTTACGAATCACCGTACGACGCGTCGGATCTCCGGGTACCACCTCTTCCTTCACCACATAAGTATCTTTAAATGAATCATACAGGAAGGCTACCTTCTTACCTAATTTATGATTAGAAACCAATGCAGCCAGCTCTTCGGAAGAAGGGGTTTCAACAGTAGAGTAAAACTCCCATGTTTCCACCTTAGCCGAAGATGCATCCGTTTTCACATTCTCTTTTTTATCACGTACCGGATAAAACGGCATAGCCCACATCTGTTGGGCAAACAAACTGATACTCAAAAAAGCAACGGTTAAAATGAACTTCTTTTTCATAACTTTAAGTTTATTGTTTTCTGCCGCAAAGAAACGAACTGCACATTTCAATCCAAATACAAAAAGATGAAACTCACATAACAATTCAAAAAACAGAAAGGAGATAAAAAAACGTGTGTGGATATGCCCTGCACATCCACACACCACCTATGCTTTTATTACAAAAGAATTACGCTTAGAAAGCCTTCTTGTAAAGTTCCAGAATAATTTCTTCCGTCACTTCACGAGGATTGCCCGGCGTACACACATCGGCAATAGCCGAAGCGGCCAGACGGGGCAAGTCTTCTTCCTTAATACCCAGTTCAGACAAATGCTGAGGGATACCCACCTTGACAGACAATGCCTTCACCGCCTCAACAGCAGCCTTCGCAGCCTCTTCCCGGCTCATGCCATCCTTGTACACATTCATTGCCTTGGCGATATCTACATATTTGGACAAAGCAGCCGGAGCATTGAACTCCATGATGACAGGCAGCAACAGTGCATTAGCCACACCGTGAGGAATATCGAAGATAGCTCCCAACGGATGAGCCATACCGTGAACCACGCCCAAGCCTACATTAGAGAACGCCATACCTGCAATGTACTGTGCCACGGCCATACCGTTACGGGCTTCCGCATTGGTAGGCTCGAAGACAGCGGTTTCCAGATAACGGGCAATCATTTCGATCGCCTTGATCTCGAACATATCGCTCATTTCCCAAGCGCCTTTGGTTATCAACCCTTCGATGGCGTGGGTCAGTGCGTCCAAACCGGTAGAAGCAGTCAGCCCTTTAGGCAGAGTGTACATCAGTTCCGCATCCACAATAGCGATGGCGGGAATATCGTTCGGGTCTACACAAACCATCTTCTTATGGTTTTCCTCATCCGTGATGACATAGTTGATAGTCACCTCGGCGGCAGTACCGGCGGTAGTGGGCAGTGCAATGATAGGCACTGACTTTTTCCTTGTAGGAGCCACACCTTCCAGTGACACCACATCACTGAAGTCTGGATTATTAGTGATGATACCAATCGCTTTCGAAGTATCGATAGACGAACCGCCGCCGATAGCCAGAATAAAGTCCGCTCCTGATTTTGCAAAAGCTTCAACTCCCGCCTTTACATTGCTTACGGTAGGATTCGGTTTGATTTCACTGAATATTTCATAAGGAATACCTGCATTCTCCAAGACTTTCAACACTTTATCAGCCACACCGAACTTAATCAAGTCCTTGTCTGTAGCAACAAACGCCTTATGCAAGCCCAAACGTTTAATCTCTTGTGGAAGCACTTCACGCGCACCCGGACCGAAGTAAGATACTTCGTTCAATACAAATCTGTTAATCATAGTTTTTTTAATTATGTAGTTTGGTTGCAAACTTAGTACAAATTCTTGAGAAAACGGCTCTTTAAAAAGATTCTTATAGTATGTTTTTTGGCATTCATGCACCCCGCCTTCAGTCCATTCAGCACGGTTAACACGCTGTCACACAAAAAATAAGACTGACAGAAGCCCCTTCAGCCTCCTGTCAGTCCTTTCAGCCGGCCTGATGGACGGGAATTATGCCGCCAGCACCACCTTGTACAGATTTCCTTTCTCCGTATGCATCCGTTCCGCCCCCATGGCGCTCATCATCTTGCCGAAACGCACCACCGTCATGCCGCGCATAGCCGCAGGATAACGGCTCTGCAAAATGGTGAAAAATGACCGAGGCCGAATAGAGTTTGAACTCCTCTCCCGCCTCAGGCAGGCGAAAACAACGGTAGAACACCTCCTGCTCTACGGGCATGGCATAGAACTCGCGGTTGCGCAATTGCAGTTCCGCTTCCTCTTCGGCCGAAAACCAATAACGCTCGCCGCCCTCCAGCTCCGCCTTCAATTGGGCAAACAATTGCTTGTGCTCCAGTGGCGTGCAGTCTATTTTCTCTTTCACCTCGGCACAAAGATAACGGCGACTGCCCGTGGGGTCGGTCAGCAAATCCTTATGATTACTGGTTCCTATAAACGAAGCCATGCGGGGCAGGTGACTGTAGGATGAACGGTGCGACTTACGGAAATCCAACTTCTTCATCTGCATCAGTGTCTTGAGCAACGGCAGTTTTTGAGGAGAAAGACGGTCGTACTCATCCAGATTAATCAGCCCGAACTGCGCCAGTTTCTGTTCGCAGCCCGACTGCCCCGTCAACTCAAAACTGTCCGTGTAATAATCTCTCAACCCGTCGGGCATCAACAACTGACAAAAAGTAGATTTACACTTGCCCTGCATACGGCTCACCAACATAGGGGCCACTGCATTGGCGCAACGGTCCATGCGTCCTGCCCACTGGGCGGCCATTCCCAGCATCCAGCGGTGGAAGCCGTTTATCCAGAAGGCTTTTTTCGAGATGCGCTGCGCCAGCGGAGTGACGCGGTCCACCCCGTCCCATTGGGGCAGTGTATCCATATAAGTAAGGAAAGGGTGATAGTCTTCCAAGCGTTCCGAATGGAGCAGGCGGCTCACATCCTTATCCCAGCAATTGATGCGATGACGGTGCGCTTCCAGGCACAAGGTGTTCAAGGTACGCTGAGTCACTATCTTATAAGGTGTGTCCGTCCCTTGCCCCTTCGCGCAATATTCGGGTTGTTCCGTCAACACGTTGAAACGGAACTCATAGTGTTTCCACAAGTAGTTCTCCAGACGGTCTTGCACCTCCCGGTTATCCGCAGCCTGTTCTTTTTCCCTTTTATCCGAAGAAGGGTCCGCCTGTTTCGCCGTTGCAGTTTCACCGTTCCATAACTTGCACCATTCCATCACCTTCCGAATCATTTCTTTCATCATGATTTTATTGTTTTTTTAGTTGTTGTTTCCACAAAGATAGCACATTGAAAAGCCTTTGTCAAGGGATTTCCGGCGTTTCGGGATGAAAAGTGACTAAGCGTAAACATCCTTATGTAAAAGGGTTTTCATCAGGACAAGTTCGTGTTCTCCTCGTAAGCATTCGGCCTCGTGCGTGTTTCTCTCCAAGTTATAAT
>ENA-OQKL01000644-OQKL01000644.1-human-gut-metagenome-genome-assembly--contig:-NODE-644-length-10630-cov-3.654384_pt1 | contig 10630 bp, 9 predicted proteins | sample MGYA00242779_ERZ504800 | MGnify/ENA primary metagenome ERZ504800 (study PRJEB26092, sample SAMD00036410) | human gut metagenome | host: Homo sapiens | study: EMG produced TPA metagenomics assembly of... | reverse complement strand
TTAACGAAGCCGAAGACATGTACTACGGCATACCAGTTAAAACCGATTGACGAAATACACCCGCGGGTTTGATGCCACAGGTGAGATTTCCACGCTAGGACGAGGGATACCGCAAGCTGTTTGACGTAGAACACCGCGGAGCTTGACGACGAAGTGGCAAAGGACTTTAGAGCGACCTGCAGAAAGAGCGTCGCCGTCGTGTGGCCGAGGCCGTAGAGACGGCCGGTGTGGATCTTTCCGCTGTGGAAGACGAGCTGGGCATTGTGGCCCCGGTGCCGGTCTCCGTTGCGATGAATGACCCGAACGCTGTGGTGCCGGAAAACAAAAAGACGAAGGACAAGGTGCAGAATTTCCAGACGGCGATGCTGCAGGACGCGCAGACGCACACGATGGAGATTAAGCTTGAACCTTGAAAAATGAGACGTTTGGTTTGCAGCAGGCAAAGGTGGTGCCGGAGGTAAGCGAGGATTCCGTGCGCCGCATTCTGGAATCTGTGCAGGCGGAAAACGCGGCAAAGCAGGCTGCACAGGTGCAAAATACCGAGCAGCAGGCTGCGGCAGCGCCGAAAACGGAAGAAAGTGACGCGCCCGAGATGGCGTTTAAGGATATTTCAAGCAATGGCCCGGAGCCGGAGGAAGAGCCGCAGGCGGAAGAAGGCATGGACATTGCTTCCGGCGAGCAGCTGCCCGAAGCACAAGCGCCGAAAGCGGAAAATGTGCAGGCTGCGGAAAGCGCCGAGAACGCCGGCGAAGAAGCGGCAGAGCCTGCGCAGCAGAAGATCTCCGTGCCGGTAACGGACGTGACGCAGTACAGAAAGCGCGACTTGCCGGTGCACATCATTAACGCGGATGTTTTGCAAAGTGCACTGCTGAGCGAAGCACGCGTGTATTCCGACGACGAGAACGTCAGTGCGGCCGGTGCGCACCGCTTTAAAATTCGCTTTGCGGAAAAGCCGGACGAAGCGCCCGAAAACACGGAAGCCGCCGAAAACAGCGACGAGCTCATCGACGATTACACCGGCCCGGCAGACGCAAAGAGCGTGGCGCACGACCTGCGCACGACGATGCGCGAGCTGACAATCCGCATGCTTGCAACGGGCGTGAGCACGGCAGTGCTCATTTTGGCGTCGCTCATTGCGGAATCCGGCTTCAATGCCAATAACACGGAGACCGCCGGTGCAGTGGGCTACACCATCTTATCGCTTGTGCTGCTGCTAGTGTCCATCGGCTTCTGCGCGAAAACGATTTTAAACGGTCTGAAGGCACTGTTTGAGTTCCGCGCGAATTCGGATTCTGCCGCTGCGGTAGCTTGTGTGGCGGTTTTTGTGCAGACGCTCTGCACGCTGTTTGCGCCGGCTGCGCTCAGCATGGGTAAAATCCACCTTTACGCCGGTATTGCGGCAGGTATTCTGTTCCTGAATACCGTCGGCAAGCTGACGATGCTGCGCCGCATCCACTCGAATTTCCGCTTTGTGTCTTCCCGCGAGCAGAAATATGCGGTGCGCGTATTTGACGATTACAACACGTCTTTAAAAATGGCGGGTTCCTCCGTCATTTCGCAGCCTGCAATCGCATATCAGCAGAAAGCGGGCTTCTTAAAGCGCTTCTTACAAATTTCCTATGAGCCGGACCCGGCAGAGACCTCTTCGCAGGTTTTGGCGCCGGTGGGCCTCATCTCCTCGCTGCTTCTGTGCGTGGTGGCGCTTGTCATCACGAAAGATGCGTCCCTTGCCATTACGGCTTTGGCGGCTTCCTGCTGCGTGTGTGTAGCGGTGATGAATATGCTGGCCGTAAACCTGCCGGTGAGCCGTCTTTCCCACCGCCTGCGCCGCCGCGGCGCGATGGTCTCCGGCTATGAAGGTATCAAGCGCATGAGCGCCGTAAATGCCGTTCTGGTTGATTCCACAGAGCTTTTCCCGCGCGGCACGGTCGTTTTGAACGGGGTGAAGCCGTTTAAGCAGGAGGGCCTTGAAGAAGCCGTTTTGGCTGCCGGCACGTTGGTGCAGCAGCTCGGCGGCCCGCTTTGCGGCGTGTTCGAGCAGGTGTTCAGCGAGCATGAGGGCGAGCTTCCGGAGGTCGAAAAGGCCGCATTTGAGGCCGGAAACGGCGTTGTGGGCACGGTGGACGGCAAAGAGGTGCTCATCGGCTCCCGTACGCTTTTGACTGCGCACGGTGTGGAAGCGCCGGAGCAAAATGTGGAGAGTCAGTACACGACGGGCAGCCGACAGATCTTGTACGTTGCAATGGGCGGCGAGCTTTACGCCATGTTCATCCTGACCTATAACGCAGACCGAAAGAAGAAAGCGGAGCTGCAGAACATGGAAATGAACGGCGTTTCGCTCATTCTGCGTTCGGCAGACCCGAACCTTACGCCGCAGTTCATTTCGCGCCTGTTCGGCATTGACGCCACGGCGGTGAATGTCATCGGCGCAGGCCAAGACGGCCCGGCAGACCACCTTGTGAACGACACTGCGGACCGCGTGGACGCCTATGCCGCCACAAAGGGTCGTGTGGAATCCATGATGAGCCTTGTTTCCACGTGCATTGATGAAAAGAAGAACATCAGCTTCATCGTCGCCATGCAGAACGCGGCGGTCGTCATTGGCTTTGTGCTTGTGGCGTTCCTCACATTCGTTGCGGGCGTGGAGCAGATTTCCGCATTTGCGCTCGTTATCTACGAGTTGTTCTGGGTGCTCGCCACCGTGTTGGTACCGAAGTTCAGAAATAAAGTAAAATAAGGTTCGAAATTGAAAATCTCTCTCGGCGCAGCCGAGAGAGATTTTTTAACGTTATTTTGCAATTTTAATGCGGATACTGCCGCTGAGTGTGCTGACTTTGCATGTGCCTTCGCCGGTATCGAACGGAACATCCACTTTGCCGCTTCTGCTTTGAGCACGGAAAGCTTTGCCGGTGTTTAGCGTGCCGGTTACATTACCGCTGAAGCTTTCGTTGCGGAAATGTAGGTCACGCGACCGTCTTCCTCGGAAGCGGTCTTTTGTAGGTAGTCTTTTTGCTCTATTTCCTTTACGGTACGGGTCACACCGGGGCGCGGCCGGTTCAGCGTTTCACCGATGTCAGATCATAACTAACTTTGGTAATGATCAGAACGTAAAAAGAAAATGTCAAGGTTTCAAGAAAAAATCGGCACGGTGTACCTGCCTTTGACGTAAACTGGTTTAAGATACACCTGCGGGTGTGCCTTGGGAACGGAAAGGGGGTGGTGGCATTCGTATCGTTTCGCCGCCCGTGCCGCTGACGTTTTGCTTTGAGACCGTGGGGCATTTGATGGATGCGGTGGAGCGTGCCGTGCACACGCTCCATGTTCTTTCTTCGGCACTGGGGCGGATCGGCAGCCGGTTTTTCCTGTGCGTGACGGTGCGGTTTTCAGAGCGCATCGCGGCGCGCAGCCTGTTTACGGAGTATGGGGAGTACGTCGGCGCGGGTGCGCTAACGGCGGCTTATATAGCAGAGCGGGCGGAAACATTCATCCCGAACGCCGCTGCCCGCATGACCAGGTATTTTTAAAGGCTCGTCGGTTTTGCCGACGAGCCTTTAAAAGTTAAAGTCCCAACGCTGTTACGACTTTATTTACAGTGTCCTTATCCGCGCCGGTGGCGAAAAGAATCGTGGTGCCGTTGCGGTAGAGTACCGTTGTGAGGTCGTCGCCTTTATACGTGTAGCGGTTGTATTCGCTGGAATCGACCGCCTTGCCCTCGGAGGTCCTGACGCTTGAAAGCATCTGCGCGTAGTTCGTTTTGGCGCTGTCCGTGGAAGCGAATGTGAAAAAGCCTAAGGAGTAATCATCACCCGAAACGGTCAGCGCTTTTGTGATGACGCTGCTGTCAAACTGGTCGGAAACGTCCGTTACTTCGCAGTCGGCAGCTTCGCAGGCGGACTTGAATTGCGCATCTGTGATGACGGTGCGGCCCGCGCAGCCGGAAAACACGATGCACGCGAGCAGAACGGACACGGTGACGAAGAGAGGAATCTTCTTTAAAATATGCTGTTTCATGGTATTTATCCTTTCCGGTTGCCGGTTACCCGGCGTTTTTTTACAGTGATTGATAAAAAGAAAGAGCAGAACGGTCAAAAAGAATCCGGTCGAAAAGCCGGCGGTGTCGATCCACACATCGGAAACAAGCGAACCGCGGCCGGAGAAAATTTGAATGGTCTCGTCCGTGACGGCGCACAGCATGCCGATGAGCGGAAAGTCGAGAAGATTGCGCCCACACTGGAGATTTTTGCCGTTTTTATCGTGCTGTAAGCCGAGCAGAAGCGAAAATTCCACACCCAGAAGGCCGTATTCCGAAAAATGCGCCGCCTTGCGCAGCAAAAATTCGCTGATTTCTGTGTGCAGAAGCTGCTCGAGCCACGTTTTTAAGGAGCCGCTCATGCCGCCGGAGACCGCGCGGCTCTGCATGGAGTTGCTCCAGATGAACGCAAGCGTGAGTGCAATGAGAATGCCGAGCACCCATCGCACGCGGGTATTGTGCATTGTTTGTTTCATGCGGAATCCTTTCGAGATATTTTCTCCATTTTTACCACGCACGCGCCGTTTTCTCAATGCTGTCACAGAAATTTAATTTTTATATGACGCCAAAGCGCCCCTGACTGCTTGCGGCGGTGCGGGGGATATGCTATACTTATACCGATATTGTAAATTTGCGCAGGAGGTGACGGCGATGCGCGGAAAACTGAAAAAAACTTTTTGCAGCGGTGCTCGCCGTGCTTTTGGCGCTTTCTTTTTCGGGGTGCAGCGAGCTGACGGGTCTTGATGCGCAAGCGCTGATGTCTCCGCCAAAGACGACGGCAGACAGAGAAGCGATATATGCCCTGATGGGCGGCGGCGTGGGTGACGTGACGCTTGTTTACCCGAAATGCGGTGATTACCGCTCGGCGATCATCTCGCGCGATTTAGACGGGTGCGGCACTTCGGAGGTCGTGAGTTTCTGTGCAAACGGCGACGCGGGCGGCACGCGGCTGGAATTTTTTAAGAAAAACACGGACGGCGTTTGGAACTCTATGGCGCGGTTTACCTCGGCGGCAACGCAGGTGGACAAGGTGTTTTTCGGTGACCTGACGGGCGACGGTATGGACGAGATCATCGTGGGCTGGGGAGATCCGCTCACGGCGACGGCAAGCGTTTCGGTTTATTATGTGGACGGAGACACGATCCGCGAATTCTCCATGACAACGGTCTCATACAGCGAAATTCTGCTGACAGATTTTGACAGCGACAATATAAAAGAGCTGTTCGTTTTGCAGGCGGCGCAGACGAGCGGAGAAGAGATTATGGCGCTTGGCGGGTTATACCGCTTTGACGGCGACCAGCCGTATGTCTCCAAAACCGTGCCGCTCGATGCGGCGGTGACGCGTTACACCTCCGTAAGCTTTTCGCAGGTAAATTCTTGGCGGCGCGCAGCGGTGCTGGACGGCGTGAAAGCGGACGGGCGCATGCTGACGCAGGTCATCGGGTATGACGAAGCGTCGGACAGACTCATTTCGCCGCTGTCGAACGAAGAAAACGCGACGGATCGGCCAACGGCGGCCGCAGCGGTCTCGCGCGATGTGAATAAAGACGGCATTTTGGAGATTCCAACGGCGGAGTTGACGATAAACGGCAGCGAAACGACGGCGGATTCCACCGGGTATGTCATCACGTGGAACACGTATAGCTTACAGGACAACACGTTGACGCCGGTGTGCACGAGTATTTTGAATACAGCGGAAAACTACAACCTGTTTTTGCCGAGCAGCGAGGATAACTACGGCTGCCAAAATGACACCGTGACCCGCACAGCGACATTCTTTACGTATACACAGATCGGCTTTAACGGCAATTACCTCGGCCGGGAGGACAAGTTCTCCATTCGGGTATATACGGAGGAAGACTGGGCGGAAAAAGAACAGGATGACGAAGATATTCTGTTGAGCAGCTCCGCCGGGCGCGTGTATGTGCTGCGCATTTTGGACGATTCCATGGCGGAAAGCGACGAAAAAACGCTGCAAAGCGGATTTGAAGTGCTGGAATAAATATAGACTGAAAATGGGGGACAGAAAGGGGAAACGAACATGAAAAAGATATTGGTGGCAGAGGACGAGCAGAATATCCGCGAGTTTGTGGTCATCAATTTAAAGCGCGCGGGGTACGACTGCGTGGAAGCCGCAAGCGGTGAGGAAGCCTTGCGCGTGTACGAGCAGGCCGGCGGCGATTTTGACGTGGCTGTGCTGGACATCATGATGCCCGGCAGTCTGGACGGCCTTGCCGTATGTAAGGAATTAAGACAGAAAAACGCGACCATCGGCATCATCATGCTGACGGCGAAAACGCAGGAAATGGACAAGGTGACGGGCCTGATGATGGGCGCGGACGATTACGTGACGAAGCCGTTCAGCCCCTCTGAGCTCGTGGCGCGCGTGGACGCCGTTTACCGCCGTGTGGCACAGTTTACGAGAGCCGCAGAGCCGAATTTCTCCGAAGAGCTGCGCTCCGGCCGCTTCGTGCTGAACCTGCGCAACCGCTCATTCACAAAAGACGGCAACCCCGTGGAGCTGACACAGGTGGAGTTTCAGATCATGGAATACTTCATCTCAAATGCCGGTAAGGCGTTAAAACGTTCCGAAATTCTAAAGCACGTCTGGGGCAGCGGATATGTCGGTGAGGAAAAAATCGTAGACGTGAATATTCGCAGATTGAGAATGAAGATCGAAGACGAGCCCTCGAACCCGAGACATGTTGTCACCGTGTGGGGCATCGGCTATCGGTGGGATAAGTAATCAAAAGGTTGCGTGAAAGCAAACGAATGAAGTCTTTGATTAAACTTTCTTCAGAAAGTTTATGGGGTCTCGGGGCAAGGCCCTGAGGCGTCGTCCGCAGACGACGAAATCTTTTTGCCTAATAAAAAACTAGGAAAGTAGGTTCAACAGTCCGGTGGACTGTTGAACCGCAGAAAACCCAGTTGCATGGGTTTTCTGATGACTTGCAGGGCAAGTCATTTAAAAATACTGGTAACTACAAAAAGAAGCACAGAAAGGAGGAAAGCGCGTGTTCAAAAAAGGTATTGCAAGACGCTGGCTGTTTAACAGCCTCGGTGTGATGATTTTATTATTTACAGCCTGTATTGCGGCGCTTTCTTTCGTTGTGCAGAGCTATGCCTATAACGGCATACAAATGACGCTCATCGGTCGCAGCGACGAGCTGCCCACCGTGCTTTCCGGCAGCATGAAAACCGTAAGCGAGTTTAACGCTGCAGCCAGAAGCTACACCGAAAATTTCCCGGATAAAGACCTCATGGAGGTCATGGCGGTCTCGCGTTCGGGCAGCATTTTGTCTACATCCTCCGGCTTTGCGCCGGACCAAAACCAGAGCAAGCCCGATTTTGAAAGCGCCTTGCACAGCGAAAATGGGTACGGCTATTGGATCGGCAAGCTCGCAAGCGGCGAGAAGGTCATGGCCGTCTCGCGCGTGGCGCGCGGCGCAAACGGCGCGGTGCTCGGCGCGGTGCGGTACATCGTCTCTATGGAGCGCGCAGACCGGCAGATTACGTATGTCGTGCTGGTCCTGATTGGTATCGGTGTGCTCATTTTGGTGCTCGTCACGCTTTCGGGCATTTATTTCGTGCGGTCTATTATCACGCCCATTCGGGAACTCAATGCTACGGCGGAAAAAATTGCAAAGGGCGATTTTGACGTGCGCGTCAAGAAAGAGAAGGACGACGAGCTCGGCGCACTGTGCGACTCCATCAACGACATGGCGGCAGAGCTTGGCACAGCGGAAAAAATGAAAAACGACTTCATTTCCTCTGTTTCGCACGAGCTGCGCACGCCGCTGACGGCTATTAAGGGTTGGGCGGAAACGCTGCAAACAGGCGGTATCGGCCGAGAAACGTATGATAAGGGCATGAACGTCATCGTGCGCGAGGCAGAACGCCTTTCCGGCATGGTGGAGGAGCTTCTGGATTTTTCCCGCATGCAAAGCGGCAGAATGCGGCTGATCCTCAAGAGAATCGATCTTTTGGCGGAGCTCGATGAGGCCGTGTACATGTTCACCGACCGTGCGCGAACGGAGCATAAAAATCTTATTTACGATGAGGAAGATACGATGCTTTCGCCGATTTTGGGTGATGTGAATCGCCTGCGGCAGGTGTTCATCAACGTCATCGACAACGCTTTGAAATACACGAATCCCGGTGGTACGGTGCGCGTTTCCGCGTATGAGGACGACGGGTTTATCCGCGTCATCATTAAGGACAGTGGCTGCGGCATCCCGGCGGAGCATCTGCCAAACGTCAAAAAGAAGTTCTACAAAGCAAACCAAAACGTGCGCGGCAACGGCATCGGCCTCGCCGTCGCAAATGAGATCATGGAGCTGCACTCCGGCTCGCTTGATATTGACAGCGAAGAAGGCATGGGCACCACGGTCATCATCACGATACCGACCATGAAAAAGCTTGAGATGAATCCCGAGCTTTCCAACACAACGCAGATTCCCACCGCCACCGCGCAGGTGCAGGTCGTGGAGAGAAAACAGGATTAAATATTGTTTATAAGCAAAAGGAGAAAGAATGGCAAAACGCGTAACATCTATCGGCGGGCAGGCCTTACTTGAGGGCATTTTGATGGTTGGCCCGAAGAAAAACGTAGCGGCTTTTTGTGACGAAGCCGGAAATATTACAACGGAGGAGGTTTCCACGCCGTCGCTGCGCGAAAAATACCCCATTTTGAAAAAGCCGTTTATACGCGGCGTGTTCTCTATGGTGGATACCCTGCGCCTCGGTATGAAGGCGCTGACGCTTTCGGCGGATAAAGTGGGCGGCGAGGAAGAGGAAGAGCCCTCGAAATTTGAAAATTGGCTCGAAAAGAAATTCGGAGACAAGGTGATGAATGCGGTCGTCGCCGTGGGCGGTGTGCTGGGCGTGGCGCTTGCGGTGCTGCTGTTCTTCTTTTTGCCGGCGGTGCTCTTTAACGGGCTGATGATGCTTACGGGCGACGGCATCAGTGGTTGGCGTTCGGTGTTTGAGGGCCTTTTACGTATCGTCATTTTTGTACTGTACATTGTTGTCATCTCTAAAATGCCGGAGATTGACCGCACATTCCGCTACCACGGCGCGGAGCACAAGACGATTTTCTGCTATGAAAACGACCTGCCGCTCACCGTGGAAAATGTGCGGAAGCAAAAGCGCTTCCACCCGCGCTGCGGCTCCAGCTTTATGATCTTAATGCTTTTGCTCGGCATCATCATCGGCTTTTTCATTCCGTTTTCCAATCCGTTTCTGCGCACATTCTGTAAGCTCTTGTGCTTGCCGGTCGTTGTCAGCATCGGTTATGAGCTCATCAAGCTTTGCGGCAAGTACGATAACGTGCTGACGCGCATCATTGCGGCGCCGGGCCTGTGGTTTCAGCGTTTGACCGTAAAAGAGCCGACCGACAAGATGATGGAAGCCGCTATTGCGGCGATGAAAGCGGTTATCCCGGAAAACGGCGAGGATATTATCCGATGACGCTGAACGAGCTGTACCGCGCAGCGAAAACGGCGCTTGAACCCGTCACGGAAGACCCGACGTTTGAAGCCGCGTGCCTTTTGGAGCATTTCTGCGGCGCGAACCGCACAGAGTTATTGTTGCACGGCGATAAGCCGGCGGAGTCTGAAGCGGGGCAAGCGGTGCTTTCCGCGCTCGAAAAGCGCAAAACGGGCGAGCCGCTGCAATATCTGCTTGGCGAGTGGGACTTTATGAGCCTGACGCTTTCCTGCGGAGAGGGCGTGCTGATTCCGCGCGAGGACACCGCTGTTTTGGTGGAAGCAGTGTGCAAGCGTTTGTCGAAAACCGAGAATTTGCCGAAGGGGCTTGACCTTTGCGCCGGCACGGGTGCGGTGGGGCTTTCCATCGCGAAAGAAGCACACGCCGAAGTGACGGAAGTGGAGCTGTACGATGGCGCATTCAACTATTTAAACGAGAATTTGGCGCGTTACCCGGAGCTGCCGGTGACGGCGGTAAAGGGCGACATGTTAGATAAAGCGTTTGCGGAGACGCTGCCGGATGGGTTCGATTTCATCGCGTCGAACCCGCCGTATATTGAGACAAGCGAGCTGCCGCTTTTGCAGCGCGAAGTGCAGAAAGAGCCGAAAACGGCGCTGGACGGCGGCGCGGACGGCCTCATCTTCTACCGCGCGATCTGCGATATTTGGGCGAAAAAATTGCACCCGAACGGCGTGCTTGCCGTGGAAATCGGTGAGACGCAGGGGCAGGCGGTAAAGGTGCTGTTTGAAGCCGCCGGTCTGCGCGATGTGCGGATTCACAAGGACTTGGGCGCGCTCGACAGGGCGGTTTCGGGGGTTAGATAGAATAAGTCGATTTTTTAAAGGCGGCTTTGGCCGCCTTTCGGGGAAGACTGGGTTCGATTTTTATGAACTTGTGTTACAAGTTCATAGGGAAACCCCTTAGTAGGGTTTCCCTCGGACGAAACGTCCACCGGAAGTTTCGTCCTCCCTTCCTGACTTTGCGAACGCAAAAAGATTTCGCTTTCTGCGGAAAGCGACTTAGGGCGCTGCCCTAAGAACCTGCAAGCTTTTGAAAAAAGCTTGAGCAAAACTTTTAACCATGGTTTTCTTTAGCTATGCAATAATTTTATCC
>ENA-OQKL01000640-OQKL01000640.1-human-gut-metagenome-genome-assembly--contig:-NODE-640-length-10678-cov-2.043029_pt1 | contig 10678 bp, 9 predicted proteins | sample MGYA00242779_ERZ504800 | MGnify/ENA primary metagenome ERZ504800 (study PRJEB26092, sample SAMD00036410) | human gut metagenome | host: Homo sapiens | study: EMG produced TPA metagenomics assembly of... | reverse complement strand
TTGTTGAATTGTCATAGACTGACATGTAAAAAGGATGTTCTGAATAAGTTCAGGACATCCTTTTTTGAGAAATCTGTAATTTACTATGGTATAAGAAAAGAGCTTTCAGATGAAAACTGAATGCTCGTTTTAATTATGAAAATTATTACAGTTGAATCAGCTGCTGAAGGGCAGAATCGGAAATCAGTTCTCCATGTTCTGTCAGATAAGCTTCTCCTGTAAAGAGAGAAAGCCTTTCCCTGTCCATATTCCGTAAGAATATTACATACCCTGTTAAAATCCTCCGGAGAAAGTGATGACTGGTGAAGTACCAGTTTGTAAAGCTCATCGGCCGGATCTTTGTACAGGGTGTTTGTACCGGTAAAATAGCCGTTCAGTCCATGGGCGGCCGCAATCACATCGTCCAGTGTGTCGAACTCATAGAGACGGATAAGATTTACATCAGGAACCTGAGTATCGTCATTTTCCTTTGCTCCGGTATTCTGAGCAGATTTGCCATCTTTTGTCTGAGTACTCTTCATCTTTGCTTCGTAAAGCTTCTGGAAGATATCAATAATATTGTCTGCACCGTCAAGCTGAAGAGTATCTGTCTTATCATTCCCTCTGAATGGAGCAAATTTGGAGAAACGGGTATCCAGTTCTTCAGGATCCTCTACTTTGGTAATGATCAGGATGATGCTCTCGGTACTCACCGGGATGGCCTCGATCATTAATGGAATATTATCTGCCTCAAAACCAAACTGTATCTGTGCCTGCTGCATCATATCGCGGAAAAGTTTCTTGGCTTTCTCAGTGCCGTAAGCCAGTTCACTGATACGGATCTGATGGTTCTCCAGGTCTTCTCTTGTCAGTGTGCAGCGTATCTGGTTGTCGTTGATCTTTTCTATCTTCATGTTGTCACATCCTATTCTGAATAACATTGAATTATCTGGCAGCTTCATAATTGCCTGTGAAAATCCATTAAAAGTGTTTCTGATAATGAAAATTTAACTTTTGAAAGCTGCGGACAATTACGGATAAATTAAAAGTTACTATTGTTTTTTGAACAGCAATTTTAAAGGATTGCCATAGATGCGCTGCCTTTGGAAAATTGCTGCAAGTAACTTCAAAAATTCTATTGTCTGACTGCGAATTTATAAAATTTTATACACTATATTATATAACACAGAACTGCAAAATGTAAAGATAAGTAATCAACCAAAATATTAAATTTTAGAAACAAAACAGAAAAAATACATAAATGAAGAAAAACACTTGCATCTGTTTACAAGATGGATATAATGAAAACAGAAGAAGCAGTAAACCTGCGGTTCACATAAGCGAAGATCTGAAACATTAACCAAAGTGATCTTTTATTTCTAAACTTCATTGCCGTTTTTCATGCAGCGTTCCTGCTGTGGCAATGTACAGGTAAAATTTCCATGATGATAAGAAGTTGAAACGTTACTGTTCACTCCGTTCACAGTAACGATAAAACAGGTGCAGGGATATTGTTTTTTCAACAGCCGATAAGGTGCTTTCTAAAAAATCTTATGAAAGAAGGGAGGTAAGCTTACGGAAAATATATCACGGGCAACCAAAAAGAGCATGCGTAAACCACTGGAAAAAGAATTGAAGAGTTATCGTGAACAGGGAATTTCTCTGTATCTGAATGGTATACTCAGTAATCCGAAAACAATTGCAAAAGCCTGTCAGATTGCAGAAGGTGGTGGATACATGCGTGATTACGTTGAAGATGAAAAAGGACGGATCGCTCGTGTGGATTTTGATTTCGTCAAAGAAAAATAACAAAAGAGAAAGCTGCCCGAACAGATTCTGAATCAGTCCCCCCGATGTTCATAATGCCTTCGGGCAGCATAAGAATATAATTACGCATATCTTAAAAATTTGTGAAAAATACGATTTTGCAATACAATTGTAATATTTTATGGTATACTTAAGCCAGTATCATCAAGTTACCGATACAGTTGATAATACTGGTACATCATACTCAAAATAACTATATGAAATACCTTTCTGTGAGCTGATGTATCAATAGCGATCGTGTTACTGTCTGCTTTGTTTCCGGTAACACAATATTTACTGAAAGGAAAAATACTATGAATAAAAACGTATAAACCCAGTTATCGCAGTTGACCGTTTTGGTCATTCTTGTTGCGATTCTTGGAATTGTCACTCATGTAGTAATGAAGTACATACCATCTTCTGAGAAAACTGGATCTGAAATGAATATTATGGAGAAATGGCAGATGGGGAGATTGCCCTGGTCATTGGAACTGAGAAACTGGAAGAACGTGGTCTGGTGGACGGAGACAGAGTCTAGTTTACCACTGGATGTGGTGAATACCTATCTGAACCAGAGATATTACTGGGATTCTGCCAATCAGCAGATACTTTATGCGACACCTTCGGAGCTGACTTCTGCGAGTGCATCATCTGAGGCAGGTGACAAGGTATGGGTGAAAGATGACAAAGTGTATCTGAATCTTACTTATGTGCAGGAATATACAGATCTTGATGCATATATCACAAAAGATCCATACAGGATTGCCATACAGTATAAATTTAAAAATGTGAAAACAGTCACAGTTAAGAAGAATACAAGCATACGTTACCGCGGTGGAATCAAATCGGCTATTCTAACTTCTGTAAAGAAAGGTACAAAGCTCCGTCTTATTGAAGAAATGGAGAACTGGGATCAGGTAGCTACGGATGACGGATATATTGGTTATATAGATAAGAAGAAAGTGGGAGAAGCAGAGAAGACAAAATTTGAACGAAGCTTTAAGAGGGAACAGTACTCCTATCTTACTATGGACAGCAAGGTTAATATGGTGTGGCATCAGGTGACTTCCACAGATGCCAATGCTTATTTTGCGGATGCGACAGCAAATATGACAGGTGTGAATGTGATCTCGCCTACCTGGTTCTATCTGACAGATACTTCAGGAAACATTGCAAGCATTGCGAGTGCAGATTATGTATCACAGGCTCATGAAAAGGGGCTTCAGGTATGGGGGCTGATCGATAACTTTACACAGGAAGTAAGCACAACTGAAACACTTTCCAGCACTGCGGCGAGACAGAATATTATCAGTCAGCTGATCCAGGCAGCCCAAGATGTGGGAATGGATGGCATTAATGTGGATTTTGAATCTCTCAGCGAGGATGTGGGAACTCATTTTCTGGAATTTCTGAGAGAACTTTCCATAGAGTGTCATAAGAATAATCTGGTTCTTTCAGTGGATAACCCGGTTCCTGAGGATTTTACAAGCCATTATGACCGGGCTGAACAGGGAAGGGTTGTAGATTATGTGATCATCATGGGATATGACGAGCATTATGTAGGATCTGAAGCCGGTTCTGTGGCATCTCTTCCATGGGTGGAACAGGGAATCCAGGATACACTGGATGAGGTTCCGGCTGAACGTGTGATCAATGCCATTCCGTTTTATACCAGACTGTGGAGGACCACAGGGGGAAATGTAACCAGTGAAGCAATCGGTATGGATCAGGCGCAGCAGACAATTGCAGATAATAATGTGGAAACCTACTGGGATAAGACCACTTCCCAGAATTATGGAAAATATGATATAGATAATTCTACCTATCAGATCTGGCTTGAGGATGCTCAGTCAGTTGCAGAGAAAGTGAAGCTGGTATCCAAATATGACCTTGCAGGAGTTTCTGCATGGAAGCTTGGATTTGAAAACAACGGAATCTGGCAGGTAATCTCGGACAATCTGAATAATTAAAAGTTCTGCATCAGCAGGCTATAAAAACATCTTCTGAAACATATATTAATATAGAATTTTATGAAATACTGATTGCATTATTTTATGGAATTGCTATAGCCAGTCTACAGGAACAGTGAATTTTCCCGTAGACTGTAAAAGATGTCTCAGGAGGTGTTTTTAGTTTGAAAAAATATGGACTGGAATTAATGTTAGGGTGTCTGCTTCTTGTCAGTTTTCTCATTCTGTCAAAACAGGCAGCTGAAGTTTCAGAGACCATGAGTTCAACAGAGAATTCAAAAACCATTCTGGTAGATGCAGGACATGGTGGAGCAGATCCTGGAATGATCGGAGTGAACGGACTGGAAGAAAAGGGGATAAATCTTCAGATTGCCGTAAAATTAAAGGATTCTCTGGAAAAACAAGGATTTTCTGTAATCATGACAAGGGAAGAAGATAAGGGCCTTTATGAGGAGGACAGTAGAAATCAGAAAGCACAGGATATGCAGTGCAGGATTGCTATGATAAAGAAATACAGACCTGTGCTGTGCATAAGTGTTCATCAGAACAGCTATCAGGATTCGTCTGTATGCGGTCCCCAGGTGTTTTATTATGAAGATTCTGTCCGGGGAAAGAATCTGGCAGAGTTTATCCAGGAAGAACTGAATCTGGGACTGAAAGTAAAACGCCCTCGTGTGGCAAAAGGTAATAAAACCTATTATCTGTTAAAAAGAAGTGAAAGTGTTTTGAATATTGTAGAGTGTGGTTTTCTTACAAATCCGGAAGAGGCCGGACTTCTCTGCAAAGAAGAATATCAGAATAAAACTAGTGGAAGCTATAGTGAAAGGGATTGAACAATATCTGAAGCAACAAAAAACTTTAAAATGTTTAATTTATGTGAACTTGCTTTTAATAAGTAAGGATTTTTGTTATACTGATACTTGTTTGCTAAAATCCCCCGGAGGTAGGAGTATCTGCATGGCGGGGAAATGTACAGGGAGAAATTATGCTTGGAATTATTTATCTGCTTCTGGCAGGAATGCTGGGCTGTGAAGCATCGAAAATGCTGACAGGAGAGGGAAGGAGTGTGTCAGGTATTAATCGTATCTGGCTCATGCTTCCGGCTTCTTTTGGAGTCGGAACACTTTTACTGACCTGGACAGTATATATTATTTCCTGGTTTTTCAGTGTTGTGGGAAAAGCTGAAAATCCACTTTTGTATGGAAATATTATCGGGATGACAGGTGCTGCAGTTATTATTATACTGATCAGTGTATGGAAATACAAAAGACAGGGTGGATGCAGGAACTGGAATACTGATAAAATACAGGATAAGCGCAGATTAAAAAAGGAAATATTACTCTTTGGTCTGCTGACTGTATTTATTACATATATGATGTTCTATGTATTCTATATAAAAGACGGAATCCTGTATTCCGGCCTGACTGTGTATGGAGATTATGCACCACATACGGCGATGATGCGTTCTTTTTCTGCAGGAAATAATTTTCCCACACAGTATCCTCATTATGGAGGTGCAGATGTAAAGTATCATTTTATGTTTCAGTTTCTCACAGGAAATCTGGAATATCTTGGAATGCGTATGGATTTTGCCTATAATATCGTAAGTACCTTGTCGCTTGTGGGATTTCTTATGCTGTTATATCAGCTTGCACTTAGGATCACAGGCAAAATGTGCTGCGGTGTACTGGCATTGTTTCTGTTCTTTTTCAGAAGCGGAATGGCTTTTTTTAGATTTGCATGGGAGCATATCCAGGCAGGGAATCTTGTGGAAACCCTGGAAGAAAATACTTCCTTTATCGGATATACTGTCAATGAGAACTGGGGATTGTGGAACTTTAATGTTTATCTTAATCAGAGGCATCTGGCATTTGGACTTCTGATGGTGACTTTGGCACTATATCTGTTTATGGACTGGCTGGAAGCCGGGACAGCACATGAAGAGAAGGGAATACTCTGGACAAAAAACAGAATCTTTTCGAAGGAAGGATGGAAAAGCAGAAATCTGGATCAGGCACTGCTTATGGGAATGTTTCTGGGTCTGTGTGCGTTCTGGAATGGGGCAGCAGTGATCGGTGGTCTGCTGATTTTGTGCGGCTTTGCGATTTTCTCGGATGGAAAAGTGGATTACGCTGTCATGCGGGGGTATCCATCTTCTTTTCCTGGCTTCAGTCAAAGATTTTTATTGTTGGAAGTGCTATGAGTCCTCAGATTTATCTGGGGTTTCTGGCAGAGGATAAGACTGTCCCGGGAATTGTGAAATATCTGTTCTGGATGAGTGGAGTTTTTTTCCTTGGGCTGGTACTAATGGTATGGTTTATGAGAAGACGGGAGAGAGCAATCCTTGTGAGTTTCCTGTTTCCGGCGATTTTTGCTTTTGTGCTTCTGATGACACCGGATATTAATGTAAACCATAAATATATCATGATATCATATGCGTTTCTGACGATTTTCTGGGCATGGGCAGTATGCAGTCTTTGGAAAGGGAGAAATGGGCAGTCTGGGATACAGAAAACTATGGGAAAGATACTGGCAATAGTATTGGTGATATCTCTGAGTGTGACCGGGATTTATGATTTTGTGGTAATCATAAAGGGAAATGGTCCGGGCAGACGTGTGACTGTAAATATGAACAGCGAGCTGACCCAGTGGCTGGAGGAGAATCTGGAGAAAAACGATCTTTTACTTACTCCTGAGTACAGCATGAATGAAGTGACGATGTCCGGAGCTATGCTTTACTGTGGATGGCCATATTACGCATGGTCTGCAGGCTATGATACGAATTACAGGGCTGCACAGGCTGTAACGATATACACCACATCTGACAGTGAAACATTGAAAAAAACAGTACAACAGGAAAAATAACATATATCCTGTTTGAAGAAGGTTCGGAATTTGAACAGCAGGAATGTCGTGAGGAGACAATTGCTGCAGCATATGAAAAGGTTTATGAGACTCAGGATGGACGGATACGGATCTATAAAACAACAGAATAATCCTCAAATGCATTATTACGGGGATTACTCCGGATTTATGATTATGAGCCGGGTGATTACAGATTTACAGAGATAAGAGAGAATGTGTAAGATTATAGTAACCACAATAATTTTATAAATGATTAAGGAGGACGTACGGATGAAGAAATGGGCACCGAGAGTGCTTCTTGCAGCAGCTCTTGCAGGGCTGTCTGCATTTCTGTTAAAGGGAGATGTATGGACATTCTGGACTTGGTGGCTGTTGGCATTTCTGATGGGAATGGTTGCCATGCCTGTGACAGGGAGACTGTTTGCCGGATTTGAGGACAAAGGCTGGATGTTTTCAAAAGTGCTGGCGATTACTGTGACAGGTTTTCTTACGTGGTTTCTGGTAACTGCGAAGATACTGCCATTTACTGCAGCGACATGTATCGGTGTGTCTGTTGTATGTGCTGTTGGCTGTGGGGTTTTATATCATTTTCAGGGAAAAAATGGAATTGACTGCTTTCCGTCTGGAAAGGGAAAACTGATTTACGGAGAGGAAATTCTGTTCTTTATATTTTTTCTGATATGGACTTATTTTGCAGGATTCCGTCCGCAGGCATACGGAACTGAGAAATTTATGGATTATGGTTTCATGGAAGCAATGATGAGAAGTACGACACTTCCTGCAAGAGATCTGTGGTATTCAGAAGGTACGATCAACTATTATTATGGCGGACAGTATTTTGCAGTATTTCTGACGAAGCTGACTGGCAGTAAAGTAGAACTCACTTACAATCTGATGCGTACTTTTGTGGCTGCATTTGCATTTGTGCTTCCGTTTTCACTGGTTCGTCAGATGTCTGTGGACAGGCTTAAAGGAAGCCTGACAGGAAAGAAACGTTGTGTGCCGGCAGTGGCCGGGATCATAGCAGGACTTTCTGTATCAATTGCGGGAAATATGCATTATGTGGTTTACAGTAAGATCATTCCATGGCTCCAGAAGCTGCAGGGAAAAGAAGCGGACAGCTACTGGTTCCCGGATGCGACCCGTTATATTGGATACAATCCGGATGTGCCGGACAAGACAATCCATGAATTTCCATGTTATTCCTTTGTGCTGGGAGATCTCCATGCCCATGTGGTAAATGTAATGTTTGTGCTGTTTCTGGTGGGACTTCTTTATGCGTGGATGCGAAGTGTGCGGATGAGAGAAGCAGTGATCATGAAGCCGGGCCGGAAACAGTTCTGGAAAAAACAGCTGTTGATTCCGCATATCCTGCTGGCTGCAGTGATGATCGGTATGTTCCGGTTTACGAATTTCTGGGATTTTATTATTTATTTCGTGGTGACCGGTGGAGTGGTGCTGTTTACCAATATCGTTCAGTTTGATGGTAAAGTGAAGAGGGTTCTGGCAGTGACTGCGGTTCAGGCAGTGGAGATCATTGTGATCTCATACGTTGTTTCTCTGCCGTTTACTTTGCAGTTTGACAGTATGTTTAAAGGTGTGGGAATTGCGCAGAATCATTCTATGATCCATCAGCTGCTGAGTTTTGTGGGGACTGCCTGTGATTCTGACAGTTCTGCTGATCATCTGTATCATCTGGGAGAAGCTTCGTGGTGGTGCGAACAGAAGTCTGTATAAACTGATGAAAGCAATCTCTGTGCCGGATCTGTTTGCGATTGTCATGGGACTCTGTGCAATCGGGCTGATCGTGATTCCGGAGTTGGTTTATGTAAGAGATATTTACGAAAATGGAAACGCCAGGGCGAATACTATGTTTAAGCTGACTTATCAGGCGTATATGCTGTTTGGGATGACCATGGGATATGGTATTTTCCGTATGCTGGTGGCTGCACGTAAGAAAGTGTTTAAGGTTGTGTCAGTGATCGGTCTGGTATTGCTTTGCTGGACCTTTGGTTATTTTGGAAACAGTGTGTATGCGTGGTTTGGAAAGGTATGGGAGCCTTCTGAATATAAAGGATTGAATGCGACATCTTTCCTGTCAAATGATTTCACAGAGGATGTGGCTGGTATTAAATGGCTGAAGAAGAATGTGAAAGGGTCACCGGTTGTGCTTGAGGCGAACGGGGACAGCTATAGTGGTTATGAGCGTGTTTCTGCTATGACAGGGCTGCCGACTGTGCTGGGATGGTATGTGCATGAGTGGCTGTGGAGAGATGATACTGCGGATCTGAATGAGAAGAGTGCGGATATTGAGAGTATTTATACTTCTTTGGATGCGGAGTATGTGAAGGAACTGCTGGAAGAGTATGATGTTTCTTATATTTTTGTGGGATCGAAAGAACGGGAGAAATATGGGGATGCACTGAATGAAGAGGTGCTGAATTCGCTTGGAGAAGTTGTGTTCCAGGATGAGGAGTATAGTACGTATATTCTTAAAGTTAATAAGTAAGAGGGCGAAAAATGGCGGCAGTTTGTGTCGCCATTTTTGTTTGGGTCAAAAAGGGACGCGTAAAAAAATATTTTTTTACGCTGGTTATTGGCTGGAATGGTTTTGGGGAAATAATTATCAGGTGGAAAAGAGGGAAAAAGTAAAATTTACAGATATGGATTACGATTGTATTATGATAATGTATGTGCAATATATATAAGAAAAATATGTTGCTACAGTGGAAAAATGAAAAGATGACACTAGTATAAGTAGTAGGAGAAAATGAGGATTGTGAATATTTACATGACAGGTAAAGGAGGTTTTAAAATGAGGAATCGAATAATTCAGGTTAGACATTATAGCAGGAAAATGATGATTATGATGTTGACAGGAGCAATTTGCTGTAGTTCATGTTTTTGTGAAACTGCTTTTGCGAAAACCAGCAAGTAAGGGTTTACGATGTGGAAAAAGGAACCACAAGCTTCACATCTTTTACATATTCGGATAATAAAAAGGATGAGTCACTGGCACCGTCGGAGGGAACAGAAGCGATTTCATCTGCTTCTCAGAAGGTGGTTATTTTTCCATCAGGCAGATGGGTCTACGATAATAAGAAAAGCAGACAGTAATGGAAAAGTGACACTTCCTGCAATAAAGAACGAGACCGGATATACTTTTCTTGGATGGAGCACGAAGCCGGATCAGACTCAGAATCCGCAGTATCAGGCGGGACAGGTGATACAGGTAAGGAAGAAAACCCATTTATATGCAGTTATGTATAACTGGCAACAGGAGCCGGATATTCAGGTCAATAATCTGGCAGCTCAGCTGTCGGAGTATTCCGGAATTATTTTTGTGGGAGATTCCAGAACGTATTTTATGCAGAAAACTCTTCTTCGGGAATATGGAAAGGATGCAGTTGCAAAAGTATCATTTGTGTGTAAGACAGGGGAGGGACTGAGCTGGTTTGAAACAGCAGGAGAGAGAGTAATGAGAAGTGAAATTGCCCGTCTGCAGTCAGATTCAGATAAGCCCGTAGCAGTTATTTTTAATCTTGGTGTGAATGATCTTTCGAGTCATAATTCCGGGAATGGGGTTGATTATAAAGGCGAGGCAAATGCATATCTTGCGCGTATGAACACTCTTGCAGAGGAACTTGAAAGTGACTGCAGATTGTTTTATATGTCTGTGAATCCGGTAAATACAGCAATGAAACCAACTCGAAAAGAAGCGCAGTTACGTTACTTTAATGACAGATTGCAGAGCAGGTTAAATAAGAGATTTCAATGGATAGATACCTATAAATATCTGATGAAGAATGGTTACAGTACATACAATGAGTTTAAGGGAAATATAGATGACGGCGTTCACTATTCTACACGTACCTATAAAAGAATCTATAAATATTGTATGAATGCGATCAGATAATGCTTTTTGATTTATACACAAATTATAATCTTGTTTCAGGTAAGCAGTATAAGCAGAAGTTAAGGCCACAGAACTCACAAAAGAAAGGGTATATGTATTGCTTGATAAATTAAGAGATTGATGTACGAGCTGACAGGAGAAA
>ENA-OQKL01000639-OQKL01000639.1-human-gut-metagenome-genome-assembly--contig:-NODE-639-length-10679-cov-2.848560_pt1 | contig 10679 bp, 13 predicted proteins | sample MGYA00242779_ERZ504800 | MGnify/ENA primary metagenome ERZ504800 (study PRJEB26092, sample SAMD00036410) | human gut metagenome | host: Homo sapiens | study: EMG produced TPA metagenomics assembly of... | reverse complement strand
CAATGGATAGAAGCAGACGAGCGACCAATCCACAGAATTATAATAAGGATGGTACGATTAAAAAAGGTCGAAAGATTTGGAAATACTCGAATCATTATAAAAGACTGAAAGCGAAACACGCAGAATTATGCCGTATTAATGAAAGAAACAGACAGCTTGCGATAAATGAAGATGCCAACTATCTAAGAAGCCTTGGAGATGTGTTGATTACAGAGCCTAAAAATGCCAGTAAACTTATGAAACGAGCGAAAGAGACTACGAAAAACAATAAAGGTAAGTTTAACAAGAAAAAGCGTTTCGGTAAATCAATAAAGAATCGATGCCCTGGTGGATTTCAAACGACAATAGAAAAGAAATTTGAAGTGTCTGGTGGCAGATATATAGAAGTGGCGAGCAATTATAGAGCAAGTCAATATGACCATACCGCAGATGCTTATGTCAAAAAGAAGTTGTCGGATAGAATGTATCATTTAGTGGATGGAACATTGGTACAGCGAGACTGGTATTCCTCATTTTTACTATACTGTTACGATGATAAAATAGAAGAGATAAATAAAACAAAATGTAGAACAGAATTTGAAAAACATTACAAGAGGGAAAAAGCCTTAATTGAATGGATTCAGGCGAATCAGATTAAAATTTTAAATAGTGGAATAAAAACAGCATAAATGAAATACGTTAGGGAGATTGACGATACTTCCTTATCAAAAGATAGAAATTTGCCGTCAATGTGGTCGTAGGACTGCCCGGCAATAAAAGTCCTTACTCAAATAGACTTACACTTGTATTCCAAAGTCTGAGAATGATGTACGATTACAAGCTAAACTTGGTAGTAAGAACCCCACGGGCTTGCCCGTGGGAGTCGTCAGCCGTTCGGATATGGAATGTCCTATACGACCTTTGACGTAGCAACAGAAAATGCAGCGTGGAAGCCGGATGCAGAGCCAAAAACAATCACAGTAACCGTAAAAGTAACAAACACCGGCTCCTGTGCCGGAAAAGAAGTTGTACAGATTTACGCTGCCTGCCCGTTTGGAAAATTGAAAAAAGAGAGAAAACGTCTGGTCGCTTTTGGAAAAACAGCACTGCTGCAGCCGGGAGAATCCGAGACACTGCACCTTAAGGTACCAACTGTCCTGCTGGAATCCTACCGGACAGGCAAAGCCGTATACTGTATGGAGGCCGGAGACTATGATTTTCTGGTCGGAACCTCAAGCCGGGATGTAACCCTGGCTGCGAGACTGACACTTGATAAAACCGTGGAAACCGAGCATCTGACCAACATCTGCCCGCTGCTCGATGCATTAAAGGAAATTCAGCCGGAAGAGGAAAAAGAGGAGCGCTGGAGAGCAGAACGGGAGCAGATGTGGGAAGAAAAGAAAGCAGAAATCCCGCTGCTGTTCCTGGATGAAAAAGGTCTGATCCGCGATGGAAAGAGTGCCGAAGAAATGTATAAAATTCTGAAATTCGGAGAAACAAATGCAGCAGAAGCAAAGGAATGCGATGCCAACGGCTGTGAATTTGAAGCAGAAACAACAGAAGCGAAAGAGGACGCCGGAAACTGCAAATGTGGAGCAGAACAGCCGAAATGGGAAGAAAGACGGCGCAGGGCAATGGAAAAAGCCGCCGAACTCGCTCAGAAGCTGACACCGGGAGAAAAAACGGCTCTTGTCTGCGGCCGCAGCAGCGGAAGCAAAGAAATCATCGGAGCCGCTGCCGTTACCGTACCGGGTGCAGCCGGGGAGACAACCGCCTCCTTGCTGGAAAAATACGGTGTTGCCAATGTCATTCTGGCTGACGGGCCGGCAGGCATCCGCATCACCTCACATTATCAGAAAAATCCGTCGGACGGCAGTGTTTACAAAATGAACATGTATCAGCGTCTCGAGAACCGTATTTTCGGAACCGAATTCCTCCACACCGACGGAGAAGATTATTATCAGTACTGCAGTGCGATCCCGGTCGGAACGCTTCTGGCGCAGACATTCGACACAGAGCTTCTCGAGGAAGTAGGCCGCATGATCGGTGCAGAGCTGGAGGAGTTCGGCGTGACCCTCTGGCTTGCACCCGGCATGAACATCCATCGCAATCCGCTCTGCGGACGCAACTTCGAATATTATTCTGAGGATCCGCTTGTCAGCGGAAAAATGGCGGCAGCCCTCACAAGAGGCGTCCAGAGCCGGTACGGGGTCGGAACGACCATCAAACATTACGCCTGCAACAATCAGGAAGAAAACCGCCGCGGCGTATCGAGCATCGTCTCCGAGCGCGCTCTGCGTGAGATCTATCTGAAGGGCTTCGAAATTGCAATCAAAGAATCCCAGCCAAAGGCGATCATGACCTCCTACAACAAGGTAAACGGTGTCCACACCGCCAACAGCTACGATCTGTGCACAACCGCTGCAAGAAAGGAATGGGGCTTTGCCGGCATCATCATGACAGACTGGACCACAACAAACGCCGACGGAGGCTCCTCTGCCGCAAAATGCATCGCTGCCGGAAACGATCTTGTGATGCCGGGAACCGACACCGACCGCCGCGAAATCCTGGATGCGCTGAGTGCCGAAAATGACCAGTATCTCGAGGAAAAAGACCTGACCGCCTGTGCCCAGAGAATTCTGGAAATGATTTTTACTTCCAATTCATATGAATAATGCGGCGTTTTCAGGGATAAAATAACATCAGAAATAGCTGCCGCCACTTCGCAAAGCAAAATTTTCCATGCGGGCTTTGAATATTACAGTTCGCTGAGATGCAGTGAACTGTAACATTCAAATAGTTGGGCAATTTCACGATTGAAATTTCCCATAACATGTATTAGAATATAAATGATATCAATAAATACGAGGACGTGAAAAGAATGTCAGGATTAAGTAACACACAATATTTTAAAGTAAAAACAGAGCCGGAGATTCAGGTAAAAGAGGTACTCGAAACCGTTTACAACGCCATGGTAGAAAAAGGGTATAATCCAGTCAACCAGATCGTAGGCTATATCATGTCAGGCGATCCGACGTACATTACAAGCTTTAAGGGAGCCAGAAGTCTGATCATGAAAGTAGAGCGTGACGAGCTGGTAGAGGAACTGTTAAAAGAGTACATCAAAAATGAATCCTGGAAGTGAGCGTAATTACTATGAGAATAATGGGATTAGATTACGGCTCAAAAACAGTAGGGGTGGCAGTCAGCGACGCCCTGGGTCTTACTGCGCAGGGAATCGAAATTGTCCGCAGAAAATCGGAGAATAAGCTGCGTCAGACGCTGGCCCGGATTGAAGAGATAGCAAAAGAGTACGGCGTGGAAAAAATCGTACTCGGCTTCCCGAAACATATGAACAACGACATCGGAGAGCGGGCCGAAAAATCTCTCGAGTTCAAAGAAATGCTGGAGAGACGGACAGGCCTGCCCGTTGTTATGTGGGACGAGCGGCTGACAACGGTCGAAGCAGACCGCACCATGATGGAAACCGGAATCCGCAGGGAAAACCGCAAGGAGTACGTAGATATGATTGCAGCTGTTTTTATCCTGCAGGGATATCTGGACTATCTTTCCCATCAGAAGGAATCACAGGAAAACTGAACAAAGGAATATTGTATGGAAAAAATAACATTTGTAACAGATGATGGCGGCAAAGAAGAATTTTACGTGGAAGAGCAGACCAGAATCAATGGAGTCAACTATATTCTGGTATCCGATTCAAAGGACGACGAGGCAAATGCCTATATTCTGAAGGATATCTCCACCGACACCGACGCAGAGGCAGAGTATGTTATGGTAGAAGACGACACCGAATTCGATGCCGTTTCCGGCGTATTTGCTTCCATGTTGGATGACGAGGCAGACATCACCTATTGAACCAGCCGTTTTGAAGCCATACCGGGACGCAGACAAAGCGGGACCGGGACAGCGCTTTAAAGGGCAAATCCTGCAGGTGCGGGACATGCTCCATCAGCCTGAAGTGACGCTCAGGGGATGCGTGCGTGAAGCCGTACCGGTAACGGAATCGTTTGGAAAACATGCGCGGAGGTGCTATTTGAAAAAGAATAATGGAAGTAAATTAAAAATTATACCGCTTGGCGGTCTGGAACAGATCGGTATGAACATCACCGTTTTCGAGTATGAGGACAGTATCATCGTCGTAGACTGCGGACTTGCATTCCCGGAAGACGACATGCTCGGTATCGACCTGGTCATCCCGGATGTAACATATCTGAAAGAAAACATCGACAAAGTCAAAGGCTTCGTCATCACCCACGGCCACGAGGACCATATCGGAGCCCTGCCGTACATCTTAAAAGAAGTGAACGTGCCGGTCTACGCCACCAAACTGACGATTGGCCTGATCGAAAACAAATTAAAGGAGCACAACCTGCTCCGCACCACAAAACGGAAAATCATCAAACACGGACAGTCCATCAACCTGGGCGCATTCCGCATTGAGTTTATCAAAACAACCACAGTATTGCAGATGCAGCAGCACTGGCAATCTACTCCCCGGCTGGCATCATCGTCCATACAGGAGACTTCAAAGTCGACTTACACACCAGTCTTTGGTGATGTCATCGACCTGCAGAGATTCGCAGAGATCGGAAAGAAAGGCGTTCTGGCACTGATGTGCGACAGTACCAATGCAGAGCGGCCTGGCTTTACCATGTCCGAGCGGACCGTAGGAAAGACGATCGACGGCCTGTTTGCCGAGCATCAGAATTCCCGAATCATCATCGCAACCTTCGCATCGAACGTCGACCGTGTGCAGCAGATTATCAACTCTGCTTATAAATACGGCCGTAAAGTTGTCATCGAAGGCCGCAGTATGGTCAACATCATCTCCATCGCGCAGGAGCTGGGCTACATCAATATCCCGGAAAATACCCTGATCGATGTGGAGCAGATGAAAAACTACACCGGCGAGCAGCTTGTCCTGATCACCACCGGAAGCCAGGGCGAGTCTATGGCAGCACTGTCCCGTATGGCAGCACACCTGCACAAAAAAATCTCGATTCTGCCGGGAGACACCGTGATCTTCAGCTCCCACCCGATCCCGGGAAATGAAAAACGCCGTTTCGAACGTCATCAACGAACTGTCTGCACAGGGTGCCAACGTCGTATTCCAGGACGTTCACGTATCCGGACATGCCTGCCAGGAGGAAATCAAGCTGATCTACTCCCTGGTAAAACCGAAATACGCGATCCCAGTACACGGCGAATACCGTCACTTAAAAGCACACGCAGAAGTAGCACAGAGCCTCGGCATCCCGAAAGAGAACATCTTCCTCATGTATTCCGGTGATGTCATGGAACTCGATGAGGACGGCGCAGCAGTAACTGGCAAAGTCCACACCGGAGCCATCATGGTCGACGGACTCGGCGTTGGTGATGTAGGAAATATCGTCCTGCGTGACCGCCAGCATCTGTCCGAGGACGGAATCATGGTCGTTGTACTGACTCTCGAAAAGAGAACGAACCAGCTTCTGGCCGGCCCGGACATCGTATCCCGCGGTTTCGTCTATGTACGCGAATCCGAGGATTTGATGGGCGAGGCAAGAGAAGTTGTAGAAGAGGCGCTGGATGGCTGCCTTTCCAAAAATATCTCCGACTGGGGCAAGATCAAATCCACGATCAAAGATGCCCTCGGCGATTATGTATGGAAGAAAACAAAGAGAAGACCGATGATCCTTCCGATCATCATGGAGGCATAAATACCATGGACAAAGTAACAGAATGCCTGGACGCGCTCATCGAAGAAATGAGGGAGAGCAGGGCATATCAGAATTACTTGTGGATGGAAGAGAAACTTGAAAAAGACCCGGACTTAAAAAGCCGGGTCGACGACTATCGAATCCGCAACTACCGACTGCAGCAGTCCGAAAACGTAGACCTTTACGATGCGGTAGATTCCCTCGAACGGGATTCCTACGCACTCCGCAAAAGCGAGAAAGCAAACGCCTATCTTGAAGCGGAACTCGAGGTCTGTAAGATGGTACAGAAGGTGCAGGACCGTATTTCAGAGGCAATCCGCATCGGAGTACCGGAAATCTAAAACCGAAAATCAAAAGGAGAGCGCCCATGTCCGAAAAGAAAAGGGATGCCGGATACCGCGCAGCGCTGACAGGTGCGAAAGGAACCGTGCGCCTGCTCATTTACGTCTGCGTAATTCTTGTGATCATTCTGGCAGCGAAAACTTCATATCAGTTTGGACATGACGTGTTTGCTGAGGAGCCAGTCGCATCCAGAGGAAAAGGAAAGGAAGTCACCGTACAGGTGCGTTCCGGCATGGAGGCGAAAGAACTTGGCGAACTCCTGAAAGACAACGGACTGATCGACGAAAGCCTTCTGGTTTTCGAAGTCCAGTACCGCCTGTCCGGCTACTACGGCGGCATCAAGGACGGTTCCTACGTGCTGAACACCGCACAGACCGTCGATGAAATGCTGGAAATTCTGGCGGGCATCAACACCGAAGGACAGCCGTCTGCGGAATAACGCACGTTTGCAAAACAAGAGGAATCTTACATGATAATAGACGAACGAATGGTAACCTACATCAATTCCCTGGACACCGGCCACACCCCGTTTCTGGAAAATCTGGAGCGGACGGCCAAACAGGACCGGGTGCCGATCATTCGCCGTGAAATGCAGAGCTTTTTAAAAGTATTCTTAAAGATGAAACAGCCAAAGAGAATCCTGGAGGTAGGAACTGCCGTAGGATTCTCTGCTGTTTTCATGGCACAGTACGGCGAACCGGATGCAGAGATTACCACAATAGAAAATTACGAAAAACGCATCCCGATCGCACGGGAGAACTTCGAAAAATCCGGCTTCGCCGACCGCATCACGCTGATCCCGGGAGACGCTGCAGAAGTCTTAAAAACCCTGGACGGCCCGTACGATTTTATCTTTATGGACGCCGCTAAGGGACAGTACATCCACTTCCTGCCGGAAGTCCTGCGTGTCCTTGATAAGAACGGCGTACTGATCACCGACAACGTGCTGCAGGACGGCGACGTCATCGAATCCCACTTCGCCGTGGAACGCCGGAACCGCACGATCCACAAACGGATGCGGGAATACTTATTTGAACTGACACACAATGAAGGGCTGCTGACATCGGTCGTGCCGCTGGGAGATGGAATCGCGATCACGATGAAAAGCCATGAGAAGAGAGAGGAAACAACATGAGAAAACCGGAATTACTGGTTCCAGCCAGCAGTCTGGAAGTATTAAAAGTAGCAGTGATCTTCGGCGCAGATGCCGTATATATCGGCGGAGAAGTCTTCGGACTCCGCGCGAAGGCGAAGAACTTTTCGATGGAAGATATGAAAGAAGGCGTGGAGTTTGCGCATGCGCATGGAGTGAAAGTGTATGTCACCGCGAATATTCTGGCACATAACCAGGATCTTGAGGGCGTGCGGGCTTACTTTGCCGAATTGAAAGAGATCGGGCCGGATGCACTGATTATTTCCGATCCGGGAGTCTATCGCATCGCCATGGAAGTGTGCCCGGAGATTGAACGGCATATCAGTACACAGGCGAATAATACGAACTATGGAACGTATCAGTTCTGGTATGAACAGGGGGCGAAGCGCGTCGTGACAGCGCGGGAGCTGTCGCTGGCGGAGATCAAAGAGATTCGGGAGCATATTCCGGAGGAGATGGAGATTGAGACATTTATTCATGGGGCGATGTGTATTTCGTACTCGGGGAGATGTCTGCTGTCAAATTATTTCACGGGAAGAGATGCGAACCAGGGGGCTTGTACACATCCGTGCCGGTGGAAGTATGCGGTCGTGGAAGAGTCCAGACCGGGGGAGTATCTGCCGGTGTATGAGAATGAGAGAGGGACGTATATCTTTAACTCGAAAGATCTTTGTATGATTGAGCATATCCCGGATTTGCTGGATGCGGGGATTGACAGTTATAAGATTGAAGGAAGAATGAAGACGGCGCTGTATGTGGCGACGGTGGCAAGGACGTATCGGAAGGCGATTGATGATTATCTGGAGAGCCCTAAGAAGTATGAGGAGAATATGGAATGGTATCGGGATCAGATCTCGAACTGTACGTACAGGCAGTTTACTACGGGATTTTTCTATGGGAAGCCGGATCATGAGAGCCAGATTTATGATAGTAATACGTATGTGAAGGAGTATACGTATCTGGGGATTGTTGGGGAGAAGAATGAAAAAAGCAGATATGCGATTGAGCAGAGGAATAAGTTTTCGGTTGGAGAAGAAATTGAAGTGATGAAACCGGATGGGGAGAATGTCTGCGTTACGGTGAAGGGGATCTGGGATGATGAAGGGAACCAGATGGAGAGTGCGCCGCATCCGAAGCAGAAATTGTGGATTGATCTTGGCGTGGAATTGGATAGGTTTGATATTTTTGAGAAGGAAAGAAATGGAATAGGATAGGAAAATAAAAGGGATTAGGAACGTGTCATTTTCGAAAGGTTGCTAATCCTTTTTTGTGCGAATAGAGATTATGTAAAGCAATGGTAATGATAAAAGAAACAAACAGGAAAAGTTCGACATTCTGTGACAAAAGTTGCTTCATAATGTTTACAAACTGGAGCAAATAAGCTAGAATGTACATGATATTATTGGACTAAGGCTAAATGCTGTTTTAATAGGCCATAAGTCACAAAAGTCCGTGCCATCAATGCTGGCGGCACTCAGAACATTGCAGATGTCTGCAAGAAACTGGACTGCAAAATGACCTACATCAGCACGGATTATGTGTTTGACGGTCAGGGCACTGAGCCTTGGCAGCCGGACTGCAAGGATTACAAACCGCTGAATGTATACGGCCAGACGAAGCTGGAAGGGGAACTGGCAGTTAGCCAGACACTGGAGAAGTATTTCATCGTCCGCATTGCTTGGGTGTTTGGGATGAATGGTAAGAACTTTATAAGCCATGCTGAATGTCGGCAAGCGCACGATACTGTCCGTGTGGTTAATGACCAGATTGGCACACCGACCTATACATATGATTTGGCTAGACTGCTCGTCGACATGAATGAAACTGAAAAGTACGGCTATTACCATGCAACCAATGAGGGCGGCTACATCAGCTGGTACGAGTTTTACTAAAAGAAATCTACCGTCAGGCTGGATATAAGACGGAAGTCCTGCCGGTGACCACGGCGGAGTATGGTCTGAGCAAGGCAGCTCGTCCGTTCAACAGTCGTTTGGATAAGAGCAAGCTGGTGGAGGCGGGCTTTACTCCGCTTCCGACTTGGCAGGATGCACTGAACCGATACCTGAAAGAAATCGAGCAGTAAGAGGAGATAGAGAAAATGGGACAGATTAAAGTTGAGAAAAATGTAGGTGGCATCGAGGGTCTTTGTGTCATTGAGCCTGCTATTCATGGTGACGCTCGTGGCTATTTCATGGAAACCTACAATGAGAAAGATATGAAGGAAGCTGGCATTGACATCCACTTCGTGCAGGATAACCAGTCGGTGTCCACAAAGGGTGTGCTGCGCGGCCTGCATTTCCAGAAGCAGTATCCGCAGTGCAAGTTGGTACGCGCTGTGCGTGGTACTGTGTTCGATGTTGCTGTTGACCTCAGAAGTAATTCTGAGACATATGGCAAATGGTATGGGGTGACCCTGTCTGCTGAGAACAAGAAGCAGTTCCTCATCCCGGAAGGCTTTGCACATGGCTTCCTGGTTCTGAGTGATGAAGCAGAGTTTTGCTACAAAGTCAATGACTTCTGGCATCCGAATGATGAAGGTGGCATGGCTTGGAACGACCCGGAGATCGGCATTGAATGGCCTGAACTGAAGGGCGAGTATAAGGGTAGCGCCAGCGCAGAGGGCTACATGCTGGAAGATGGCACTGCACTGAATCTGAGCGATAAGGATCAGAAGTGGCTGGGACTGAAAGATACTTTTAAATTTTAAGAACACAGGGGTAGGAAGAATGCAGCGGGAAAACGAAGTACAACACGTATTTCTGGTAGGAGCTAAGAGCTTGGGTGCTTATGGCGGATACGAGACTTTTGTTTATAAGCTCACAGAGTACCACCAGAACAAGAAAAATATTAAATATCATGTGGCGTGTAAAGCTAACGGTGACGGCTGCATGGACGAAACAAAAGTGGATGGTGTGACCATAATCAATGATCATGAGTTTGAATTCCACAATGCACATTGTTTCAAGATAGATATTCCTCAGATTGGACCTGCACAGGCAATTTATTATGATGTTGCGGCATTGAAGGCTTGTTGCAAGTACATAAAGGAACATCGGATTAAACATCCGATCGTTTACATCATGGCTTGCCGTATCGGACCTTTTGCTGGTCACTTCTATAAGAAATCCATAAGCTGGGTGGTATTGTGTACCTGAATCCAGACGGACACGAGTGGATGAGAGCAAAGTGGTCTGCGCCGATTCGAAAATACTGGAAGATTTCTGAACAGATGATGGTTAAATACTGTGACCTTGCTATCTGTGACTCAGTGAATATCGAGAAGTATATCCACGAGTGCTATGACGGAAAAGGCATCAAGGGCAGAAATCCGAAGACCACATTTATTGCGTATGGTGCAGATCTGACCCTCAGTAAATTAGCTGATGACGATGAGAAGCTGGTGAACTGGTATAAAGAAAAAGGACTGACGAAAAAGGACTACTACCTTGTCGTCGGTCGTTTTGTACCAGAGAACTCTTTTGAAG
>ENA-OQKL01000636-OQKL01000636.1-human-gut-metagenome-genome-assembly--contig:-NODE-636-length-10693-cov-2.563222_pt1 | contig 10693 bp, 9 predicted proteins | sample MGYA00242779_ERZ504800 | MGnify/ENA primary metagenome ERZ504800 (study PRJEB26092, sample SAMD00036410) | human gut metagenome | host: Homo sapiens | study: EMG produced TPA metagenomics assembly of... | reverse complement strand
ACGGTCTCACCCGCGCTGACATCGAGCCGCAGTACACCTGCAAGCGCTGCGAAGATACCGGCTATGTAGACGGCCGCATTTGCTCCTGTTACCGCAGTTTATTAAAGCAGATCGCCTACGAAAACCTAAACCGTATCTCCCCGCTGACGCTCTCGTCCTTTGAGGATTTCTCCCTGCTCTATTATTCCGATGTTTCCGTAAACGGCGAGCGTTCCGACCGCGAGCAAATGCGCAACATTTACGACTTCTGCCGGCGCTACGCAGACAACTTCAAAAAGGACAGCGGCAACCTGGTTTTTCACAGGCGCTACGGGTCTCGGCAAAACGCATCTTTCCCTCGCCATCGCCGCAGAAGCCATCAATAAGGGGTTCGGCGTAGTGTATGGCACGGCGCAGACTTTTGCCCTTGCTCTCGAGCGCGAGCGCTTCACCCGCACCGAAGAATCCGGCGGCGATACGCTCGATCTTTTAAACGACTGCGACCTGCTCATCATCGACGACCTCGGCATGGAAATCTCATCGTCTTACATCACGGCGACAATCTACAATGTGATTGATACGCGCATCACGCTGAAAAAGCCGACCATCATCAGCACAAACCTCTCCATGCAGGAGCTCGAAAAGCGTTACAACGAGCGTTTCACTTCGCGCATAATCGGATTCTACGACCGCTTGATCTTTCGCGGTAAAGACATCCGCATGAAGAAAAAGCTCAATCCGCAAAACAAACAAAATTAGCACACAAGCAAAAAGCCGAACGGCATCGGAGCTTTCCCCGCCGTTCGGCTTTTATAATTTATTTTAATACTTCGCGGATTCAATCTCTTCAATCACGCCGCGCACGGCTTTCTCCACCGCGCCATCTTCAAACGGCACCGGAATGCCGACATAATGCAGCAGATCGAAATAGCCCAGCGTGCCACCCGCTTTGCACAGCTTCAAATAACGTGCCCAAGCGCTCTCGCGGTCTTTCTTCATCTCGTCATAGAAGAAGAATGTGCAGATCTGCGCCAGCGCGTAATCGATATAATAGAATGGGTAGAGGAAAATGTGCTGCTTCTGCATCCAAAAACCACCGTTTTCCAAGAATGCGTTGCCGTCATAATCGCGCCACGGCATATAGTTTTTTCTCAATGCTGCGCCACACACCGCGGCGTTCCTTCGCCGTCATCTTCGGGTTCTTGTATACCTCGTGCTGGAACTCATCCACGCACGCCATGTACGGGATAACGGCCAGTGCATCGCACAAATGTGCATAACGGTATTCGTCCGCGCGGTCGCCGAAGAATTTATCCATCCACGGGTAGGTGAAAAATTCCATCGACATCGAGTGGATCTCGCACACCTCGCTCGTAGAGCCCTGCAAAACGCCGATCGGAATCAAGCGCTCGCCGAGATATGCCTGGAACGCATGGCCGGCTTCGTGCGTCAAAACGTCCACGTCTGCAGAAGTACCGTTAAAGTTCGAAAAAATGAACGGTGCTTTGTATTCCGGCAAAGATGTGCAGTAGCCGCCAAGGTGCTTGCCCGGGCGTGTCTCAAGGTCAAACAGCTCGTACTTCGTCATGAAGTCGAAGAATTCCTTTGTTTCGGGCGAGAGCGCGCCATACATTTCGGTCGCCTGCCCCACCATATAATCTTTGCCGCCGATGGGATCTGCGTTGCCGCCTGCAAATGTCAAACTCTCATCGTAGTATTTGACGGAATCCAAACCGAGGCGCTTTGCCTGCGCCTTGCGCATGCGGTCCACCGCCGGCGTGATAACCGTGCGGATCTGCTCGCGGAATTTCTCCACGTGCTCGGGCGTGTAGTCCAGTCTGCCCATATTGCGGTACGCAAGCTCGGTGTAATTGTCATAGCCGAGCTTCTTCGCCATCTCCACGCGCACTTCGATGAGCTTATCGTACAACTCATCGAGCTTGTCGGAAACGCCCTCGTAAAGGTTCGCCCACTTTTCAAACGCTTCTTTGCGCTCCTCGCGGTCGGTGCTCTCCATATGTTTTAAAAGACCGTAGAAATTGCAGGTCTCGCCGCGGAAATCCACCTTGCAGGAAGCCGCAGCCTTAGAATACTCCACGGAAAGCTCCGATTCTTTCACAAGCTCCGGGATAATGCGCTCGTCCTGCGTCTTGAGGTCGTTTTCCAAAACCGCGATGAAATGCGCGCCGTATTCCTTTTCAAAGTCCGCACGGAACGGGCCGTTCACAATGTCTTCCTTCATCGCCTTCTCCGCCGGGATCAGGTTCGGCAGATTTTCGTTCAGGTACGCCATTTCCGCTTCGTAGAATTCATCTGTCGTGTTCATCGTGTTGCGGATGCTGCAAAGCGACGCAATCGTAGACAAGTGCGTGTCGAGCTTTTCAGCGTCTAAAAACACCTTTTTCGCTTCCTCAAAGGTCTTTGCTGCCTTAAATGCCTCGCTGTACCGCTTATATTCCTCCACTGCCGCCGCAATGTCCGGTCGGGTGTACGGAAGTTCACTGAATTTCTGCACAACAATACGCTTCCTTTCCAAAATCTATTTGCGCTTATCATACCACTGCTTCGCACATTTTGCAAGCTGTTTTTGTTTATCCTGCACAGCAAAATGTAATCTATGCTAAAAAGAGACCGCGCACAAAGCCCGATCTCTAATCTTTGAGATAAATTTTAAGTTATTTCAGCTCGCCAACAACCTCACGAATGGACTTCGCCAGAATATTGAGGCCCTTTTCCAGCGTATCCATCGGCACCTTCAGCTCCGGCATGATCTTCACAACGGAATCACGGCGGCCTACACGCTCCACGATGAGGCCGTTTTCAAACGCCTTGTGAATGACTGCCTTCGCAACATCGCCCTCAAACGCGCCAAAATCCACGCCCCACAGCAAACCGATGCCGCGTGTCGTGATGCGGCTGTCAATCGTCTCAATGTTCTCCTTGAGGAACTTCTCCACAAACGGCGCACGTTCACGAACCGCGTCTTCCACGTGCTCGTTCAGCATGAATTCCAGGCCCGCTTTCGCTGCGACCAAAGACAGCTGATAGCCGCGGAATGTGCCGTTGTGCTCGCCCGGCTTCCACTGGTCAAGCTCCGGGCGCAACAGCGTCAGCGCAAACGGCATGCCATAGCCGCCGATGGACTTCGAGAGCGTCACAATGTCCGGCGTGATGCCTGCGCGCTCAAACGAGAAGAACCAACCGGTACGGGAAGCACCCACCTGCACGTCATCGACAATCATCAAAATGTCGTACTTGTCGCACAGTGCGCGCACGCGGCGCAGCCACTCATCGGGCAGCACATAAATGCCGCCGTCCGCCTGCGTCGTTTCCAAAATGATCGCCGCCGGTTTCTCCACGCCGGAGTGGTCGTCTGTGATCAGGCGTTCCATATACGCTACGGTGTCGAGCTCCGGGAACATATACGGTGCCGGAATGTGCGTCACGTTGTAAAGCGGCACGCCTGCACCCTTGCGGGAGTCCGCATTCGTTGTCAGCGCTAAAGAACCCAGCGTCATGCCGTGGAACGCACCCATCAGTGCAAAGACATTGTTGCGCTTCTTTACCTTGCGAGCCAGCTTCAAGGCCGCTTCCACCGCGTTTGTGCCGGTCGGGCCTACAAACTGAATTTTATAGTCAAAGCCGCGTGGGCGAATGACTTCATTTTCAAAATATTCGATGAATTCGCGCTTCGGTTTTGTGTACATGTCAAGCGCGTGCATCACGCCGTCGTTTTGCAAATATTCAACGACCTTCTCTTTGATGTACGGGTTGTTATGCCCGTAGTTCAGCGCGCCGGAGCCGCAAAAGAAGTCGATATACTCCTTGCCGTTCTCATCCGTCTGGATAGAGCCCTTCGCCTTGACGAAGACCGTCGGGAAGTTACGGCAGTAAGAGCGAACTTCGGATTCATACGTTTCAAATGCTTTCGTGTTGTTTGTACTCATGTAGTACCATCCTTTCTACCATGCCATCTGCATGATTCAGCGATCACACGCGTTATGCGTGGGGCTGCGTTTTTCCCGCTCATGAGTTTTGAAGCGAGAGTCAGCGGTCGTTCGGCCAATGTGTAATAAAAATTTTAGGCCGGATCCATACGGCACGCACAAATCGTTTTTTTAGCGATACCGTGATTAAGTTTACCACACTTGTCCGAAAAAAGAAAGGTCTTCTTTCGTAAAAAAACCATATATCTCTGCAAAAATTCTGCAAAAAAAGAGCAGCGCCTGCAAAAGACGCTGCCCAAATTTACAAAATCTAAATTTATTCGATGTTCTCGCCGAGCGTACCCTGGCTGAGCGCCTTCAGATACGCAGTGATGAAATCATCAAGGTCGCCGTCCATCACCGCGCTGATGTTGCCCTTTTCGCAGCCCGTGCGGTGATCCTTTACGAGCGTGTACGGCATGAAGACATAGGAGCGAATCTGGCTGCCCCACGTGATCTCCTTCTGCTCGCCCTTAATGTCGGAGATTTTTTCAAGGTGTTCACGTTCCTTGATCTCAACGAGCTTAGAGATAAGCATTTTCATAGCCACGTCGCGGTTCTGGTACTGGCTGCGTTCCACCTGACAGGAAACGACAATGCCCGTCGGAATATGGATCAAACGCACGGCCGAAGAGGTCTTGTTGACCTTCTGTCCGCCCGCACCGCTCGCACGGTACACTTCCATCTTAATATCGTCCGGGTTGATTTCCACGCTGAGGTCCTCGTCAATCTCCGGAATAACCTCCAGAGAGGAGAATGAGGTGTGGCGGCGGCCTGCGGAATCGAACGGCGAGACGCGCACCAAACGGTGAACGCCCGCTTCACTCTTCAAAAAGCCATAAGCATTTTCTCCCTCGACAAGGATGGAAGCGCTCTTCAGGCCCGCTTCGTCGCCCTCAAGGTAATCGAGCGTAGAAACCTTAAAGCCGTGACGCTCACCCCAACGGTTGTACATACGGAACAGCATCTCGGCCCAGTCCTGTGCCTCCGTGCCGCCGGAACCCGCATGGAACGTCAAAATCGCGTTCTTACTGTCATATTCGCCGGTGAGAAGCGTTGTCAGACGCATCGTCTCAATCTCTTTGCCGATGGCCTCCACTTCCTCCTGTGCCTCCGGCAAAAGAGAAAGGTCTTCTTCCTCATTGCCCATTTCAATGAGCGTCAGCGTATCTTCGCAGCGGGAAACAAGGTTCAGGTACGTCTCGTCCTTCTGTTTTAACGCAGCAGTCTTCTGCAAAATCTTCTGTGCAGATTCCATGTTGTCGTAAAAGCCCGGCTCCGCCGCCTTGTTTTCCAGCATCTCCACTTCTTCACGCAGTCTTTCAAGGCCCAGCGCGTCCTTCAATTCATCCAGCGCCGCCTGCTTTTCATTCAGTTCATGTTTTAATACTTCATATTGCAGCATACGTTTTCGTTACCTTTCAAAAATATCCGTCCAAACCCGCCTTCAAACATTTCACGGCGGCGTTCAGCTTAAATGTGCGCAAATCTCTGTTTATTATAATAGATAACCCGCCGTTTGTAAATAGAAAAAATGCGGGAAAACGCACGGTTTCGCTGAAATCTTTATATTAGCCTTTTTTGAAGTTTTACTTCGTTTTCTCGCTGAATTATTAACAGTCTGAAAATTTGCACGCATTGCATTGCGATTGCGGGCATTTTGTAGTATTATATGAATAAGAAAATAATTCTGGCAGTATTCTGACCGTCTTTCGAATATTGCCAACCGAATTTTGGAGGTTCTGTTTTGGACTACAAAGGCATCAAGTGTCCCGTGTGCGACAAGCCGTTTACGGAAAATGACGATATCGTCGTTTGCCCGGTCTGCGGTGCACCGTACCACAGAGGCTGCTATAAAGAAAAAGGTGCGTGCATTTTCACAGATCTGCATGAAAGCGGCAAGACTTGGGCGCCGCCTGTTCCGCCGGACGCGCCGAACACGGCCAGTGAGCTTAAAGACAAGGAATGCCCGAACTGCGGCACCTTAAACGCCCACAGCGCGCTGTTCTGCAACATCTGCGGCACTTCCCTCACCGGCGCGCCGGATGAACACCGCAACACGGGCTACAACACGCAGCAAAATCCGAATAACGCGAACAATCCGAACGGCTATAACAATTACAATAACCCGTACGGCAGTTATCCCCCGCCGCAAAACAACGCAAACTATCAGAGCCGCGGCTTTGGCGGCGTGCCGTTCGCGTTCGACCCCATGGGCGGTGCAAATCCCGCGGAATTTGTTGCGGATAACGTCACCTACGGCGACGTCAGCAAGGTCGTGCAGCAGAATACGGCGTATTACCTTTCCGTGTTCCGCAATATTAAGTCTTTCGGGCGCAGCAAGTTCAATTTCAGCGCGTTCCTGTTCTCCGGCGGCTGGCTCCTGTATCGCAAGCAGTACAAGGCGGGCATCATCACAACGACAATCATGTTCCTTTTATATATCGCGAACCTGATGCTCTCGTGTTTCGTCGTCAACCCCATCACGACGCACGTCATCGATAACGCCGGCGTGTCTTCATCGGATCTCAGCTACGTGCAGCTTGCAAACCTGCTTTCGCAGTACTTGATGGATAACCCCTCACAGTATCTTTTGTTCTGCCTGCCGCTTTTGTGCAGCGCCCTGATGCTCGGCATTATGATCTTCGTCGGCGTGCGCGCAAACCGCATGTATTTAAATCACTGTGTCCACACCGTGCAGGAGATTAAAAGCGTCAGCAATACGGAAACCGACCTTTCCGCAGAATACACCGCACGCGGCGGCGTGAACGTTGTCGTAACGTTCTGCCTGCTCGCCTGCTACATGATCCTGCGTTGGATCCCGCTCTTTTTGACTTGATTCCAGCTTAAAAGCGACATTACCGCTTACGGCTTCACGCGGTAATGTCGTTTAAGAATAGAACCCCTTTGGAAAATAGGAAGTATATTTGGAGGTATTGATTTATGAAAACCGTCAGAAAAGCCGTCATCCCCGCAGCAGGCCTTGGCACACGCGTGCTCCCGGCATCGAAAGCGATGCCCAAGGAAATGCTGCCCATTGTGGATAAGCCCGCTATCCAGTTTATTGTGGAGGAAGCGGTCCGCGCCGGCATTACGGATATTCTCATCATCACAAACCGCGGCAAATCCATCATGGAAGATCATTTCGACCGCGCCCCGGAGCTTGAGGAGCGTCTGCTCGCAAGCGGCAAAAAGAAGTGTACGATGAAGTTGTGAACCTTGCGCACTTTGCAAACATCACCTACATCCGCCAGAAAGAGACGCGAGGTCTCGGCCACGCCATCTCCTGTGCCAAAGCATTTGTCGGCGATGAGCCATTTGCCGTTCTCTACGGCGATGACGTCATCCTCGGCGAAGATCCCGCCTGTGGCCAGCTCATCCGCGCTTATAACGAGACCGGCAAGGGTGTCGTCGGCGTGAAAGAGGTCAGCGAAGAAGCCATTCAGCGCTACTCCTCCCTCAAGGTAGAGCCTTTGCACGATAACTGGTTCACCTGCACCGATATGATCGAAAAGCCGAGTAAGGATAAGATTATGTCGCTTTACTCCATCCTCGGCCGCTGCGTATTGCCGCCGCAGATTTTTGACATTCTCGCCCACACCGCACCCGGCGCCGGCGGCGAAATTCAGCTCACCGATGCCATGTGTGAGCTTGCCCGCACCGAAAGCATGATCGCCGTCGATTTCACCGGCAAGCGCTACGATATGGGCAATAAGCTCGGCGTCATGCAGGCACAGGTAGAGGTCGCCTTAAAGCACCCCGAGATTGGCGAAAGCTTCCGCGCCTACCTTAAAGAGCTTGCCAAAACACTTTAAATGTAAAGTTGATTCACGTTACACGTATGTAAAGTCCATTCACTTTGTAAAGTCAGTCAACTTTACAAAGTGCCTATATCGAATTTGATTTTCCAAAAATCCGCCGAGTTCCAAGATTTTTCTTGACTTTGCGGATTTTTATGTTATAATACTTTTGTTAGTTTGTGCTTATGCGTTTTGTGTAACACAAATGACAATCCTTGCTCCGTTTAAAAGTACGGGGCCAAAGTCCAAAAGGAGGTGCAAACCATGACAGAGGTAGTAAAGAACAAGTACGAGACCGTTATCGTTCTCTCCGCAAAGCTCGGTGAGGAAGGTAATGCAGAGCTGGTCGAAAAGTTCAAGGCATTGATTGCAAAGCACGGCACTGTCGAGAGCGTTGACGAGTGGGGTAAGAGAAGACTCGCGTATCCGATCAACAAGGAAACCGAAGGCTACTACACCCTCGTAAACTTCGAGAGCACGCCGGACTTCACCGCTGAGCTGGACAGACGCTATAAGATCACTGACGGCGTTCTCCGTTCCATCATCGTGAAGAAAGATCCCCGTTTTGCAACCGCTGCTGCAAAGCCGCGTAAAGCCGCTGAGCCGAAGCCGATCGACGTTGAGGCTGTCGCAGCCGAGGCTGTCGAAGCAAACGAGTCCGCTGCTGAGTAAGTTTTTTAAAACGAAAGAGAGTTGTTACCTATGTTGAATGTTGCAGTTGTTATGGGCAGACTGGTTGCCGATCCTGAGCTTCGCCACACCCCGAGCGATGTTGCCGTTACCAGCTTCACGCTGGCGGTAGACCGCTCCTATGTTAAGTCCGGCACAGAACGTCAGGCTGATTTCATTGATGTTGTCGCTTGGCGCAGCACCGCGGATTTTGTATGCAAATACTTCCGCAAGGGCCAGATGATGGCGGTTCACGGTTCCATTCAGACACGCACATATACAGATAAGGACGGCAATAAGCGCAAGGCGACTGAGATTGTTGCGAACGATGTCAATTTTGCGGATTCCAAACGCAGTGACAGCGGCGCAAATTACGGTGCCCCCTCCGCCCCGTCTTACGGCAATAATTACGGAAGTAACAGCGCAGCCGGAAATGAAATGCAGCGCCCGGCTTACAGCGAACCCGCTCCCACCTATTCAAGTGGTAACAGCGGAGATTTCGAGGAGATCATCGGGGACGACGACCTGCCGTTCTGATGATCTAACAACGACTAAGATAAGGAGGCTTTCGCAATGGCAGACAGACCGGAGAGAGATAATCGCCGCGGTGGTCGCAAGGGCCGCAGAAAAGTATGCAGCTTCTGCGTTGACAAAGCGGATTACATCGATTACAAGGATGTTGCCAAGCTTCGCCGTTTTATTTCTGAAAGAGGCAAGATCCTCCCCAGAAGAGTTACGGGAACTTGTGCACATCATCAGCGTGGCCTGACAGTCGCTATCAAGCGTGCTCGTCACCTCGCTCTCCTGCCCTTCAGCAGCGACTGATCGTGCAGATCTAATATCAGCGTACAAGGGAGATTTTCGTCGGAAGGTCTCCCTTTTGCTATCCCCCATTGATTTGCAAAACCCGCACTCTGTGCCTTTAACGGTACAGAATGCGGGTTTCTTTTAATTTACTTGAACCGTCATCAGAACAGACGAATGATCTTGCCGCCGCAGCCGCAATGGTACCGCTCCGGATGCTGCACCACTGCCGTGAGTTTCATGCGCGGAAACTGCCTTTTGCATTTTTGTACATTGCAGCATATATTTCACCGGTTTCTCCTCGTACTCCACAAGTGCTTCCTTCGTCGTTGCCGTAATGCAGTAGCTATACGCGTTGTTCATCTTACCTGCGTATGTCTTCCAAAGGAGCTTGTGATTCATGCGAGCGCGGGCACGTGTGCAAAAGCTCATGCGCCAAAACTACTGCGCACACGAATTCTCGTCCTTGTCCTCCAAATACGCTAGAGACCTCGATTCGATATTCATATTTTTCGCCATGTAATCGCATACAGCGACCGTAGCGTTTTTTTGCGCGCGTGTTGATCTGCACCTCCGGCTCGATGTTGCCCGAGACCCGGGATATCCAGCGCACGCACTTCTTCGTAGATTTCTTTCATCAATGCGTTATAATCATACTTCATAAAGTTTCCTCGCGTTTTCTTATTTTACTACTATCTACTACGAAAGAAAAGTGGTATAATTTAAAGGAAAATCGGTTTTCCTATCAAGTTTTTCGGAGGAATTTTCATGAAGTATTATTCGATCGGCTACGCCGTCAACGACGGTTTGCCGGAAGTTACACGCGAAGATGTACAGAAGCTCACCCACATGAACCTTGCGTTCGGTCTCATCAGCGAAAACGGCCTTTTGGATCTGCACCAGATGACACATCTCGATCTCATCCCGCAGTTCCGCGATTGGAACCCCGCTCTGCGCGTAGTGCTTTCCGTCGGTGGCTGGGGCGCGGGCGGCTTCTCCCTCATGTCCCGTACCGAAGAAGGCCGCCGCGCATTTGCGGAGTCTTGCCGCAAAGCCGTGGAGGAGTATCACCTCGATGGCATCGATATCGACTGGGAATACCCGTGCAGCGACCAAGCTGAGATTGACTGTGACTCGAGCGATAAACAGAACTACACAAAGCTCCTGCAAGCTCTGCGCGACGCCCTTGGCATGAACCGCATCGTCTCCACCGCTGTCGGCGCAGGTGATTATTTCCCGGAAAACACCGAAATGGACAAGGTCGCCGAGATTGTCGATTACGTGCAGCTCATGACCTACGACATGCGCAACGGCTTCACGCATCAGGCCGGCCACCACGCCTCCCTCAGTGCAAGCCGCGGCGATACGAGCAATACGAATACGCGCTACATCGTCGAGCTGTTCCACAACGCCGGTGTGCCGTACAATAAGCTCGTCGTCGGCGCAGCATTCTAC
>ENA-OQKL01000633-OQKL01000633.1-human-gut-metagenome-genome-assembly--contig:-NODE-633-length-10713-cov-4.030134_pt1 | contig 10713 bp, 10 predicted proteins | sample MGYA00242779_ERZ504800 | MGnify/ENA primary metagenome ERZ504800 (study PRJEB26092, sample SAMD00036410) | human gut metagenome | host: Homo sapiens | study: EMG produced TPA metagenomics assembly of... | reverse complement strand
GAAGACGGCACGGCAGACCAGTATTTGTTTGGACCGTAAACGAGCTTAAAAAGCAACGGGGTACGCCCAGTATGAGATCAGCAATTTTGCGCGGCCGGGCAAAGAGAGCCGACACAATTTGCAGTATTGGCGGTGCGGGGAATATTTCGGGACTCGGTCCCGCGGCGCACTCCTTTATGGAGGGCAGGCGATTTTATTTCCCACGCGAGTTTAGAGGGCGTTTTTAAACGGCAATGTGACCCACAGACGACGGCGCGGGCGGCGGTTTTTCGGAGTTTGCGATGCTGTCGCTTCGGCTGACCGAGGGGCTGCAAAGAAAGATTTGCGAGACACGATTTGAAAACGGCGGTGCGCTGTTTGACGGGGTTCTGGAAGGTTGTAAGCACTTGCCGAAAAATCTGATACATGCAGATTACGAGCGAATTTCGCTGACCGCGGAAGGCTTTTTGGTCTCCAACGCGATTTTGGCGGAAATTTTGCCGGGATAAAGAAAATTCTCCTTTGGCTGCGGAGCCGAGGGAGAATTTTTTCTATGCTTATTTACTTTTCTTTTCCCTGAAAATCAAGCGAAAAATCAGGCGGACGAGCGGGCTACAGTAAAACATTTGCCACAGCACGGCGCACGGGAAGTTCATGCCCCATGTCTGAATAAACGTGCCGAAAGTGTGGGTGTCTTTAAAAAGCATGGTCGCAATCAGGCTCATGAAGCAGCACAGGTCGTCCGTGGCGGTCTTGAATTCCGGCGAAACGCGACCAACTTTATTTATCGTTTGGATTATGGCACAACAAAAGCTCTGCGGCAACGGGGTGCGGCAGAGCTTTGTTTATTCGATCGATTTTAAGGATTCCGCCATGTCGATTTTGGTAATTTTCTTGCGCATGACGAGGTCGGTGATAACCGTGAACAGCACGACCATGACAACGGTCAAAAGGAAGCTGACGGGTGCGATGACAGCTTTGAAAGAGACCATATCGACGCGGATCTGCATGAGCACAAATGTGTGCAGCAGAACGCCGAGCGGCAGGCCGACGACGATGCCCATCATGGACAAAATGATATTTTCACGGAACACATACGCGCCGGTTTCCCTGGAATGGAAGCCGAGCACCTTGATGGTGGCAATTTCCCTGACGCGTTCGGTCAGATTGATGTTGCCGAGGTTAAACAGGACGATGAACGCGAGTGCGCCGGCGGAAATGAGCACGAGCGCAACGACATAGTTTAGGCTCTGCATCATTTGGTCAATCATATTGCGCGTATCGGTGACGACGGAAACGGAGGATACGCCGTCCGTTTTGGAGAGTGCAGCGGAAAGCGCATATTCGTCTGCGCTGTCGTTTACGCGCAGCAGGAGCGTTTTCGGCTCGTAGCCCTTATCGGCGATCATGGCGTACGTTTCGCCCGTCATGTAGAGGTAATTTTGCACGTAGTTTTCAACTAAACCCGCGACCTTGAGCTCGGCTTTTTCCGTGTCCGAAACGGAAACGGTGACGGTATCGCCGGTTTTGATATCGGTGAGCTCGGCGAGTTTTTCGGTGAGCAGCACTTCGCCTTTGCCGGGGTAGGGTACGGTCTCGCCATCGATATGCAGATCGAAAATGTCGGTGATGGCGGGATCGTCGGACGCGACGATGTAAGCGGATTTTGTGATGCTGCCGCCTGTGACGTCACCGGAGGTCATCTGCACGGCGGTGGCGGCGTCAAGTTCCGATTTGTGGTCGCTTTCGACTTCGTTGATTTTATCTTCGGTCAGCGTATCGGAGAACTGGGCGCTGACATCGTATTTTTGAATATCATCAAACTGGAAGTTTGCAATGTTCGCGACGGAATCATGGATACCGAAGCCGGTGAGCACCAGCGCGGTGCAGCCCGCAATGCCGAGAATCATCATGATCATGCGCTTTTTAAAGCGGAAAATGTTGCGCAGGGAGACCTTGTGCAAGAATTTCAGGCGCTTCCACAGCGGCGTGATGCGCTCGAGAAAAATGCGCTTGCCGACGGCCGGGGTCTTCGGGCGGATGAGGTTTGCGGGCATGTTCTGCATCTCGATGCGCAGGGCTAAATATGTGGTGCCCGCCGAGCATAAAAGCGACGCCGCAAGCGCGATGACAAACAGCACGGGGTCATACAGTAGGACGAAACCCGGAATGCGATACAGCATGCCGTAGGCTGTCCAGATGACGAACGGGAAAACATAACCGCCCGCAAAATAGCCGATGACACAGCCGAGTGCGGCGGCGCTGCCGGAATAGAGCAGGTATTTTGCGAGGATGGAGCCGCGGCTGTACCCGAGTGCGCGGAGCGTGCCGATCTGTGTACGTTCATCGTCGATCATACGGGTCATGGTGGTGGAGCAGACGAGCGCCGCGATGAGAAAGAAGAAAATGGGGAAGACCCCCGAGAGCTTTTCGACGATGGTGGAATCGCTTTCAAACGAGACGTAGCCGGCGTTTGTGTCACGTGTTAAAACGTAGAGCTCCGGCTTCTTTAAATCGGCGAGCTCTTGTTTGGCGTCGGCGATTTTCTGTTTGGCGTCGGAGATTTGCTCGTCAAATTCCTTTTTGCCGTCCTCGTAGTCTTTAAGGCCGTCTTCGTATTCGGCTTTGCCGTCGGCGAGCTCTTTTACGCCGTCGTTGTATGAAGCGAGGCCCTCGTTGTATTCTTTGATGCCGTTTTGAAACGTGATGAGCGAAGCATACGCTTCGTCAAGCTTTGCAGTTTGCGTTTTTCTCTGATATTCAAGTTGTGCTATGCCGTCGGTGTAATCGTTTTGGCCGACATCGAGCAGCGTGCGCATTTGCGAGAGGGCGGTTTTCGGCTTCATCGAGCTGCTCGCCGGTCTCTGTGAGCTGCGCTTCCTGCGCGGTGAGGGCGGCATCCTGTTCGTTTAATACGGCTTCGGCATCGTCGAGCTGCGTCTGATTTTGATTCAAAGCGGCGCGCTGCATATCGAGCGCCGTTTGCTGCGCTTCGGCTTCTGCCGGGTCGAGCGTATCTTTTACGGCATCAAGCTGCGCCTGCGCTTCGTCGAGTGCGGCAAAGCCCGCCGTGAGCTGCGCTTTTTTCTCGTTTAAGTCGGCGCGTGCGGCGTCAATTTGTGTGCGGGCGTCCTTTGCGGCGGTAAGACCCGCTTCATACTGCTCTTTGCCGGATGTGAATTCGGCATATTTTTCAGTGTAGAGCTTTTCGTTTTCCTGCAGCTGCGCGTAACCGGCGTCGATCTGCGCCTGACTCTCCGCAAGGGCATCCTCTAATTGCTGCTTGCCGCTGTAATATGCGTCAAAGCCGCTTTGCAGGGCGCTTTCCCACGAAGTGAAGTCGGGCTGAATTTGCTCTGCGCCTGCATCCAACTGTGCTTTGGCATCGTCCAATTGCTTTTTCGCGTCGAAAAGTTTCGCTTCGCCGGAGGTGATGGTCTCTTTTGCATCGTCAAGCTGTGCTTTGGCGTCGTCAAGCTCCGTTTCGGCTTCGGCTTTTTTGTCGTTCAGTTCGTTCTCGGCGTCTGAAATTTCGGCTTTGCCGTCGGACGTGAGACGATCAAAACGCGCGTTGACGGAAGCGGTGGCGGCGGCTTCGACAGTATCGGAGAACGTATCGATGTAATCGTCGTAATCGTCGCTGTATAGCGGGAATTCATCGGTGCAGGTAACGTATAATTCTGTGTAATACTCGAAATCGAAGCCGTCCTCCGGGATGAGAACGAAGCCCTGCAGCGTGCCGTCGCCAAGCGACGTGGTGCCGCGCAGCGTGTGGATGTACAGCGGAGAATCTGCAAGGCCGACCACGGTGTAGGTGCTGTATTTGAAGCTTTTCTTCGTATCTTCGTCGTTGGAGTCGGAAATTTCGATCGTTTGTCCAATCATGTCTTCCGAAAAGCGACTGGAATCTATAAGGCACTCACTGCCGTTTTCAGGCATACGTCCGGCAGTGAGCACAGGCTCGTTGATGTTATCTGTCAGCATATGTGCACGGTAAACGCGCTCTTTGCTGTCGTGCTGCCAGATGAAATCGGCATTCACACTGCCTGCGGCGGCAACCACACCGTCGGCTTTCTGCACGGCGGCAACGTCGTCCGCATCAAAGCCGATGGTGGAGATGAGGCGAAGATCGTAGAGCTTCGTGTTTTTTATATAGGCGGTCTCGGTGGCGGACATGATGGGACGGGTATCTCGCAGACCCGTGAGAAACGCCACGCCCAGCATAATGATGAGCAGGATAGCGATATATCGCCCAAGGCTGCCCGAAATGCTGCGCCGCGTGGTTTTTTCTGAGTGCTTTTGTCATGCGTTTTCCGGCTCCCTTCGCGTTACCATTCAAGCTGTTCCACGGGCGTGATGTGCTCGTTCATGCGAACGGAGTAAATGTGGCCGCGTTTTTACGCGGATGATGCGGTCTGCCATGGCGGCAAGCGCCGCATTGTGCGTGATGATGACGACGGTCATGCCGTCGCGGCGGCAGGTATCCTGCAAAAGCTTTAAAATAGATTTGCCGGTCTCGTAATCGAGTGCGCCGGTGGGCTCGTCGCACAGAAGGAGCTTCGGCTTTTTGGCGAGTGCGCGGGCAATGGAAACACGCTGCTGTTCACCGCCCGAGAGCTGTGCGGGAAAGTTCTGCATGCGGTCATGGAGACCGACGGCGCGGAGCACGTCTTCGGCGGGGATGGCATCGGTGCACAGCTGTGCCGCAATTTCCACGTTTTCGAGCGCCGTTAAATTCGGGATAAGGTTATAAAATTGGAAGACGAAGCCGATGTCATAGCGGCGGTAGTTTTCAAGCTGGGTGCGGTTAAAGTGGCTGATGTCGCGTCCGTCCATGCGGACGGTGCCTTTAGACAGCGTATCCATGCCGCCGAGGATATTTAAAAGCGTCGTTTTTCCCGCGCCGGATTCACCGACGATGACGCAGAATTCGCCCTTTTGAATTTCAAAGCTTGCATCGGTTAAGGCGTGCACCTCTACATCGCCGGTTTTATAAATTTTCGATACATTTTCAAATTCTACAAATGCGCCCATCGTACCGTCTCCTTATACTGCATTGGTTTCTATATTAAAGTATAACAGAAGCGCGGGAAAAAGTCATGGACAGAATATGAAAATTCAGTTGATTTTTAGAAGGTATTTTTGGCTTTTGCGGGCGAATGCGGCTTTGCGGAGACGAGATCTTTCTTTATGGCGCGGTAAAGGAGTAAGATGGCTAAAAGTGTGGAGAAAATATCGGCGGCGGGTGCGGCGTAAAACACGCCGAAAAGACCGAACATACCATGGAGAGAAAGCAGAAGCGGTACATAAACGGCACCCTGCCGCAGAACGGAAAGCACGGAAGCCTGCACCGCTTTGCCGACGGACTGGAGGTAATTGACCGCAAGATAATATATACCGATAAGCGGCATGCCGAGGAGACCGAGCGCCGTGATGTGCGCGGCGGAAGCGACGAGAGCTTCGTCCTTTAAGAACAGGCCGCAGATAGGAAAGCGGAAAATGAAGCAGACGACGCTTAACACGATGCCGAGAGAGACCGCCAAAATGCCGCTTTTGCGGAAGGTCTCGCGCAGGCGGGCAGTGTTGCCCGCGCCGTAAAGATATGCGAACATGGGCTGCACGCCGAGGGCAATGGCCATGACGACCATGGCGACGATCATGCCCGCTTTGCCGCCCGCGCCCATTTCGGCGACAGTATCGGCCCCATAGGCGATGACAATGCGATTTGTGATCGTGTTGACGGCACTCATCAAAAGGTTGCTGACAGAGCCCGGAATGCCGAGCGTAAAAATTTCACGGAAGACATGCGGCATGTGGAATGCTTTGCGCATGTTGAGCGTTAAAATGGTATTGCGGCGGCGAAGATAAAAAAGCAGGCCGAGCGCGGTTAAAACATTGCCGAGAACCGTTGCGATGGCGGCACCCTGCACGCCGAGGTTCAGGCCGGAGATGAAAAGTGGGTCAAGTATAATATTGGTGACAGTGCCGAGCATATTGAGCATGACGGCAACCTGCACGGCACCTTCGGCGCGGACAAGGTTTGCGAATACATTGGAAAAGACCACCACGGGCGTGCCGAGCGCCAGAATCTGAAGGTACTGCGCGGTGTAGTCCCACGTGGCGGCATCGGCGCCGAAAAAGTGCAGGAAGGCGTTCGGGAAAAGGAGCGCGGCGCCGCCGAGCAGGACGCCGGAAGCAAGGCTTAAAAGCGTACATGCGGCGCTTGCGGATTTGGCTTTTTCGGTGTCTTTTGCGCCGAGCGCTGTCGAAATCACGGTGCAGCCGCCACCGCCGATCCATGTGCCGAGCGTCATCTGCAATAAAAAAAACGGCGACGCGAGCGAAACGGCGGCGACCTGTGCCGCGATGCCGGTTTGCCCGACGAACACCATATCGGCCATGTTGTAGACGGTCATGACGAGCATAACGACAACGGTGGGCAGGCACATCTTGAAAATGGATTTCCACACGGGTGCGCGCTCAAAAAGTTCTTCGGTTTTCACGAAAATTCCTCCTTGATTTTATGTTTGCAATGCGCTACTATAAAGTCAACACTTGTTCTGTTAATACAAGCATAACACGTGGAGATTTGGAAAACAACCGCTAAAAACACGATGAGTGTTGTGTTAATGGAGGGCAAAATGAACACAAGAAAAACGAGCGATTTGCGGAGACCGACCGGCGCATCCGCAAGGCGTTTACGAAAATGGTGACTCAATTAAAAAAACAAATCAAATTTCCGTGCCGGGAAATTTGTGAGGCGACGGGCATCAACCGCTCATCGTTTTACCTGCACTATGCGGACATACCCGCGCTGATAACAGCGATCGTAGAGGAGAAATGGACGGAGTCCGTAGAGCGGATACACGAAGAGATGCACGGCGACCCGAATATCTTCTCCGAAGCATATGTGGCGGCGACGCTGCGCGAGGCAAAGCGCGACAGGGCGTTTTACCGGGCGTATTTTGAGAAATTCGGCACGGCAGAACTGGAAAAAGGCTATCAGACGCTGTTTGAAAACGTCTTCAAGCCTTTTTTTCGGCGGCTCGGCATCGAGAGCGAGCACTGCATGGAATATCATTTTGAATTTGTGAAAGCGGGGTACTTTGCCGTGACGCGCAAGTGGCTTTTGTACGGCTGCCCGGAAACGCCGGAAGAAATGGCGAAGATCATAAAAAGAAGTATGGCGGCGATACCCGATGACCTGCCGCCGGTCCCGGACGAATTCTTTATTTGAAAAGCTCGGGGTGCATGCGCACATAGTGGAATAAGTACTGCTGCGCGATGCCGGCGTTTTCACCGAAATCTGCGGGGGAAAGCCTCGGCAAAAGCAATACGGCGCGCTTCATCCACACGTCCATCGGGAAGCACTCCGTGCGGTGCAGACCGTAGAGCAAAGCGCAGTCCGCGACTTTTGGGCCGACGCCTGAAATCGTCTGCAATTTTGCTTTGGCATCGGGAAGCGGCATTTTGCGCACGGCTTCTAAATCGATCTCGCCGGAAGCGATGCGCTTTGCGGCATCGATGAGATATTTCGCGCGAAAGCCCGCGCGCAGCGGAGCGAGGTCTTCCGGCGTGCAGGAGGCCAATTTTTTCGGTGCCGGGAATGCGTAGCGGGTCTCGTTATGATAAAGAAACGGCTCGCCGAAATGCAGACACAAGCGCTCTATAATGCCCTTGATGCGCGGAATGTTGTTGTTCTGCGAGATGATGAACGAGCACAGCGCCTCAAACGGCTCCTGCTTTAAAATGCGGATGCCGCCCGCGAATTCGGCGGCTTCTTTCAGCGCGGGGTGCAGAGCGGAAAGCACTTCGCGGGACTTTTTGTAATCTGTGTTAAAATCGAAATAATCAAACCAAATGTCACGAAATTCCTGCTCGGTGCAGTCTAAAACGAGGTCGTTATTTTCATCTTGATAGACGGTCAGCCCGCGGGAAAATGCCACACCGCGCCATGCGGGAATGTTGTTTTCAAGTGTGACGGGATAAAAGCGGAACGACTGCCCACAGTCGAGCGTTTGGGCGAGGTTTAAAACGCCATCGGGCGGGGTGAAGCGCATCAACGGTTTTTGCCTTCCGTTTTGGTGGTGACGGTGGGCTCTCGGCTCGTCAGATACGTGATGGCACGCTCAATGGCATCGCGGGAATTGCCCCAGTCGCCGCCCGCATTGCGGTAATCGAACATGCGGCAGAAATGGGTGGTGTCGGCCTTGACGGTATCGAGATAGTTTTTCGCAAGGCGCTTGGTTTCTGCCGCAAACGGCTGAAAGTTTTTACGCGGCATTTTCTGCGCAGCAGCCAAAATGAAGCTGTAATGCGGCAGGCAGATGTGCGTCTGCTCGCTGTACAGTGTGCGGAACTCCGGCTCACTCTGCCAGAGCTTGATAACCGTGGCGCTGAGGTGCTGCATGTTTTTCTCAACGTTTTCGCAGACAAAGCAGCTGTGCGCACGGCGATCTGCGGCGGCGAGAATTTTTTTCGGCGCGAGCTTGTCGTCCTCGGGCAGGATCTCTTTGCCGGCTTCGTCTAAGAGACTTTCGAGAATAAGGGCGACGGACAGGCGGCTGCCGCGCTGTAAGATCTGCTCAAAATGTTGGTGGCAGAAGCCGAGGCGGTTCGTTTCCACGCGCACGTCGGGCTCCATCATGGCCGCGCCGGTAATGTAGGTGGCCATGCGGTCCTCGAGCATGTCGCGCATGCGGCAGAACGGGCAGCCGTCCTTCGGCTCGAAAATTTCACTGATCGGTATAGAGCAAATGTCTTCACGCATTTTGGGTTCCTCTTTTCTTATAGTTGTATACAGTGCATGTTTATCCGAAAAATGTCTTTTGTTTTAATTGCCGTGGCTTACGGTTTGTGCGGCCCCGCTTTTTTGTGGGACACGTCTAAAAAGTGCGCAGCTTTCCGGTGTCTTTCTGCTCGCTATTTTCATTTTACACGATTTTAGGTGAAAAAACAACCGTGTAAAGCTTGCCGCCTTGCTTTTTTTCACAAAATGTGCTTAAACGGAAAATCTCGCCGCCTAGGATTTCGCCTAAATCGTTCTAATTTGGAATAAAAACGCTGTTTTTCGCAAAAACACCATATATAGGGACATTTTTTCGGGCAAACACAAGGCTTTTCACGCAAATTTTACACACGGTTTATAGTGAGTATTCTGTGAAAAAACGGTAAAAAGCGGCATTTTCGACGGAATAGTTTACATAATATTTTACATTGTGAAAAGCTGTGGAAAGTAAAAAGAGCACCGAAAGCGGGTTTTTAACACTTTCCACAGAGTTTTCCACAGCTTAAACGGAAAACGCTGTGGAAAGCTCGCTGTGTGTATACTTCTGCCGTGCATATTACAGATTGTATAAATGTAAAGGCCAGCTCATATACAGCAAGATGTGAGAAGATATGCAACCCGAATGAATAATTATGCCGAGCAAAATGAACACGCAAAAGCACCGTCAAAATGACGAAAAGAGCGCGGCGAAAAAACTGCCCAAAAACACGGCGGTTTTAGGCGCAAAAACCGCCTGCAAAAACCGCGCTAAATTGCGCGTTTCGGTTGCAATGGCAAATATAAGTATGTTATAATCTACTATATACTGCGATAGTATTGCGAATTTCGGCCGCAGACGTGTTCTGAAGCCGCGGAAAGGAATAGGTTTGTTCATGGAAAACGAGAGAGAAAGAGATGTCATAGCAGGGCGCAATGCCGTTACGGAGGCGCTTAAAGCGGGCAGACCCATCGACAGCATCCTTGTGCGGCGCGGGGAGAAAAACGGTTCGGTATCGTCCATTCTCCGCATGGCAAAGCAGGCGGGCATCCCGGTAAAGGAAGTGGATTCCCGTAAGCTGGACGGCATGTGCGGCGGCGAAAACCACCAGGGTATCATCGCTATGGCGGCGGTGCACGCGTTCTCCGAGGTAGAGGATATTTTTGCGCTGGCGGAAAGCCGAAACGAGCCGCCGTTTATCCTTGTGTGCGACGAGATTGCGGACCCGCATAACCTCGGCGCGATCCTCAGAACGGCGGAATGTGCGGGCGCACACGGCGTTGTTATCCCGAAGCGCCGCAGCGTTGGCCTTACGGCGGCGGTCGGCAAGGCTTCTGCGGGCGCGGTGGAATACGTCCCCGTGGCGCGTGTGACGAATATTGCGGTATTTCTTGAGGAGATCAAAGCGCGCGGCGTTTGGGTATACGCCGCGGATATGGACGGCACGGATTGGTGCCAAACCGATTTCTCCGGCCCGGCAGCGCTTGTTGTCGGCTCCGAAGGCTTCGGCGTGTCCAGACTTGTGAAAGAAAAATCGGATTTTATCGTTTCTCTGCCGATGAAGGGCAGAATCAATTCGCTGAACGCTTCGGTGGCCTGCGGCGTGCTTTGCTATGAGATTGCGCGGCAGCGCGCGGGCATCAAGGCCAAGGGCTGAGGCGAAAAAGAAAGGACCCAAAACCATGAACGATGAGAACAAATTCTCGGTGGACGAGATATTGGAAGCGGAGCGCAAGGCGAAAGCCAACGGCGCGCCGGAAGAGTCGGAAAAAACAACGCCCGGGGTGACGGAAGAACCCGACGCTGTGACGGAGCCTGAAACGGAGCAGCCCGTAGAGGAAGCCTCGGCAGAGGTAGCACAGCCCGCGCCGGAAGCGGAACCGCAGCCGGTGGAGGTGCAAGAAGACTCCCCGTGGGATACCTACGAGGAGGAAGAAGAGCCCGGAAAGAAAAAGAAGAACAAAAAAGA
>ENA-OQKL01000631-OQKL01000631.1-human-gut-metagenome-genome-assembly--contig:-NODE-631-length-10733-cov-1.857439_pt1 | contig 10733 bp, 14 predicted proteins | sample MGYA00242779_ERZ504800 | MGnify/ENA primary metagenome ERZ504800 (study PRJEB26092, sample SAMD00036410) | human gut metagenome | host: Homo sapiens | study: EMG produced TPA metagenomics assembly of... | reverse complement strand
GGCAAGAAGCTGCTTGGCACCCTGCGCGACATCCTCCAGGCCGAAAGGAGTGGTCGCGGCCGTATCGTACCAACTGCTGCATCAGGGTGTCGGCCTTCTCCGCACTGCCGAGCATGGTCTGAAACGACACCTCCAGCTGCTGGAACTCGCCGCGTACCTTGGTGATGTTCGACACCAGCTCCTTGATAGTAAAGGCGGCTGCCAGCTTGCCGACGGTGTTGTTCAACAGGGAACCGCTCCTGTCAAGTTCCCGGATCTGTCTGTTGGCGGACGATGCCTGCTGGGTACATCCGCTCGATCTTGCCCACGGCCTTGTCAAGACGGGCGCTCAAATGGTCCACCATAAGGAATTCTATTTGTACCGGTTTCATCTATTTTAGCTTGCTTTGAAAAAATCCTACTATTCCATCCGCTTCATCCTCGGCGCTCCGCTCATCCGCAGGACCGGAAGATCCGGACTTGTCACGGACATACCGGGGAGCGTCACTAAGCATCATGATCAGGGTCTGGTAATTCACCTTGTTCAGTATATAGTCCACGCTCCAGCCGGTGGCACTGGCAATCTGCCACACAAAACCGAAAGGGCTATGGGAGCCTTCATAACGGCTCTTTAACTCCCCTTCTTTCTTTGGCTCAGTCTCAAGCTCATCGGATTCGTCCGCTCGGCTGATCTGATAATAGGTATAAAAGGGTCGGTACCCATCAGGCTGACAAAACGCTTGATCGCACCCACCAGATAACGCTGTTCCATGAAGTTCCTTATGAGCCATGCCACCGGGCGCAAAAGCACGCGGCGGCTGAAAGGGCCACGACAAAGGGTATAGGCCACCATACGGCTCACCGCCTTGCCGTGAGAGGCCAGAAACTGCATTTCCTCCTCCTTGCTGAACCCCCACATCTCCTCACTGGTGATCCCCATCGACAAATATGTCCGGGCAAAAAGAATCTGACCGGACATATAAGGCCGCCTCATGGTCACGCGCAGCTCCAGCGGGGATTTCCTGAAAGGGATATGAAACGCTTTCAGCGGGACGCTCACACCGATATCCAGCAGCGCGTCCGCACCCTCACGCTGGATCTGCTTGATGACAGCTTCGTCCATACGCTACTCCTCGGCCGGGTTAGTGGAAGCAGCAGCGGCAGATTCAGCAGAAGGCAGTTTATACTGTTTCCACTCTTCCGGGATAGAATCCGTATTGAATACGCCATAGGGCTGGGAGCCGTCTTCCGGCATGGCCACTTCCAGCGTGCATTCGATTTTCGCCGTTTCTGTCAGGGTCAGCTTGCCGCCGAGATTGGAAAGTAGCGTGCCATTGGGAATCAGGATGCTCTGCCCCGAAACAAGGGCTATTTCCCACGGACCGGTCAGCAACACGGCTGCCGTCGGGGCCGTCCAACCAATCGGGGTTTTCTTTTCCGAGTCCTCTTCCTTGTAGTGCATGGTACCACCCAGCAAGCTATGCAGGTTTTCGTAGTTCAGCTGGATAACGTTGAACGTGGGGGCGATGCTGCCATTCGACTGGGGAATGATAAGCACCGGGGTTCCCGGCACCTGCTCCGCCTCGATTTTGGCGGATTCGGGTTTCTGCCCGCCCATGTCAAACGAATTCTTCTCTATGTAACCCACCACAAAGTCCTTGTATTTCACGGCACCGACGCCGTACATGAAATTCTTATTCATTGTTTCTTGATTTTGAAAGTTAATACTATGCCGGCAACACATCCGGTTATAAAACGCGGCCAGCGCTATTTTAACGGGACTAAAGCGACGTTCAAATTCCGTTTCAACTGTGAATGAGTCCTCATGTGTCTCATTACGGATACGGGTCAGTTCCTCCTCATAACACAGTACCAGCCGCTGGAGGCTGTCGCAGGATGCCTCCGCTATGATATTGCCGGCCGCATCGCTCTTCACCGTCAGGCCCGCCTGCCCGTTCCTGGAATGGTAGGACGAACCGGAGGGAAGTTTACGGAGGCTGTCCGGAGGGATCGTCAGGCTCACCGCCGATTTCGGAATCCCCGCCATCAACAGCCCCCGCCTCACGTTTGACACGTTGTCGGCGCTTGACGACAGGCTGCTGTTCCGGTTCACCTCCGTCCTGCTCTTTCGAGTACTCGCGCATCCCGTAAAGAACAGGACAATCATCATGATGCCTGCAACTGTTGGCAGTATCAATGGCTTTCCGGAGACGTGCCATTTCACGCCGGGTCGCCTGCAAAGCTTTCCTGTTTTCATTCAGTTCCTCTTTTAAGGGTTCTACAATATTCTCGATCAGGATACGGGTGGCATGTTCGGTGTTGTCAATCCGTACCGTCTCGGCTTCGGCGGTAGCCTTCTCCGCTTTCGCCCTCGCTTCCCTGACCGTTGATTTCAGGGTGATGATGGCTATTATCGTGGCTACCAGACCACCGCCCAGCACCAGATTCATGACTGCACTGAAGTCCATACGCACACTGGTCTTTCAGGTCAAAGCCTATTTGCCGACATCCTTACCCGCAAACAGTCCGATGAGCCACTGGACAAAGCCCGTATCGGCAACACCATTGGACACAAGGGACGCACCGAACCCATAACACAACGCGATATACCACGTGGCATCAGCGACAAAGCCCGCATCCAGCCACCATAAAAGCATGGCGGCCACAATGCCCACACACCAGCTGACAATCTGTGTCGCCAAGCCCTGCATTTTTGGAAACAGAGCCTTGATCCCTTCCGTGAGCAACACCACGCCACCGCAAAACCGGCAAAGGTGTGATCATCGCGCTATAATCGACTTCCGGTACTGTACCGGTCTGGGCAAAAGTTGCTGACACGAATCCGAGTATCAGCACAAAGAATAAAAGAAATCTTTTCATGTTGTTGTTGATTTATTGAGTTATACCTATTTGTTTAAGCCATCTCTGTACATCAAAACTGGGGCAGGCTTTGGCCGCCAGTTCATTGTGACCGACGATTCTCACATCGGGAAAACGACGGTGGAAATCCTTCACGTACTTCTCAAGCGCCTTTTTTTGCCAGGAGGTACGGGTGTCTGCAGGCGTTTTACCATCCTTTGCACACCCGCCGGCATAGACGATATGGCGGCTCACGGAATTGTAACCGGCCACGCCGTTGGTCACTTCCCACGGGTCCACATTCGCGTCCTCGTTATTGTTCACCAGGCGTTCCACTCCGCCGTTCAGATGGAACAGGTCGGTATATCCGACCTGCTTCCAGCCGCGGCCGCCCTTTGAGACGGGGTTCGTATGCCAGGCGCGAATCTCCGCACCGCTTACCTCACGCCCTTCAGGAGTGGCCGTGCAATGGATGACAAGATACTTCAGCTTTCCCATCACTCACCGCCTTCCTCTTCATCAACGGCCGCCTGGGACAGTGCTATCTCCACCTTCTTCTCCGGATCGGCGTCCAGGCCCAGTACAAGTGTGCCGGATACCGCCTTGCCGCTACTGTTCACACCGGCGGTGACCGTCAGAGAGCCATCGGTACCGACTGCCGTGAAACCGGCAGGAATGGAAACCACGCTGTAATCACCGGAGGCAGTGACCTTCACCTCCTTGCTCTCACCGGCGGCCTTGAAGGAAAGAGCGGCCGGATCGGCAGAAATGCTGCGTTCCACTACCTTGAACACCGGAGTCTCACGGGTGTCAAGCACCACGAACTCCTCGCCGAAGGCGATTTCCGTGTCGGCCTTCATAAGCAGCTTGAAGAAGTACAGCTCGCTGGAGTTCATCCACTTGTCAATCTGGATCACCTCCTCGTCGTCCTGGAGGTTCACACCGGCAAAAAGGTTGCCGTCAGCGCTCATCGAGCAGAGCGTGGCTACGATAAGGCCATCAGGCCAGGAATTCAGCGTCTCGATGGTGATACCCTTGTAACGCTTCTTGTTGATGTCCGTCTCGCTCGTGTTCTTGTACTCGCGTTCGGTCAGCTCGTCATCGTACTTGTCGAAGTCGTCAATACTCATCAGGATACGCAGGTTCGGATTCTCACGCAGGGCTTTTGGAATAGCCTTGCGGACAGCCTTCAACTTGCCGATCATGGAAGTATCGGAAGGAGCCGGAACCACGATCACATCCGGATCTTTAGCCGCCTGGGTCAGGATACCGTTGAAAAGGTGGTCGTCGTCCGAACCGAACTCGCCGTTCAGGTAATGCCAGCCCAGCTCGAACTTCACACTCTTGCTAAGTTCATCCAGAAGCGTGTTCTGCGCTTCGGGGGAAGTTCGGCAAACACGAGGTTGCCCTTCGGCTGCCACTTGCGCCAAACATGCTCGAAGGCGCGGGGATTGAAAGTCGTGAACGCCATGAAGTCCTCCGGATCCAGTGATTTCTCCGAGTAATTGAAATTGCCTTTCGAGTCTTCCAAAGTCGGGTTCTCCTTACGCTTCTGGAGCATCTTGCCGGTCTTGATACGCGGCAGGCTGATTTTTTTCTCCACACCGGGGATCACCATGATCAGACCTTTTTCTACAAGGTCATTCCCGGTGGTGGCCAGGACCAGTATTTTCTCCAGTACCTCGCCGTTGTAATTCGTGTTTCTTACTACTATTGCCATGGCAAATGTTTATTATGGTTCAACTTGTCCTTAATCTCGCTCATGCGCTTGTTCCAGGGGCTTTCACCCGTCGGATTCACACGAAGGTCAGTCATGACACTACGTTTTGGGAAAAGCTTCTCCAATGCCTTTTCCCCGTTCTCCCGGTCTTTTGCCAGAAGGTTCTCATAGATGGGGCGGGTGGCGGCATCGATACGGCCGTCCTGTTCCGCATCATCAAGCAGTTTCTTACGCGCGGCAGCGTCATCCGCATCCGCCTTGTCCTGGAACACCTTCAGTTCGCCCTTCAGGCGGGTGACCTCGGCATCAAGGGCCGGGACTTTGCCAGCCTCCGTTTCCAGCAGTCCGATTTCACGCAGGAAATCGTCATCCGTCGCACAGTTCTTGAACCGCGGACGTCTCTTGAGTTCGTCTAAATTCATGCTATTCTCGTTTTGTGGCTTGTGCAGCCGGTTATTGAATATTTGAAATACCTGTTCGGGGGTACTGTCCTCCGGAAGTGGGTCGGCATCATAGATACCATCGATAAGGCCCAGCGCCAGAGCTTCGTCGGCACGCAGCCAGTGGTCCTTCCCGTCGAAATACAACGAGCGGATTTCCTCCTTTGCCGTTTTCCCATGCGGGCGGCATACATCTCGCAAACGGGTGTCCTCCAGCGATTCAATCTCGCGGATGCACCCGCGCATCTCCTCCTTGTTGCCGTAACAGCCTCCCTGGACACTGTGAAGCATCAGACGGGCATAACGGCTCATCTGCACCGGCTTACCGCAAAGGGCGATGACGGAGGCCATGCTGGCGGCGATACCGTCCACATAAATGGTGATGTCGGCCTTGCTGTTTTTCAGGGCGTTGAAAATGGCGATGCCCGCATACACCTCGCCGCCGTTGCTGTTGATACGAACGTCAATCCTACCGGACAAAGCCTCGGCCTCCAGAAGCTCGCGGGCGATATCCCCGCTGCGCACATTGTCGTCATAATCACCGATGTCACCGTAAAGAAGGATACAACAGGCGTCTTTCCCGGGTATGATGTTGAAAAACTTTTTCATGTTTATAGAGTCTTTTAAGCGGGTATTCCCCGCGAAGTTTACGGTGCGAAATTAGGGGGATTAAAGCCGTTTTTCAAACCGCGTATTTATCATGCGGACTTTAAAACGCTGTCATGGAGTTTTAAAGTGTCATCATGCGGCACGCGTTTTTTTCCGCCCCTTTTCCTTATCAATTTTGCACGTAAAAAAAGGAGGTAATATGGCCGAACTTACAAACGAGCAGAAAAAGGCATGGGCGAAAACGCTCTACACCCGCGAGACGCTTACGCAGGCGGAAATAGCCGAGCGTGTGGGGGTTTCACGGGTGACTGTGAACAACTGGATAGGCAAAGGAAACTGGGAGCAGTTGAAGGCTTCCATAACCATCACACGGGAGGAGCAGCTGAAGAACCTGTACCGGCAGCTGGCGGAACTCAACAACGCCATCATGGGAAAACCGGAAGGGGAACGGTTCCCGAACGCCGCGGAAGCGGACACCATTTCCAAACTGTCGAACGCCATCAAGAAACTGGAAACAGAAGTGGGGCTGGCGGACATCATCTCCGTGTTCTCCGACCTGCTCAAATGGGTGCGGACCTACGATTCCACGCAGGCGAAGGAGATCACCCCGCTTCTGGACGCGTTTGTCAAATCAAAATTATCCTGACATGGCAAAGAAAATACTCACAACACAGGACAGGCTCGCGCTGGACAGCTGGAACGAGACTGGTGGCATCCGTCCGAGAACATTCGGACATCAACCCCACGGACACGGAAACGGAAATCAGGCAGAGGCGGGAAAGGCTGGAGAAGAACGACGAGGAGTGGTTCAAATACTACTTCGCCATGTATTGCACCTGCGAGTCCGCCGCCTTCCACAGGAAAGCCACCGGGCGGCTGATGAGGAACAACCGCTGGTACGAGGTAAGGGCCTGGTCACGCGAGCTGGCGAAATCCGCACGCTCCATGATGGAGATATCCAAACTGGCACTGACAAAAAAGATACGCAACGTGCTGCTGATCTCCAACTCGGCTGACAATGCGGAAAGGCTACTGCTGCCGTTCATGGCGAACTTCGAGGAGAACCAGCGGATCATACAGGACTACGGACAGCAGTAAAAAACCGGGAGCGTGGGAAACCGGGGAATTCACCTGCATGTGCGGGTGCTCCTTCCGCGCCATTGGAGCCGGGCAGTCACCGCGCGGTACACGTAACAAGAACTTCCGCCCGGACTTCATCCTGGTGGACGATATAGACACCGACGAGGAGTGTCGAAACCCGGAACGCATCAAAACCAAATGGAAATGGCTGGAGGAGGCGCTGATACCGACCATGTCCGTATCGGGAAACTACCGCATCCTGTTCAACGGGAACATCATCGCGCTGGACTGCTGCATCAAAAGGGCCATCGAAAAGGGCACCGAACTGAAGGCGAAAGGAATCGGGCACGTGGATATCATCAACATCCGGGGAAAGACGGGCTATCCGTATGGCCCGAAAAGACTCCGAGAGGATATAGACCTCTCCTTTCACTGGTGAGCGCGGCGGCGGCACAGAAAGAGTTCTTCAACAACCCGGTGGTGGACGGCGGCGTGTTCGCGGAAATCACCTACGGGAAAGTGCCGGCACTTTCCAGGTTCAAGTTCCTGGTGATATACGGGGACCCCGCACCGGGAGAGAACAAGACGAAAAAAAGTTCCACCAAAACGGTGTGCCTGCTCGGGAAACTCGCGGGAAGGCTCTATCTGATAAAAACGTTCCTGGACAGGGGGCTGAACGCGGAATTTGTAGAGTGGTACATCAAGCTGCTGGAGTTTGTGGGTGGAAAAACCACCGTGTACTGTTACATGGAGAACAACAAATTACAGGATCCTTTTTTCCAGCAGGTATTCCAGCCCATCGTGCGGCGGATACGCAGGGAAAGGAAAATATCACTGTACATCACCGGGGACGAGGAGAAGAAAACCGACAAGGCCACACGTATCGAGGCGAACCTGGAACCGCTCAACCGGGAGGGGAACCTGGTACTCAACGAGGCCGAAAAGGACAACCCGCACATGAAACGGATGGCGGAACAGTTCAAGCTGTTCAACCTGCAACTGACCTATCCGGCAGACGGACCCGACTGCGTGGAGGGGGAAACAGAATTATAGACCGCAAGGCCAGACAGTCGGAAAAGCCCGTCATTGTCACAAGGAAAAGCACGCGGTCACAAAACAAGTACAGAGTGTAAACTTCAATACCTATCATTATGAGCAAATTTATCGAACTTTCAGACTACGACGCGAGCATACACCGCGAGATTCTGGACGCACTGACAAGGGAGGACGACGCCGTCGTGGAGATATGCGAGGACCGCGCCGTCGCCGAGATGCGCTGCTACCTTTCCAGACGTTACGACTGTGACAAAATATTCACGGCAACCGGTGACAAACGCAACCAGCTTGTCCTGATGATGGCCATCGACATAGCCGTGTACCACATCTTCTGCATACATAACCCGAGGAACCTGTCACCGCTGCGGAAGGAACGCCACGAAAGGGCGGTCGAATGGCTGAAAGCCGTGGCGGCCGAGGAGATATCGGTGGACGGCCTGCCCCTGCTGTCCGAAGAGACGAGGGCGGCAAAATCAAATTTCCTTATCAAAAGCAACCGTAAACGTGTAAACCATTGGTAATATGAACAAAAGAAAGAAAGGGGCCGGAAAGATAACCCAAAGCGGGAACCTGCCGAGGCCCGGGCAGAAAGGACCCGCAACCATCATACTGACACAGCCCAGAAGGTTCGGTATAGACATAGCGGACTACATGCTCGCGGTAAGGGCTTTCGAGAATGTGGACTACTCCAGACGCTTCAGGCTGTACGACCTGTTCAGCGACATACTCATGGACACGCACCTGACAAGTGTCATAGAGAAACGGAAGAATGCCGCACTGGCATCTTCCATAGAATTCCGCAGGAACGGGAAGCCGGACGAGAAGGTGAACAAGCAGATCAGGTCCCCATGGTTCCGGAAGTTCATAGGGGACATCCTGGACGCCAAATTCTGGGGGTTCTCACTCGTGCAGTTCTACCGCAAGGGGGAATGGGTGAACTACGACCTGATACCGCGCAAACACGTCGATCCCGTGCGCAGGCTCATACTGCGGCACCAGACGGACACCACCGGGACGTCCTGGGACGAGTACCCGGACCTGTTGTTCATCGGTTCACCCGACGATCCCGGGCTGCTGGTGAAAGCAGCTATCTGGGTGATATACAAACGTAACGACGTGGCGGACTGGGCACAGTTCGCGGAAGTGTTCGGAGCGCCCATCAGGGAGTACACGTATCCCACGGATGACGACGAGGCACGGCAGAGGGCGCTGAACGATGCGGACAGCACCGGAAGCCTGTCGGTTTTCGTGCACGCGGAGGATACGGTGCTCAAGCTCGTGGAAGCCGCGAACAAGACAGGGAGCGCGGACCTCTACGACAAGCTCTGCGAGCGCTGCAACAACGAAATCTCAAAGCTGTTCCTCGGAAACACGCTCACCACCGAAGCCTCCGACAAGGGCACACAGGCACTGGGAACCGTACACAAGGATGTGGAGGAGAAAGTGACGCTCTCCGACAGGCAGGACATCCTCGACGTGCTCAACTATGACATGGCCGACATATTCGCAATGCTCGGAATAGACACCACAGGCGGGGAGTTCTGCTATCCGGAAAAGAAGCTTATCGAACCGGAGAAAAAGATGTCCATCCTCACACAGCTGCGTACGAACTTCAACCTGCCGGTAGGTGACGACTACCTCTACGAGGAATTCGGGATCGAGAAACCGGCAAACTATGACGAACTGAAGAAACGCCAGGAGGAGAAAGCGGCGGAAATCGAGGCAGCGAAGGCCCGAGAGACCGAAAAGGCGGAAGAGGATGAACCGGATCCGGAAGAAGAACCGGAACTGGAAAAGCACGGTAAAGGAACACCCAAAGAAAAGAAAAATGCCCTTAAAAACGCATACAACTGGCTGAAACGTTTTTTCGGGAAAGCCCCGGGGAGAGACGGGGCAGCTTTAGAATGGTGATAAACGACCTCTACAGAATGGAGGACAAACAGGTGGAAACTTTATTCTCGTTCGATGAAGAGGTACTGAAGAAAGCCCTGAAGAACATCTATAGTAAAGACTTCCACCCCCTGACGGAAATCGAGGAGAACCTGTTCGAAGCCACATGGAAAACAATAAACGAGGCAGCGGACAAGGGGTTTGGGACACGAAAGCCCGACGATCCGGATTATGACTTCTACCGGGAAATCCGAATGAACAACGCCGTGTTCGCAGCTTTCAAGGTACACAGGCGGACAGGAACGACATGGCAGCGCTGCTGCTGGACAAAAACGGAAGTTTAAAGCCGTTTGAACAGTGGGTGAAGGAAGCCATGCCCATAGCCGACCACCAGATGATCCATTGGCTGCGTACAGAATACGACACGGCCGTCATACGGGCACACCAGGCCGCGGACTGGAGACAGTTCGAAAGGGAAAAGGATGTATTGCCGAACCTCAAATGGATGCCGTCCACAAGTGTGACGCCGGGAGCCGACCACCAGATTTTCTGGGGGACCATACGTCCAATAGATGATCCGTTCTGGAACGTGCACAGGCCCGGGGACAGATGGAACTGCAAGTGCACGCTCTCATCAACGGATGAAGCGCCGACAGCGGTACCGGACGAAAACGGGCAGAACAAGGCACATGACGGTCTGGAAAACAATCCGGGAAAAGACGGCAAACTGTTTTCAGACAAACACCCCTACATTACTGAAGCGCATCCGGGAGCAAAAAAAGCCGTGGACGCACTGACCCAGGCGCATCAACGAAATGATAGCCGAAATGCCGGACAACCTGACGCTGGAAGGAAAAAACCGACATCGCCCGCAACAATCTCAAGATAGAAAAGGCACTCGGCGTTACCAAAGGCAAGCCGATGACATACGAACAGGCGAACAGGGAAAGAGAACCCGAAATTCGGAAAAGAGGAAGGATACCGCGTGAATTGCCAGACCTGCACCGTGACACACATGCTCAGAAGGTTGGGGTTTGACATCGAGGCAAAACCCGAACATCAAGACAAAGCGCATACAATGAAATAGGCAAAAACAAGGT